>Ga0209863_10001095_pt1 | contig 11048 bp, 6 predicted proteins | sample OrgsoiDNA2013046_FD_185796 | JGI IMG/M metagenome (GOLD analysis project Ga0209863, IMG submission 185796) | Permafrost soil microbial communities from the Arctic, to analyse light accelerated degradation of dissolved organic matter (DOM) -... | ecosystem: Environmental > Terrestrial > Soil >...
TGGTCTTGGTCTTGGTCTTGGTCTTGGTCTTGGTCTTGGTCTTGGTCTTGGTCTTGGTCTTGGTCTTGGTCTTGGTCTTGGTCTTGGTCTTGATCTTGCTTTGGCCTTGCTTTCTCACCTCTCGCCTCAACCGAAATCCAAGGCCACGCGGGCGAGGGCGCTCGCGCCACACGAACCTTCCCGCCTTGCGTTTGTAATGACATAGACCCGATACTGGATGCATGACCATGAAGACTTCCTTCTCTGCCAATCCCTCTACTTTCGAAACCGAGTGCCTCGCCGTTGTTGTTTTGGACCGTGGTGAAAAAGACAAACCGGCGGTTTCTGTCGAAAGTGCCGACTCCGCTGTGCTGGACGCCGCCGCTACGGTTGTCGCTTCCGGCGAAGTGACCGGGAAGATGTTTGAAACCACGCTGCTGCATGCTCCGGCGAAATTGAAGGCGAAACGCCTCTTGCTTGTAGGCGGCGGTAAAGCCAAGACTTTTTCGAATGCGGATTTGCGACGTGTGGCTGGGGCCGCGGCGCGGACTTTGAAGGGGAAGAACATTCGGAGCTTTGCCTTTGTGGCGCCCCCCAATTCCCTGCCCGCCGAGCTTGCCGTCCGCAGCATTGTGGAGGGCTTGTATATCGCGGATTTCGATTCCGATACGTATAAGACGGACCGCAAAGACCAGAGCTTGCAGACCGTGAATGTGCTGTCGCCGGGTGATCCGGCGAACTTGCAGCAGGCGATGGACGAAGGGCGAATTCTGGGCGAGTCGCTCAATTTCTCCCGCGACCTGATCAACGAACCCAGCAACCGGATGACGCCGACGATCCTGGGCGAACGCGCTAGCAAAATGGCGGCCGAGGTTGGGTTGAAGTGCGAGGTGTTTGGCGCGGACAAGATTAAGGAATTGAAGATGGGAGCGTTTTGGAGCGTGGCTCAGGGTTCGGATGAGCCTCCGGCGTTGATCGTTCTACATTACGAACCGGCCGATGCGACTGGACCGGTGCTTGGGTTGGTCGGTAAGGGCGTTACGTTCGATACCGGCGGGATTTCGATCAAGCCTGCCGACGGCATGGAAAAGATGAAGTACGACATGGCTGGCGGCGCGACCATGCTGGGAGCGATGCGGGCGATTGCCCTGCTGAAGCCGAGGCGGAAGGTAATCGGGATTGTTTGCGCTACCGAGAATATGCCTTCTGGAAAGGCACAGAAGCCTGGCGATGTGCAGATTGCCATGTCCGGGAAGGCGATTGAGATTATCAATACGGACGCCGAAGGGCGGCTGGTACTGGCCGACGGGTTGCACTACGCGCGACAGTTGGGGTGTGCGGAGTTGATTGACGCAGCTACTTTGACGGGGGCGGTTGTTGTCGCTTTGGGTCAGATTAACGCGGGCGTGTTCTGCAACAACGATGGTCTGTACGAGCGCTTCCAGAAAGCGCAAGTGACGCAGGGTGAGAAGATGTGGCGGCTGCCGCTGGATGAAGAATATCGCGAGCTGATTCGTTCCAACATTGCCGACATCATTAATTCAGGCGGGCGGTATGGCGGGGCGATCACCGCGGCGATGTTCCTGAAGGAGTTTGTCGAGGATACGCCTTGGATTCACCTTGATATTGCCGGGACGACCTGGATTGAAGATGGTAAGCCCTGGATTGGCAAGGGACCTTCGGGGATTGCTCTGCGGTCGATTGTGGAGTTTGCCCGGAGCTAGTGAAACGCGCGACGAGTTTTCCCCATCTTGACATCCCTTACATCTGTCATTTCGAGCGCGGTGGAGGAACCTGCTTTCCGCGGCGAACAGCAGGTTCCTCCACCACGGTCGGAATGACAGCCTTGTTCATTTGGCAGAACTCATCACCGCCAAGAACTTAGCCACGGTGCCGGTCTCAAGCGATCTGGTTGGATTCGCGAGAACGGCAGCCGTGGCTTTTCAACCTCAAAGTCTTCCGGCTATTTCTTTACCTTTTCCGCTGCGAGCGAACTTTCGAAGGCTTGGCGGAACTGCCGGAACAGCGGCATTTCGTTCTTGTCCAGGCCTCCGCGTCCCATCACGCGCCAGAGATAGGTTGAGTCCTGGCCGCGAGTGGGATCGAAGACGGCTAGTTCGTCTTCGGAACCTCGGCGTTGGACGACGAGAATCATCTCGGCATCGCGGGGTTCTTGCACGACCGTGAAGTGTCCCCAAGAGCGGATAGCGTCCTGGACTTCGCCGATCGCGGCGCGGTCTTCGGGAAGAATGTTCGGGTTCCACTGCGAGCCGTCGAAGCTGGTGACGTAGACGTAGCGCGCGTTGCGGAAGACGCCGGGAAATGGGGCGGGATGTGCCCACGCGGTGACGCCCAAAACTATGACAGCCACGAGCGCGAGCATTCCTGTGTGCCTTCTCATTTCTAGAACTCCTATCCCAAATCCTAATGCTTAGTTTGATGCGGAGTCAGGGTGTCGTGTTGCCTTGGGGGATTGAAGCCTGTCAAGGATTTCTGTCGGACAAACCGAAGCAGGTACCCTTCGACAAGCTCAGGGCAGGCCCTACACGGCGGTCGGCATGACAAACCCTTCCTCGCGGCCCTAGAACAACCGTCCGATGGAGAAGTTCACTTTGCTGCGGCCGGTGGTGCTTACGCTGCCTGCGAGTTGGACGGGGCCGAGAATTGTTTCAACCAGAGTGCCCAGGTTGATGCTGTTGTGAACGGCGACGTGATCGAAGAAGTCGGGGAAGGTTGTGCCGGATTCGAAACTGGCGATGGCGTAGACTTTTCTGCCTACCAGGACCGGCAGACGGAACAGTTCATAACGGTAGCCAACCGAGCCGTAGGCATAGTTGTTGTCGAGAAACTGGTCGCGACTGTAGGCGCCGAGCCGGAACGGGCCGCCCAGAGAGAATTTCTGGAAGAAGCCGGCCGTGTCGCTGAAACTGGTGCCCAAGGCGGCGCTGCCGAAAATGGAGCCCTTCGTGGAAACGGGAATGAATTGGGATCCGTTGAGCTTGAGCTGCTGGAACGAATGGGCCGCTCCGGGCGACTGAATGATGTGGTCGATTTCGGCGGAAAAACGGGTGCCGCGGCTGGGAATGTTGGGGCTGTCCTGGCCCTCATAGATAAACTTCGCGCCGAGAAGGCCGTTACCGCCACTGGTGCCGGGCAACCCGGGCGATCCGATGACCGTGGCGAGCGCGCCGTTGAAGTATTCGTAGCCAACGCGAATTTCACTGCGGCGGCCCGAGGCGAAACCGAGGTCGAGGCCGGCTCCCATGCGGCGATCGTGATATTGGGCGATTTCGTGATTGCCTACGAAATTGCCGCGTGCCTGTTTCAAAAAGAAAGCGCGAGGCGCAATGAAGAAGCGGCTGGAGCCGATGGGCTGGTAGAGTTCGGTGGAAAGGAAGTTGGTGCCGCCGAGCACAACGTCGTTGCGCAGTTCCCCGCCCCGGCCGCCGACATCGAGCATGGTTAGGCGCGCTCCCGCGGAAAAATCGAAGTCTCCTGTGCCCGAGCCTTGGACGTTGACGGCTAAATCGAGGAAGGGCGGGCCGTAGGTCTTCTCGTGAGCGTCGATACGCAGACCAGTGCCCTCGGCGGCGGGAAATGTTTCGTAGCCGAGAAGATCGAAGCGGCCGGAACCGGTGGCACGGGTCAGTTCGGTTTCGAGGCGCTCAAGGTCGAGAGGTTTTCCGGCGAACTTTGCGAATTCTTCTTGCAAATCCTCTTTCTCGGCGAGACCGACCCCCGCGACTTCGACTTTCGTAATTTGGCTGGGCACGGTGCGTTTGCGCGCGTAGCGGTCGTGGAGGTGCTGTTGCCACTGGTCTTCCGGCAAGGCGTAGGGGATCAGATCCGCCATGCTCTTCGCGGCCGCTTCGTAGCCTGCGTGGATGATCTGCTCGGAGCTGTAGAAATCCGACGCGGAAAACTTCCGGAGTTCGGGCTTGACGACCACGTTCGCCAGCTTCAGGCCGCGGCGTTCGTTTTCCAGAGTGGCAATGTCGAGCGCCTGATCGATGACGCCGCCCAGCGTAGAGAGTTCCTTGCGGGACCCCAGCTCCGAGGCAACATCGACGACGATGATGATTCTTGCGCCCATGTCGCGGGCTATATCGGAAGGAATGTTGTCGACCATGCCGCCGTCAACCAGAAGCTTGCCGTTGAGTTCCACCGGCGTGAACACCCCGGGAACCGCCATGGTGGCGCGCAGCGCCATCGGCAGGGAGCCGTCTTGAAGTACTTCGGGATCGCCTGTCTCGAGATCTGTCGCCACGCACCGAAACGGAATCGGCATGTCGTCAAATGTTTTCATTCCGGAATATCCGTAAGCGGCGCGATCAAATAACAACGCGACGCCGTGGCCCGGATTGAAGCCGGTCGGGCCGCTCAGGCCGTCCTTCAGGCCCAAAGCGACGCCGAGCTGGTAGGCGCGCCTATCTTCCTTGCGGCGAAAAGAAAGCTGGTCGTAATTGGGCTCGGGGCGAAGGCTTTTGTCCCAATCGACGGCGGTAATGAAGTGATGGGCCTCGGCCGGGGTCATGCCGGTGGCGTACATGCCGGCGATCAGGCCTCCCATGCTGGTTCCCGTGACGATGTCGACGGGGATGCGGTGTTCTTCCATCCACTCGATGACGCCGATGTGGGCGAAGCCCCGGGCGCCGCCGCCGCTGAGGACGAGGGCGATTTTGGGGCGGGAGGGAGTGGCTACCTGTGCGGGGGACTGGAGGCTTGTGAAAACGGAGACGAGACACAGCAGCGCCGGGAAGATTCCTGCGCGGTTGGAGAATTGGAACGGCATCGTGAGCTCCTCAGGCTAGAAACGGACCGACCTCAATGCGAGAAGCAACAAAATTCAAAACCCACAAGCAGACAGATATTCGCGGCACAACCAGACACCGTAGAGCGGCGCTTTAGCGCCGCGTTCAGTCTCATCAATAACCGGGCTTTAGCCCCTCAATTCTGGGGCCGTAATGTGAGTGCTTCGACTACGCTCAGGGCAGGCTCTGAAGGCCCGCTCTATCGTGACTGCCATCCGCAAAAACAGTTCTTACCGGAAAAAACAGATTCCTCCCGCCTGAAAGGCGTTCGGAATGACAATCCTCGTATGTTTTATCCCAGCAGTTAGAAGGTAGCAGGTCCGGCGGTGCGGACTACATTACCGGCGGAACAGGCATGCCAAGGAAGCCCAGCACCCGGATGAGTTCGCGGCGGACGACGGCTGCGGTGGCCAGCAGGAACTGTTTCCGGCTGGCGTCTTCCTCCGCCAGGATTGGGTGGTGGTGGTAGAAGGAGTTGAACATTTGCGCGAGCTGGAAGGCGTGCTTAGCGGCGTAGGCGGGTTCCGACGTGGCGATGCACTGCTCGACCACCAGCGACGTGCGCGATGCGGCTAGCCAGAGCGACCAGAGTTCGTTGGCGGCTTCGCCGTTGAGATACTTGGCAAAATCGACGCCGGTGGGCGAGAAGGTGTCGGGATCGAGGCCGCCTTTGCGAAAGATGTTGGTGGCGCGGACTACGCCGTATTGGCAGTAGGGTCCGGTTTCGCCGTCGAAGCTGAGCGCTTCTTTGAAGTCGAAGGCGATGACCGAAGGCTTGGTGAACTTGAGCATGAAGAAACGCAGGGCACCTACGGCGATGAGGCGCGCGGTTTCCTGGCGGTCGGCTTCGGCGAGTTCGGGATGGCGGGAGTCGACTTCTTTCTGGGCGGAGGTGATGAGGCGGTCGAGCAGGTCGTCGGCCTTCACGCCGAAGCCTTTGCGGCCTGAGACCTCTATATAGGAGCGGCCTTTGTCTTCGTCCGAAAGTTGGTAGCCGAGTTCCTCGGCGCAGCGCGGAGTGAGCGCCACCATTTCGTAGGAGAAGTGCGTGTAGTGGTCGGCCTTTTCGCTGTGGCCAAGGCCGCGGAGGGCTTCGATGACGGTGTTTTGCGCTTCGGATTGGCGGGCGTCGATTACGTTGTAGATCTCAGCGACGTCGCCGAAGTGGGGATGGTTTTGCTCGGCGTCGGGTTCGTCGCCGATTGCTGAAATCCAGCATTGCTGGCCGCTGGCGTAGCGGTGGAATTTGCGGTAGCCGAAGTCTTTTCCGAGCAGGCCGAATTTCCACATATGGTACGCGATGTCTTTGCCGACGTAGCCGACGGTGCCGTTGGAGCGGACTATAACTTTTTGGTCGTCTTCGGCAATTTCCGTGGGCGACGCTGCGGGGTCTTCGGGCATGCCTTCGATCGTGGCCTCGGCTTCCGCGTCCTGCTTCGGGGCGAGGCCGGCGCGGCGCATGACCCAGCAGCCTTTGTTTTTGCCTTCGGTTTCAAAAGCTAGAACGCCTTCGTCTTTGAGGCGCTCGAAGGCGGCGGCCCAGAAATGCAGGTGCAGGATTTCGCTCTCGCGCGGGAGGAAGTCGTACTGGATGTCGAGGCGGTCCATGGTCTCGAGGTGGCGGCGCAGGACGGCGGTGGCGACGATTTCAGCGATGACGGAAGTCTCGTTGTTGCCGAGTTCCAGATCGTGCAGAACTTCCGCGCGGCGCGCGCGGTTTTCTTTCGCGGCCTCGTACCACTGCGCCACGCGGGCGTAGAGATCCCAGCAGTAGTAGTCGAAGCGCGGGGCTTGCGTGAGCGCTTCGATTTCGGCGCGGGACTTCTTTTCGATGTGGAGGAATCCGACGATGACATCGGCGACCTGGACGCCGGTGTTGTCGATGTAGTTCTGCACGTCCACCGTGCGGCCCGCGGCGCGGAGGAGGCGGACGAAGGTATCGCCAAGAATGGCGTTGCGGAGATGGCCGACGTGGGCGGCTTTGTTGGGGTTGATGCTGGAGTGCTCGACTAAGACCTTGCTTGCTAATACGTGGCCCACGGGGATTTCGACCGGAGGCTTTTCGTCGGCAGCGACGGAAGCCGCCACCGTGGCACGATTTACGCGGATGTTGATGTAGCCGGCGCCGGCGACTTCGATCTTCTCAATTCCCGGAAGCGCGCCCAGCCCCTCGGAAATTTCCTCGGCGATCTTCTTGGGCGCTTTGCGGAGCTTCTTGGCCAGTTCGAAGGCCAGCGTGAGGGCGTACTCGCCCAGTTCAACGTTCGGCGGCTGTTCGATGGATACGTTCGCCAGTTCGAGATCATATTTTTGGCGCAGAAACTCGCGGACGTGGGCGGCTAGGTTGCGTTGCAGGTTGCGGTACAAGAAGCTCCTCTAAGCAATTGCAGGAAAAGGCGATTGTAACAAACGGTCTGGACAGCCAAGTCAGAGCTGCGCGTGTAAGGCTATTTTGCAATAGTCTACGAACTGCCGCAAAAAACGGTAGAATCTACCCGCGATGATCATTTCCCGATTGAGCCTAAAGAATTGGCGAAACTTCCGATCCATAGATGTCGACTTATCGGATCGCGTTTTCATCGTTGGCCCAAATGCGTCAGGCAAATCAAATCTGCTCGACGCCCTTCGCTTCTTGAAAGACATAGCGAAGCCTGGGGGCGGCTTGCAGCAGGCGATTGTTGAACGTGGTGGTGTCTCCAAAATTCGATGTCTAGCGGCGCGTAAGGAACCGGCAGTCGAAATCGATGTGGAGCTGACCAATGGATCAGACAGCTCAACATGGCGTTACGGCATCAGCTTTACTCAGCAGGTTCGTGGGCACAGGCAGCCAATATTGCACCACGAGCGTGTCTAGAGGGGAGGACAGCAAATACTTGATAGGCCTACCAAGGACGATAGAGAAGACGTAGTTCGCTTGACGCAGACGTCGTTGGAACAGATCAATTCCAACTCAGGCTTCCGCGAGATCGCCAAATTTTTGGACTCTATTCGCTATTTGCATCTTGTGCCCCAGCTTCTCAAGCATCCGGAGGCTTTCAAGGGACCAGGATTATCTGATGATCCATTCGGTAAGAATTTTCTAGAATTGGTCGCCCGTACTCCAGAAACTAAGAGGCGCTCCCGATTGAAAGCAATTGAAGAGGCACTTCAGCTGGCCGTGCCTCAGTTGATCAATCTTTCTGATGTTAAGGACGAAACCGGAGTCCCGCACCTCGAAGCGACTTACACGCATTGGCGCCCTGGCGCGGGCCGTCAACGGGAAGATCAATTTTCCGACGGAACTCTCCGCCTGATCGGTCTCTTCTGGACACTGCTGGATGGGGACGCACCCCTACTGCTAGAAGAGCCGGAACTATCATTGCACACTGCGATCGTCAAGAAGCTCCCGAGTTTGTTCTACAGGATGCAGCGTAAGCGCAAACGTCAAATATTTGTGAGTACTCACAGTTGGGAAATGCTTCAGGACAAAGGGATCGGCGGAGAGGAAGTTGTAATGCTCGAGCCCAACAACGAGGGCACAATCGCCACCGTTGCGTCGAAAAACAGCGATATTCGCAAGCTTCTATCTTCAGGCCTAAGTATTGCCGAAGTCGCTCTGCCGAGAACTGCGCCACCGAATCTTGAGCAACTTTCTTTGAATCTAGAATGAGTCCCATTCCAGTTCATCTTGCGGTCGAGGATGATCTAAGCGAATTAGTGATTCGCAGATTGCTTCTTGACACTGGAAGAGACTACTCCGTCGGTGGCGTGTTTGGACGGGGTGGATTTGGATATTTGAAAAGCAGAGCGAGAAACTGGAACGCTGCCGCCGCTGCAGGTAAGTCAATCTTACTCCTCACCGACCTCGATCATCATCCGTGTCCGCCCGGCCTAATCGAAGAATGGCTTGACGCGGAGCCGCATACAAATCTAATTTTCCGGGTAGCCGTTAGAGAAGTCGAATCTTGGCTTCTTGCGGATCGAGATGGCCTCGCCGATTTTCTTGGCATCGGTGTGGCTGTGATGCCTTCGCAACCTGATCAGATACCCGACCCAAAACAATCTCTCGTCAACTTGGCTCGGCGATCCCGAAGGCGCACTTTGCGGGAATCCATCGTTCCGCGCGACGGAAGCACTGCAGTTCAAGGGCCCGACTATAACGGCTGCCTCGGCGATTTTGTGCGTGGTCACTGGAATCGCAACGCAGCCTTGGGAGGATCACCCAGCCTAGAAGGGGCATGGAGCAGGCTCATGGTTTTCGAGCCCACGTGGGCGGCCTGAACTGTCCTCATCTAGAGAATTTCAGAGCGACAGGGCGCTTTCTCGCCAACATTGTGCGTACGAAGGTGTCAAACTCGCGTCCTACCCGCCCGTAGTTTGACGCCTCCGTGCCGAGTTCCCTATGATGAAAGATTCAGCCGTTCTGCTGGGCTCGAACTAGCACATCGCCGCCTCACGTAGGCGGCCGGTCGAAGCTGACGCCAACCAAGCCATGTCCAAGTTCTACATCACCACGCCGATTTACTACGTGAATGCCCGGCCCCACATTGGGCACGCGTATACGACGATTGCCTGCGACGCCATTGCGCGGCGGCAGAGGCAGTTGGGCGTGGATACGTTTTTCCTGACGGGCACGGACGAGCACGGGCAGAAGATTGAGCGGGCGGCGCAGGCGGCTGGGATCGCTCCCCAGCAGCTGACCGATGAGGTTTCGGCGGCGTTTCAGGGACTGTGGAAGCGGATGGGCATTACCAATGATGACTACATCCGGACGACCGAGCCGCGGCACAGGGCGGGCGTGCAGGAACTTTTCTGGCAGTTGCGCGACAAGGGATACATCTATAAGGACTCCTACGAGGGGCAGTACTGCGTGTTCGACGAGATGTATGTGGATGTGGTCGGCTCGGGGGCGCCTTGCCCGGAGTGTGGCCGGCCTACCGAGACGCTGAAAGAAGAGAACTACTTCTTCAAGCTTTCCGCGTTCCAGGACAAACTGCTGGCGTACTACGCTGAGCATCCTGAGTTCATTCGTCCCGAGACGCGGCGGAATGAAGTGATTTCGTTTGTGAAGAGCGGGCTGCGCGATCTTTCGATTTCGCGCTCGACCATCCAATGGGGAATTCCTGTTCCGGATGATCCGGCGCAGGTCATCTACGTCTGGTTTGATGCGCTGGCGAATTACATTACGGCGCTGGGGTACGGGTCGAAGAACACTGCTCTTTACGACAAGTACTGGCCTGCCGATGTGCACATGGTGGGCAAGGAAATCGTGCGGTTTCATTGTGTTTACTGGCCTGCGACTTTGATGGCGGCGGGGTTGCCGCTGCCGAAGTCGATTGTGGCGCATGGGTGGCTGCTGTTTGAAGAGAGCAAGATGTCGAAGTCGCGCGGGAATATCGTGCGCGCGGAGACGATTCTGGATGTACTGGGATCGGATGCGCTGCGGTACTTTCTGCTGCGCGAGATTGTGTTTGGGCAGGATGGGTCGTTTTCTTTTGATGCGCTGGTTCAGAGGTATAACGCCGATCTTGCGAATGGGTTGGGGAATCTGGCGAGCCGGACGTTGACGATGATCACTCGCTATTGCGGAGGCGTTGTGCCGGCGAGCGGGACGGCTATGGCTGGCGAAGGGGCCATTGCGGCTCAGGCTGGGCAGGTGATTGCGGAATTTGGGCGGCTGTTTGACGACTTCCAGTTTTCCCGCGCTCTTGAAGTTGCTTGGTCGCTGGTGGGGAGCGTCGATAAGTACATCGTGGAAAATGCGCCGTGGAGTTTGGGCGAGAAAACGGACGACGCCAGCCGCGCACGCTTGGCGACCATTCTGTACACAAGTGCTGAGGCACTGCGCATCGTTTCGGCTCTTTCGCATGCGGTGATCCCCGATTCCACGGCGCGCATTTGGGCGCAGCTTGGTTTGGGAGAAATTCGGGCGGTGCGCGCGAGTGATTTGGCGTGGGGACAACTCAAGGCTGGGACGCAGCTTGGCAAGGTCGAGGCGGTTTTTCCGCGCGCTGACAAGACTGCGGCGGAAAGGATGCACCAAATGGAAGAGGAAAGCCGCACGCCTGCTCCGGCAGAGACAGCACCGGCAGTCGCACCGGCAGCGCTAACACCTGTGGCTGCGGCCGCACCAGCGGTTCTGCCCGCGGACGCGAAGATCACTATCGACGATTTTGCCAAGATCGAACTCCGGGTTGGCCTGGTCAAAGTTGCCGAGCGGGTGAAGGGGGCGGACAAGCTTTTGCGTCTTGAGGTCGATATTGGCACCGAAGTCCGGCA
>Ga0209863_10001097_pt1 | contig 11011 bp, 12 predicted proteins | sample OrgsoiDNA2013046_FD_185796 | JGI IMG/M metagenome (GOLD analysis project Ga0209863, IMG submission 185796) | Permafrost soil microbial communities from the Arctic, to analyse light accelerated degradation of dissolved organic matter (DOM) -... | ecosystem: Environmental > Terrestrial > Soil >...
GATTTACCGTTTTGTGAATCTCGTCGGGCAGCTTCCACTTTGCCGACGGAGCGATCTTCAGTACTTCGATCGGCGCGCCGCCGGCCGGATCTTGCAAACGGGCATATATGAGATCCAGGCCCAGCATTTCCAGAAGTGCGTCGAGCAAAATGTGAACAATCTGCGACGGCTGGGATCCGCTCCACATGGCTGGAAGTGCGAGAACGCTCACCATGTCGTTCAGGCAGCGCTGCAGGCGCTTGACCTCTCCCGAGGTATTTTCCTGTCGCTCGCTCATGTCAGACCGCCGTTGTCAGGCGCACGTCAACCGCCTGGCCCTGCGCTCGCGCACTTCACGCAGGAACTCTTCGGGAGGTACAAAAAACGGATTGTGTTGAAGGATGCCGCCGATGATGATCATAGGATGCGTCCGTATGATGTCAATCACCGTGCCTCCTCCAACTTTCGCGAGATCGTAGGTGCAGATCACGGCATCGTCGTGGCGGCGCCATATATCGTTCACACGCGATTCGAACTCAACCAGATCGTCCACGTGCGACCGGCCGTCAGCGGCCCATTCCATATGGCAAACAATGCGGCTGAGCGGAAACCCACCGTTCGCGTTGCCGCTTGCCAACTGCTCGAAAAACTCTAGCATCCGGTCCTGATCGAAGTGACCGTCACGAAGATATGTTTCGGTGTTGGTTCGAAGCTCGAATTGACCGCTGTGCTGGGCGGCCGTCGCATCGATGCCTGCCGCTGCCAGGCGTTGCAGATGATTGTGATGTTGCGCTGGATTCACAACGTGGACGGCCTTATCGCCACACTCAAACCCGTCCTTTATGAATGGAAGCAACACGCGGTACTCTTCGTCTTCGCTGTTGAAAAACGCACAGACGTGACGGACGTCGCCCAGATGGGAACCGGCAAGGGAAATTGGTGCCACAGTCTTTTTCATGGTGTACCCTCGCCTTATTATGAATCGCCTGCGAGACGGGACGCCCCGCTGCCGGTTTTGCACCTTGGCAGCTGCGGCAAAGGCGCCTCCTCTCTTCAGGCCTCATGAACAGCATGCACCTCTGCCAAACCCAACGTCTATCAGACTTTGGTATTGGTCTGGCATGACGCCCCATCAGAGGAAACATCGATCGATACCTTCGTCCAATTGGTTTCCGTCCACTTTTCTGGCTTAATCGCAATTGTGAGATCGCAGGAAGCAGGGCTTTCCGGCTTCAAGAATCGAGAAGAGCGATGAGTGAACGGCAACCGATCGCACCTTATGAGTGCAAAAACAGCCACAGGGCGGCTGATGCGGACCTAATGGTCATCGCAGAGCGGGAATTAGGGGCCTTCATCGGAGCGGTTACGGAGTTGTTCGGTCCAGCACAGGCAAGGCTTGCCGCAGAGGACTGGGTCGACGAGCTGGAGTTAATGGATGCTTTGCCCGGACCGACCAGGCGCGATTGGGGATCGGTCACTGTCGCTGCCTCGGCCCAGCTTGCAAGGCGGCTGAATACGGGCGTGGACCGTCCAACGCCACGCGTTCCGTCCACTTATACCAAAGTATCGCCGATACCTTCGTCCAATTGTCTTGGCCCGAGGGGTCTGGCTTAATTGCAAATAGAGATGGGATCCCGAACGAATCGCGCATTTGCATAGGAACCTTCGATGAACGAAAATTCGCGGTCCCTCCGCAGGGAATCAGGTGGCGATCCTCGTAAGCACACCAGTAAAAGGCTGAACGGACTCGCGACACTAAATCACGTGCAAAAGGAGAATCACATGAGTCAAACAGTCAGTGGCTTTAAACAACAGAAGTATGAGGCCGACGTCGCGAAAATCGCCACGAGGCTCGAGGTCGCGCTCATCCCCGTCTCGGACGTCGATCGTGCAAAGGAGTTTTACGCGAGGCTCGGGTGGCGGCTCGATGACGACATCGTTATGGGAAGCGATTTTCGCGTCGTCCAGTTCACGCCGCCGGGTTCAGGGTGCTCGATCTCGTTCGGTAAGGGAGTCACGCCGGCCGCGCCTGGCTCGTTCCGGGGCGGGCTGATCGTTTCCGACATCGAGGTGGCTCATAAGGAGGTCGTGGCCAGGGGCATCAACGCGAGCGAAGTGTTCCACGGCTCGCCGTTCAGCCCGGCGGGACGCATCAGCGGCCCAGACCCCGAACGCCAGAGCTATCGCTCCTACGTCTCCTTCGAAGACCCCGATGGCAACTCGTGGATCGTTCAGGAAGTCACGCGCCGCCTACCCGGCCGAATCGACCCGGCGACGACGACGTTTGCCTCGGCTAGCGATCTCGCAAGCGCGATCCGGCGCGCCGCGGCCGCCCACGGAGAGAACGGGCGGCGCGACGCGAGCTGGGCCGACCGGTACGCCGTTTACATGGCGGCTGAACAGGTAGGGGCGGAACCGCCGAAGTGAGCGGCTGGCGGAACGCCGTTGAATGAGAACTTCATTGATCGAAAAAGGAGATACACCATGCCATACGTTACGGTCGGAAAAGAAAACTCTACCGACATCGAGCTTTACTACGAAGACCACGGATCGGGACAACCCGTTGTCCTGATCCACGGATATCCATTAAGCGGGGCTTCGTGGGAAAAGCAGATACCCGCGCTCCTGGATGCCGGCTACCGGGTCATTACCTATGACCGCAGGGGCTTCGGCAAGTCCAGCCAGCCAACCGCGGGCTACAACTACGACACGTTTGCGGAAGACCTCCATACGCTGCTCACTCAGCTCAAGCTGCGCGATTTCGCCTTGGTCGGTTTCTCCATGGGAGGGGGTGAGGTGGCACGCTACGTTGGGAAATACGGATCCCAGGGCGTGAGCAAAGCGGTGATCATTGCCGGGGTGCCTCCGTACCTGCTCAAGACCGCCGACAACCCCGAGGGCGTGGACGGCGAAGTGTTTGCCGGCATCGAAAAAGCTGTAGCCGGCGACCGCTATGCATTCTTCACCGGCTTCTTCCAGAATTTCTACAACACCGACCAGTTCCTGGGGAAGCGCGTCAGCGAACAAGCGATTCAAGCGAGTTGGAACGTCGCGGCAGGCTGCTCGCCCACGGCCAGCCTGGCCTGCGTTGCCGCCTGGCACACGGACTTCCGCAAGGATCTGGCGCGCATCGATGTACCCACGCTGGTGATCCAAGGGGACGCCGACCGCATCCTGCCGATCGCAGCTACGGGGCAGCGCACTGCGAAGCTCATCAAAGGAGCACGCGAAGTTGTGGTAAAGGGCGGTCCGCATTGCATCACCTGGACACACGCAGAAGAGGTGAACAGCGGCTTGCTGAGTTTCCTGGGCGAGAAGGCCGGCATCGTGCAAAAGGGTGTCGCTTAGCCAGCCAAACGCAACGTTACTTGAAAAGGAGAACACAGATGAATTTCCCAACATTTCTTGCCGTCGAGGCACGTAGTACGAGTGTCTCTGAAAAACAGCCGATACTACATCTCGCAGCCCTGCCCTTGCTGGCCGCGCTAGCAATCCCGATCATGGCCTGGGCCCAGGCGCAGCCAGCCCCGCCGCTCTCCGGTGTTCTGGGAAAGATCCAGTCTTTCACCGGCAGTTCGCTGGACGTCGCGACGGCCTCGGGCGTGGTCCACGTGACGGTCACACAACCGCTCGCAACCTATAAGCAGGTACCGTCGGATCTGAGCCACGTCACGCACGATTCTTATGTCGGTGTGCCATCCGTGCAGCAGGCGGACGGCACAGAACTTGGAAAGCAAGTGATCATCTTCCCCAAGGAATTGCGTGGGGCGGCGGAAGGCAGTGTTCTGACGGATGCGCCTGGCGCTACCACTCACAGCAGAATGACAAACGGCTCTGTCTCTACACCCGCTGTTTCGCACTCCCGGATGACGAACGGCTCGGTAGAGAAGGGCGGTTCTAACACCTTAGTGTTGCGATATCAAGACGGATCGCAAACGATTACGATACCTGCCGGTACCCCGGTAACCCTCGTCGCAAAAGTGGCGGTGACATTGGGCGCCGGCGACGTTATCTTCGCGCCAACCGAAAAGCGGCCGGACGGAACGCTGACCACGAACAAGGTCTTTCAGTTCATCGCCGCAGCTCCCAGCAACGGACAGTAGGGTACGTGGAAATGAGCCGCTCAACAAACCCGGGTAAAGAAGGCGCTTCCACGAGCACGCTCCCGGAGCAGCCGCGCGTGCTCGTGGCCAGGCGGCATCATCTCCTGGTGCGCTGGAGTCACTGGTTGAATGTGCCGATCCTTCTCGGCCTCGTTTTGAGCGGCATATCGATTTACTGGAGCTCTCCGATTTATCAGCACAAGCCGGATCCACGCACCGGAAACTTCGATGTAGCGGCGGATATCGGAGTCTGGATCTGCGCCCATATGCCCGGGCTGCACCACTACAAGAACCCGCCCGATTGGATCTACACCCATCTGAGCCTCGGGCCGGGTATGTTGGCTTCCGCATTGCGCCTCCATTGGCTATGCGCGTACGCGTTCATGCTGAATGGCGCGGTATACGTCGCCGGCTTGATCGCAGGCGGTGGGTGGCGCGGGTTGCTTCCCCGCCGGACTGATTTATTCGACGCGCTACGAATGTTCCATTATTACGTCGGCGTTCCCTTCGCGAAACTCGCGCGCCGCCCATGGCCGCATCCCAGCTTCAACACGAAGTACAACGCGCTCCAACGTACGGCGTACTTCTCTGTTCCGCTCGCCGGCGGCCTTTCCGTCGCTACCGGATGGGCGGTTCACAAGCCCATGCAGTTCCATTGGCTGGCTGCGATCTTCGGTGGCTTCGACACGGCGCGGGTTTGGCATTTCTGGCTGATGTGGGTCTTTATCCTCTTCGTCGTACCGCATGTGATTCTGGTTTTCGTTGACGGGTGGGATACGTTTCGCGGCATGATCACAGGCTGGTCGTCCAGAGTAACGCCGCCGGAGGTCCAAGGCCAATGAACAAGACGCGGGGCTTCTTCGGAGAGTGTGCTCTCCAAACACTCGAGGTGGCTCCTCAGGTGCTGCGTCGCCGCACCAGGCGCGATGTGTTGTTGTTCGGGGCTGGGGCAGTGGCAGCGCTGGCGGGCGGGGGCTCCCTCCTGCCCCAGGATACGCTCACCCGTCTGGGCCTGCGTCGAAACCTGAACTCTCCCGGAAAGGAGTGGCTTCTGAACAGAGCTATTCGTATCGACGATGATGTGGCCGAAGCGCTCTACTCGCCAGGTCGTACGGTACCGACTTACACTAAATCGCAAATTACTCCGCTCAAGAACAACTACAACGGAGCTACTCCCGATCCTGGGTATATCCCTGGATGGCATCTGACTTTGGATGGGCTGGCGTCCGGCGTGAGCGGCGCCGTCGACATTCGCACCCTCATAACTCGCTTTTCGATACACGACCAGATCACGCGGCTGGTATGCGTAGAAGGCTGGAGTGCGATCGCGTGGTGGGCTGGTCTGAGATTCGATGATCTGATTCGCGCGTACCCACCAATATCGCAGGCGAAATGGGTGCGGGTGGAGTCATCAGTCAATCTCGACGCTTCCGGAAATCCCGACCCCTACTACGTTTCAATCGACCTGGCGACGGCCCGCCACCCGCAGACGCTACTCGCCACGTTCTTGAACGGTCAGGCCCTGACTGTGGAGCATGGAGCGCCGCTCCGTCTGCTGGCGCCCGTAAAGCTCGGCTTGAAGAATGTGAAGGCCATTACCAAGCTCACCTATGTTGCGGAAGAGCCAAAGGACTACTGGGCCGAACGTGGATATTCCCGCTACGACGGAATTTAATCAAGGAAAGCATGCCATGACTCAAGCAACAACGGAAACGGCGTCGCGCCACCAACCCGCACCAACAAGTTCAGCAGTCGAGCGAATCGGCGCCTTTGCCGCTGCGGCTCAGCCGGAGCATCTGATGGCCGCCACCCGGGGACTTTTCAAACGCAATATTCTGGACAGCCTCGGCTGCGCCATCGCTGCGCTGCAGGGACAGCCCTTCCAGGCACTGCGCGACCAGTTCGGGGAATACCGGGCTCCGGGCAGGTGCACGTTGATCGGCGGCGGCAAGACGTCCGCAGATCAGGCGGCGCTCTTTAACTCTGCTCTTGTACGATATGTGGATCTGCTCGACAGCTACATGGCGCCTGGCGGACTCTGCCACCCGAGTGACAACTTGGGGACAGTTCTCGCCGCGGCTGAGCAAGCAGGGGCATCGGGCGAGGATTTCATCCTGGCTCTCGCCGTAGCGTACGAAATCCAATGCAGGTGTTCGGCCGCAGCCCCAGTGATGGCGAAGGGATTCAACCACGCCACTCAGCTTGCGATCTCTGCCGCCGCGAGCGCGGGGAAACTTCTCGGACTCTCCGCCGGCCAAATCGCGAATGCGATTGCAATCGCGACGACAGACAACATCTCGCTCGCCTGTGTCCATGCTGAGCCTGTGTCGCAGTGGAAAGGCTTTTCACCCGGAATGACGGGGATGCGCGCTATCTATGCTGCATCACTGGCCAAGCGCGGCTTCATGGGTCCAAGGGGCCTGTTCGAAGGCCCAGACGGGCTGGAACGCATGTTCGACCAAACGATTCGCGCGGATTGGGAGGATTCCTCGCTCGAGATCGTCGCCCAAACGGTGCTGAAGAAGTACTGCTCGCTCATTCATGGCCAGCCGGTGCTGGAAGCCGTACTGAATCTGAAGCGCGCCAACGATCTGGTAGCGGCAGATGTCGAGCGTGTGAGCTGCGATGTCTTCCAGGGGGCCTTCGACTTCGCGGGAGGTGGGCGCCTTGGTTCGAAGGACCACCCTCAGGCCAAAGAGCAAGCCGACTACAATCTGAAATATCTTGTCGCGGCGGCCTTGCTCGACGATCAGGTCGGCCCCGACCAATTGCAGGCGATACGCATTCAGTCACCGGATGCGCAGGCGTTGCTCGCACGAGTGGAGGTGCGCCCCGACGAGCGTTTCACCGCTCGCTATCCCAGAGAGCTCAGCGCCCGAATCACGATCTACACCAAAGACCAGCGGATCCTGGTGAAAGAGCAACTCGGCTGGGAGGGAGGTCTCACCAACCCCATGTCATGGGACCGGACCGTGGAGAAATTCCACTGGCTGAGCGAACCTTTCGCCGATGAGGACCTCCGAAGCAGGCTGATCGAGGCAGTGGAGCAGCTCGATGCTCGGCCGATCTCAAATCTGATGGACCTGCTCGCCCAGGTTCGACCTGACGCGGCCTTCCCGGCAACACACCCTGGAATTCAGTGATTGTTCAGCAGCACATTAGGCATGGATACCGTCCTGCAAGTACGGATTACGACTGCACTTCAACTCAGAAAAGGAACCTGCTATGACCGAACCAGTTAAAAAGAAAACCATGATCGTGACGGGCGCATCTCAGGGAATCGGCGCCGGCGTCACCAAGGCGTTGATCAAGCGCGGCTACAATGTTGTCGCCAATTCGCGCAAGATTACGGAGTCGGAGTTTACGCCGACGGACAGGCTTGTCCTGGTCGATGGAAACATCGGCGAGGCTTCGACTGCCGCGAAGATTGCCGCGACGGCAATGAGCACTTTCGGCTCGATCGACGGTGTTGTTAACAACGCCGGCATCTTCTTCTCGAAGCGGTTTACGGACTACACGGTCCGCGATTTCGAGATGCTCTCCGAAACGAATCTGCAGGGCTACATCTACATCACCCAGCTTGCGGTGAAGCAGATGCTGGCGCAAAAGACCGGTGGGAGCATCACCGGTATCACGTCGGCGATGGTGGAGAATCCCATCGGGGGAGTCAACGCTTCCATCCCGATGATCACGAAAGGCGGCCTTGAAGCCATTACTCGCAGCCTGGCGATGGAGTACGCGAAAGACGGCATCCGCTTCAACGCGGTCGCTCCCGGCATCGTCGATACGCCGATGCATGCAAATAACCCCCACGAGTTCTTGAAAGGTCTGTCGCCGATGGGAATGATCTCGGACGTAGACGACATCGTGGATGCGATTGTGTATCTGACCGAAGCTCGTCATGTGACTGGGGAGGTGCTGCACGTGGACGCAGGTGCGCACAACGGAAAATGGTAAACAGCGCAGAAACCAGACTTGCGGCGGCGGGCATTGAACTGCCTCCCGCGCCGGCGCCGTTTGGGGCCTACGTGCCGGCGGTGCAAACGGGCAATGTCCTGTTCCTGACGGGGATGCTCCCCACGCTGGGTCATGAGGCCAAATTCCTGGGCCGTGCCGGAAGGGAGTTGAACGCCGAACAGGGCCGAAGGGCTGCGTACGCCGCTGCTCTGAACGCGCTCGCCGTGGCGAGGAAGCATCTTGGGTCGCTGGACAGAATCTCGCGAGTGGTCAGGCTCGGAGTGTATATAGCGACCGCGGGGGATTTCTCCGATCATGTAACGGTTGCCGATGCGGCCTCGGAACTCCTCCGCGACATCCTCGGAGAGGACAAGATGTCGTCGCGCCTGGTGTTCGGAGTGGAAAGCCTCCCGCTCGGGGTCCCGGTCGAGTTGGAAGTGATTTTTGAGGTTTCCGCCTGATGCCTACATCCTGGACCCGGAACCGGCTCACAGAGAAGCTCGGGATTGACTATCCCCTCATTCAAGGTCCGCTCGGCGGGCTGTCATCGCAAAGGTTGACGGCGGCAGTCTCGAATTTCGGCGGACTCGGCTCATTCGGCGCCCACGGCTTGGCGCCGGAAGCGATCCAAGACGTCATCGCACAGATTCGCTCACTTACCTCGAAGCCGTTCGCAATGAACCTTTGGGTGTCGATGGAAGACGAAGGCGCCCGGACATCGGATGAAGGTGCATTCAACCGCAGTCTCGCGCCGCTCGCCGTCCATCTCGCCGCATTGGCGGCGCCACGGCCGGCATACAAGCCGTATTCGCCCACCCGATTTGAAGGTCAGGCCCGGGTGTTGATGGACGCGAACGTACCGGCATTCAGCTTCATCTACGGAGTTCCCCCGACGGAGATTCTCGACGAGTGCCGGGCGAAAGGGATCGTTACGATTGGCACGGCGACAACACCCGACGAGGCGGCGGTACTTCAGGATGCCGGCGTGAATGCCATCGTCGCCTCGGGTTTTGAGGCCGGCGGCCATCGCGGTTCATTCTTGCGGTCAGCGGAAGATTCACTGACGGGCACGTTTTCACTCATCCCTCAGATCGTCGACATAGTCGATGTGCCTGTGATCGCAGCGGGCGGGATCGGCGATGCGCGAGGGGTAGTCGCCGCACTGGCTCTGGGTGCCAATGGCATCCAACTGGGAACAGCATTCCTGGCGTGCGAGGAATCCGGCGCCAGCGGCCCTCATCGCGAGGCTCTGCTCGGAAAACAAGCCGGACACACCGCGCTGACACGGGGCTTTACGGGAAGACTCGCTCGGGGAATCCACAACCGCTTGATGGAGGAGTTGAGCCGGAAGGGAACCGAGATTTTGCCGTATCCACTACAACGAGGAGTCGTTAGAAACCTCTCAATCGCGGCGGAGGCGTCGGGCCGAGCGGACCTACAGCCTCTGTGGGCCGGGCAAAGCGCCAATCTTTCCACGTGTACCGACGTACTGGCCTTTTTGACGTCATTGGTCGAAGAGGTTTCTGAAATCGCGGGACCCGTCATTCAGTGGAGCACAAACCGAAACCGGAAACATTCGAATTCTTAACGAGGAGAACCAAAACCATGGGAACGTCAGGTATTCAAGAGAAGGTCGTCGTCATTACCGGAGCCAGCAGCGGACTTGGAGAGAGCACCGCGAAGCTTCTTGCGCGACACGGAGCGAAGGTCGTGCTGGGAGCGCGGCGTAAGGACCGTTTAGACGCAGTCGTAAGCGAGATTTCGGCTGCCGGCGGTAAGGCTATCAGGTTCGCCGTCGACGTCACGAAGCGCGTCGAAGTGGAAGCGCTCATCAAGAAAGCCGTCGAGAGCTTCGGCCGCGTCGACGTCCTGGTGAATAACGCCGGCATTATGCCCATCGCGCCAATCCATCTTCTCAAGGTAGAGGAATGGGATCGGCAGATTGACATCAACATCAAGGGAGTTCTGTACGGAGTTGCCGCCGTCCTGCCTCAGATGCAAAAGCAGAAGAGCGGTCACATCATCAACATGGCTTCGGTTTTCGGGATCAAGGTATTCGCCCCCGGCGGAACGGTCTACTGCGCCACGAAATCCGCCGTGCGCGCCCTGACAGAAGGACTCCGGATGGAGCTACATGCCGAAAACATCCGCTGCACGATCATCTCGCCTGGTGCGGTGGAGTCGGAACTGAAGAACGGAACCTCTGATCCGTCCTCCGCTGCGTTTCTCAAGGACCTATACCAGAAGATCGCCATTCCCGCCGACTCGGTTGCCCGCGCCGTGCTGTACGCCATCGAGCAACCCGCGGACGTGGAAATCGACGAGGTTGTTCTGCGTCCCACCGCCCAGGAGTTCTGAGGGCGATGACAATCGGAGCAATCACGAGAAGCTGGGCGGCACTCCTCTCCATGGGGATTGCCGCCGGTCATCTCGAAAGCCAAGGAAGGACACAGATTCCCATGTCGCATCCAGTCTTTTATCGCACGGTGAAGGTTGACGGTCTCTCCATTTTTTATCGGGAAGCGGGACCGAAGGAGGGCCCAACGATTCTCTTGCTCCACGGGCTGCCCTCTTCGTCACGAATGTTCGAGCCGCTCTTCATCCGCCTTTCCGATCGATATCACCTTGTCGCGCCCGATTATCCGGGCTTTGGGCATAGCGACTGGCCGGACCCAAAACAGTTCCCTTACACGTTCGATCACTACGCCGAGATCATGAATCACTTCATCGAAGCGCTCGGGTTATCGCGTTACACGCTCTACATGCAGGATTACGGCGGCCCCGTCGGCTTTCGTATGGTATTGGCGAACCCGGACCAAATCGAGGCTCTAATCGTTCAGGACGCTGTTTCGCACAACGAAGGCCTTGGAGATAATTGGAAGCCGCGGCGGGCCTTCTGGGCCGATCGCGCCGCCAACGAAAGCACGCTTCGCACAAATCTGCTGTCGCTGGCGACTACGCGGACGCGCCAT
>Ga0209863_10001098_pt1 | contig 11006 bp, 7 predicted proteins | sample OrgsoiDNA2013046_FD_185796 | JGI IMG/M metagenome (GOLD analysis project Ga0209863, IMG submission 185796) | Permafrost soil microbial communities from the Arctic, to analyse light accelerated degradation of dissolved organic matter (DOM) -... | ecosystem: Environmental > Terrestrial > Soil >...
AGTATGCTTTTGTTTATTTGCATTGTGTTTGTTTTCACTTTCCTGTAATCACAATCCATACAAGTCTTCGAATAAAGTCTATCGCAAAGAAGCGAACAATTTAAGTCTCGTTATACAGGAACAACCAGCGAATTATTTCTCCAACGATCAGGTGGGCTGGATTGGCACGGTGAATTTTGATTTACGCAAGCCGAATTTTGTGATCATTCATCATACAGCACAAAATAGCTGTCCTGAAACCCTGCATGCATTTACAACAACACAGTCCAAAGTGAGTGCACATTATGTGATCTGTAAAGATGGTACAGTACATCATATGCTGAATGATTATCTCCGTGCATGGCAGGCCGGTTTAAGTAAATGGGGTAATAATTCTGATATCAATTCTTCCAGTATTGGCATTGAACTGGACAATAATGGTTATGAGGCATTTTCAGATTCGCAGATAAACAGTCTGCTTGTTTTGCTCGATACATTAAAAACAAAGTATAAAATCCCTCAGGAAAATTTCATTGGTCACGGTGATATTGCTCCGGGAAGAAAAGTTGATCCAAACTGGCGTTTTCCGTGGAAAATTCTTGCGGACCATGGATTTGGAAACTGGTATGATGATACATCCAGGGTAGTTGTTCCTCCGGGCTTCAATGATATTATTGCATTGCGCACGATTGGATATAATATTAAAGACAGTGTGGCTGCAACAATTGCTTTTCGCAGGCATTGGTTGCAGGATACGGTGTATAAAAACTTTGATATTGAATCGGAGAAAATTCTTTACAATCTGTCTTTGAAATATCAATAGCGCATTACTTTCTTTGTTCAAACCTCAGGTAAACCCGAGCATCTTTCTATTCAATTAAATAACTAATCCGTAATTTTAGCCGTATCCAGAACGTATGAGCACTGAGCATAAGCGGCTATTAGAAAATTCGTACAAAAAAATTCCACTCGAACAATGGGGACCCTACCTGAGTGAGCGGCAATGGGGAACCGTAAGAGAAGATTACGGCCCATATGGTGATGCATGGAATTATTTTCCATATGAACATGCGCATTGCCGGCAGTATCAATGGGGGGAAGACGGACTTGCAGGTATTTCAGATTTTTTTCAAAATCTCTGCTTTGCTGTTGCTCTTTGGAACGGGAAAGATACCACATTGAAAGAAAGACTATTTGGTTTGGGAAACAGTCAGGGTAATCATGGAGAAGATGTAAAGGAATTATATTATCACCTGGATAATATTCCCAGTCACTATTATATGGAATTCCTGTATAAGTATCCCCAACAGGCCTACCCTTATCAGCAACTCTATCACGAGAACAGGATTCGCACCAAGCTGGAACCGGAATATGAAATTCTGGATACCGGATTATTCGACAACAATGAATATTTCGATGTGCTGGTTACTTATGCAAAGGAAAGTTCCAATGATATTTTTATAAGGATAGAAATCACGAATCGTTTTCATAAGCCAGCGGAAATTACCGTACTCCCGACGCTTTGGTTTTATAATAAATGGAATGATGAAAACGAACCGAAACCGGAAATCAGTCTGCGAAGTAAAAATTCTGTAAAGGCCTTTCACCACAGGCTGGGAGATTATTATTTATACTTTCAGACACCGAAGGATAAATGGTTTACAGAAAATGTAACAAATACAGAAAAGGTTTTGGGTGTTGCCAATACATCACCTTTTGTAAAAGATGCTTTCCACAGGGCCGTGACCAAAGAGGAAAACCTGGATGCGTTGAGAAAAAAGAAAGGAGGAACTAAGTTTTCGCCTGTATACAAGTTAAAAATTGGTGGAGGTGAAAAGGAAAGTATTTATCTGAGATTATCCAATAAGGAGATAGTGAGTCCGTTTAGCATTGGATTCAAGAAAATATTTGACAAACGCAAAGAAGAGGCAAATGAATTTTATGAAGAAATTCTTCATGCCGGAACATCTCCCGAATTAAAACTTCTGCAACGTCAGGCACTTTCCGGTATTTTATGGAGTAAACAATATTATCATTTCGATGTGGAGGAATGGCTGGTAACCAGTGACGGGATCAGTCCGGTAAGCGATGGAAAGAAATTTGGGAGAAACCACGACTGGAAGCATCTGAAAAATCAGGACATCATCGCGATGCCTGACAAATGGGAGTATCCCTGGTACGCTGCATGGGATATGGCTTTTCAAAGTATCCCGATGAGTATGGTGGATCCGGGTTTTGCAAAAAACCAGCTATTGCTCATCATGCGGGAATGGTATATGAAACCCGATGGTCAATTACCCGCATATGAATGGAATTTCAGCGATGTGAATCCACCCGTTCAGGCCTGGGCAGCTTTGCAGGTTTACCATATCGAAGGAGAAAGATCCGGGATGTTTGATATTGATTTCCTGAAAAGAATCTTTCAGAAACTTCTGATCAATTTTACCTGGTGGATTAACCGTAAAGATCCCAATGGAAATAATATGTTTGAAGGCGGATTCCTCGGTTTGGATAATATCGGTGTATTCAACAGAAGTATAGAATTACCCGGCAAGATGGAACTGGAACAGGCTGATGGAACCAGCTGGATGGGCATGTATGCGCTCAACATGATGGATATGGCGCTTGAAATTGCAATGAAGGATGTAACTTTTGAAGATACGGCCACTAAATTTTTTGAACAGTTCGTTCTGATTGCTGAGGCTTTGAATGAACATGGGATGTGGAATGAAGAAGACCGTTTTTTTTATGATACCCTGGCTATTGCAGGTTCTGCGCCAATTCAGTTACGTATTCATTCCATCGTGGGCATTACAACACTATTTGCTGTTTCAATTATTGAAAAGAAAAAACTGGATAAACTTTCTGATTTTCAAAAGCGCATAGACTGGTTTGAAAGTTACAGACTGAAGAATAATAAATTCTGGCCCAATGAGGAAAAATTAAATGGAGATGCCATCCTGCTATCACTTATCCCGCAGGACCGGCTGGTAAGTCTGCTTGAAAGACTACTTAACGAAGATGAATTTCTTTCTCCGGGCGGCATACGTGCTTTGTCAAAACATCATGAAAGAAATCCTTATTCTGTTCAGATTGATAAAATTGATTATACGATCCAGTATGATCCCGGCGATTCAACTTCAAATTTGTTTGGTGGAAATTCAAACTGGCGGGGGCCTGTCTGGATGCCGATCAATTATCTCATTATTCAATCCATTCGTAAGTACGGAATATTTTATGGCGATGGTTTAAAAGTGGAATGCCCTGTTGGATCTGGCGTATACATGAACCTGGAAGATGTAGCAGATTTTCTAACTCAACGGGTAATCAGTTTATTCCTGCCGGATATGGACGGAGATGTTCCTCAATATGGCAAGTACAATTGGTTTTATAAGCAAACAGGGAATAAACATTTAAATCTTTTCTACGAATATTTTCATGGGGATAACGGATTGGGTCTGGGAGCCTGCCACCAGACCGGATGGACTGCACTTCTTGCAGAGCTCATCAGCGCCCATCAGGAAAGTAAGATGAAACGACTGCCTGTAAAAAAGACCGGAATATCTCCTGTTAAATAGCTTTTTGTAGTTTCATTCATTATTATGGACCAGATCAACAAGGATATCAGTAACCTGTTTGCCAGTTTTAGCAAAGAATCCATTATTTCAATCAATAAGATTCCCCAGTCCGGAAGCATCCGGATTTATTATCGTATACACACCGCTTCAAAATCTTTTATAGCAACCATTGGGAATAACATAAAGGAAAATAAATGTTTTATACGGTTTAGCAGACATTTTAAAATGAAGGAATGCCCTGTGCCGGAAATATTTGCTGTAAATGAGGCTGCAAATATTTACATACAGGAAGACTTCGGTGATGTTTCCCTGTTGAATCGATTGGAACAGGAAGGAACGCCAGATCATGTTTTCGGGTTATTTAAAAAGAGTCTTCAGCAACTTGCGCATTTGCAAATTCAGGGTAACCGTGGAATTGATTATCATACCTGGTGCCTTACTTCCAGTGAGTTCGGTAAGCAGGCAATATTGAGTGACCTGCTTTATTTTAAATATTATTTCCTTGATACCCTGCAACTTCCTTATGACAAGGAAAAACTGATAGCAGATTTTGAAAATTTTTCTATCGGACTGGGCAATGCCGCATATAAGTATTTCATGTTTCGGGATTTTCAAAGCAGAAATATACTCGTTGAAAATGAAGAAATACATTTTATAGATTATCAGGGCGGTATGAGAGGTGCTCTACAATACGATGTTGCTTCTCTGCTTTGGCAGGCCAAGGCAGAACTTAGTGCTGCATGGAAAAAGGATCTATTGGAATATTATATGCTTTGTGTGGAAAAGGAAATGGGAACCCAAATCAACAAGACTGCATTTATTCAACAATATAATGGTTATGTGCTGATCAGGCTTCTTCAGGTATTGGGTGCTTATGGATTCAGGGGTCTGTTTGAAAGAAAAGCCCATTTTCTGGTGAGCATACCCCTTGGATTAAAAAACCTACGTTCTTTTCTAACCCTTCATGAGTTAAATCAGGATCTTACGGCTGAACAAAATGCCCTGGAAAACAATCTGCCTGAATTTAAAAGAATATTAAATCTGATAGTTGATGATGAGATCGTTCGTCGTTTTGTACCTACACGCGCAAATTCAGAAACGCAGCTTGTAGTGCACATCAATAGTTTCTCTTACAGGAAATCCATTCCGCCGGATTCAACTGAAAATGGCGGTGGATTTGTTTTTGATTGTCGTGCTATTTTAAATCCCGGACGAATGGAAACCTTTAAATCACAAACCGGAAGGGATAAGGGAGTAAAAGATTTCCTTGAACAACAGACCAAAATGCCCGAATACCTCAATAGTGTTTTTGATCTGGTCGATATTTCTGTGGAAGATTACTTACAGCGTGGGTTTAAAAATCTGCAGGTAAATTTTGGCTGTACCGGGGGTCAGCACCGAAGTGTGTATGCTGCAGACTCCCTCGCCCGGCATTTGAAAAATAAGTTCGGAGTAGAAATAGAACTGCATCATATCGAGCAGGAATCTAAGAACTGGCAGAACGTGTAAGGTTGTAAATCCAATCTACTCCAATACCGCTTAAAAGTAGTACATAGCAAAATACAGGCAAAGAGAACCTGCCGTTCCACTCTAAACAAAACGCTACACAGGGTAAAGAAAATAAAAGGACACCAACCAGTAGAAATAAAAGATGCTTCTTTTTTCTTATAATTATACTGATTAAACCACAAATTGCAAGAATAAAATAAATGAAGGTAGATGCGAACAACACCATATTATGTAAAGAAGAATAATAGGGTCTCCCCAGAGAAAACACTTTGAAAAATCTGGAAAAAAATAATCTGATGGACATGGCCGGATTATCAAATAAATAGGTAAAAATGCCCATGCCCTCTTTATAGGTTTCAGTTTGGTATTTTAAGAGATTACTAGGATAGCCGCAAATAATATTTGCCTGTATATTATGTAATGGATAAAAATAGTCTGCGGATTGTAAAAGAGATTTATATATTATAAATCCAATGAAAATTAAATAGGCAAAGCAGAATATAATTTTTTTACGGTTTCTCTTTAGATTCATCGTTACCCAATAGAAACTGACCAATATTAAAAATAAAAAGCCTACAGGTCTGAAAAATGGTATAATGAGAATAAATGTCCAGCATAAAATCTTCTGGGTTAAACTATTTTCTTCAACCATTAGAAAGTAGGTTGAAATGATGAGCAGGTTACAAAACACGGAATCTGTAAACAAGGCAGTTACCCATTGATGGATAATAAAACAAGACGCATAAAGTATAGCTGAAATAATGATGGTGAACCTGGATTTAAGAAGAAGAGTTAATATCTGAACAAAATAATAAAGTGCAACGCCGGATATTAACAATTGTACTAAATACATACTCTTCGGTGGTAATCCTAAATCCTTTAATAGTATGTGCATGGCGATATAACCTGAATAAAAAAGATTATACCATTGAAAATTTCTGTCGCCTGTAACCCATTTATCCGCGAGCCCGATATATTTTAATGATTCCTGCGTGTCGTTGATACCCAGAAATTTCAGTAAAATCATTTGTAGTATCAGCCATACACATCCGATCCCAATCCAATCGACTATTTTTAATTTACGCTGATTACCAGCCTGAAGATGTTTACTATACATTAAATTTATTTTCAAAAAATCTTGTCTTTAAAATCGTCTTTGATAAATTAAAAAAAGCCCCATTATATAAACAGGCTTTCGGCAATGGAAATTGAATCAGGCCTACCCACATCTATCAGTTTAGATCCGGAATGTTCGAATCCCAGAATTTGATTGGAGGCAGCAAGATTCAGGTAAACCTCAACAATGGAGAATTTTTCTTTTTGGAATAGGAGGGGAAAGATTTCAGGAGAAATCATGTGGATGCCGCTAAAGGCTTTTTCATTTAACTCTTTTGCTTTCAGGGAAATAATTTCTTCTCCGGATTTTACATTTCGCCAACCTGAAAGCCGATTATGCCCGTCGAATAAAAAATAACGGGAAGATTTACGATTGGTGACGGCCAGCGTGGCCAGCGGATTTTTTTCTTCATGATAAGCAATCAAATTGTGCAAATTCAAATTAGTCAGAATATCCACATTCATTAATAGAAATGCGCCCTGATCAAAATAGTATGCAGCTTTTTTAAGACCTCCGCCTGTTTCCAGTACCTGATCAGATTCATCGCTGATTGTAATATGACTCCCCCATCCGTTATTTACTAAAATGGCCTGACGAATCTGGTCGGGGAAATGATGGACATTCACCAACACGTCCCTGATACCAAAAGATTGCAGATAAATCAGGTTTCTTTCCAAAAGCGTTTTCCCATTTACCAGGGCCAGGGCCTTGGGATGCTTGTCTGTCCAGGGTTTGAGACGTGTACCCAGGCCTGCAGCGAGAATCATTGCTTTCATCAGAGTACAATATTTTGAATCAACTTACTCTTATTTGGAAAATCAGTATTGAAATGAAGTCCCCGGCTTTCTTTTCTGAATTGAGCACCTTTTACAATCAGGTATCCTGTGGTGATGAGGTTTCTGACTTCGCAAAGCTGGGGAGATAATAATGTGGTTTCGTACAGGGATTCGATTTCTTCATGAAGCAGGTCAAGTCTTTTGATGGCCCGTTCCAGGCGGATATTCGTACGTACGATACCCACATAATCGCTCATAAGCAATTGAAGTTCTTTGATGCTCTGTGTAATCAGGATCATTTCGAGGGGGGCCGTGGTTCCGGAAGCATTCCAGTCCGGTATTTCTTCACAGAAATTAATTTCGTTTATTTTTTCAATGCTGTCCAGGTAGCTGCGATGTGCAAATACCATGGCTTCAAGCAGAGAATTACTTGCTAGCCTGTTGGCGCCATGAAGACCGGTAGAAGCGCATTCACCACAAGCATATAAATTTCTGATGGAGGTATTACCCCATTCATCCGTCTTGATTCCACCGCAGCTATAATGTGCAGCTGGTGCTACCGGAATCATATTTACAGCAACATCAATACCTGTTGACTTGCAGGTGGAATATATATTTGGGAAATGAGCTACAAATTTCGTCATATCCATATGGCGGCAGTCAAGCCAGACATGTTCGGTTCCTCCCTTTTTCATCTCACTGTCGATTGCCCTTGCTACGATATCACGTGGCGCAAGGTCCTTGCGTGAATCATATTTTTCCATGAATGCTTCTCCGTTTTTATTCCGGAGTATTCCACCATCACCACGCACTGCTTCGGTGATCAGGAAGGAAGGACTCACGCCCTGTTGAAATAGCGCTGTAGGATGGAATTGTATGAATTCCATATTTTCAATCCGGCCCTTTGCCCGGTATACCATGCCAATTCCATCGCCTGTGGCAATAATGGGATTGGTTGTTGTCCGGTAAACCTGACCATTTCCACCGGTGGCGAATACCGTGATTCTGGATAATATTTTGATTATTCTGTTCTCCCTCATATCAAGTGCATAAATTCCATAGCACTCAATATCAGGGGTTGCTTTGGTTATCAGGTAGCCAAGATGATGCTGGGTAAGAATATCTACTACAAAGCAATGTTTAATGATTTCTATATTTTGTTGTGCTTCCACCGTTTGTAAAAGCGCCCGCTCCATTTCTCTGCCGGTTATATCTTTATGATGAAGTATCCGGAATTCAGAATGACCACCTTCCCTGCCTCTTTTGAATTCTCCTTCCTCATCCTTATCAAACCTTGCACCCCAATCAATCATTTCCTGAATTCGAAGAGGACCTTCTTTCACAACGATCTCCACTATTTTAGGATTACACAGGCCATCACCTGCAATCAAGGTATCCTCTATATGTTTTTCATAGCTGTCATTTTCAAAGTCTGTTACTCCGGCAATTCCGCCCTGGGCATATTTTGTATTGGTTTCGTCTGCAATCGTTTTTGTAATAACGAGTACCTGCTTATCCGGGCAGGCCTTAGCAACTTTTAAAGCATAGGTGAGTCCGGCAATACCTGATCCGACAACGAGGAAATCTGTTTTTTTAAGCATAGTATTTCCTAATATTCGATGGTATATTCAAATTTTTCCGGATGTTCAAACACTTCTATAAGATTATATTGGAGTATAATTGTTTTTCTGTCTGGAAAAAATTTGGCCATCGGATTATCCATTTTTTTTACCGGTCTCGGAAGTTTTACTGTAAGTGTATAAGGAATGGTAATGCCCATATTGCCTGCATCTTTCATTTGCGCGTATTGTGCACTCAGTTGCAGTTTCTTCCATTTTTCGTGATTTAATTTACGGGAAAGGAATCCATCACGGCTTTCAAAATCATAGATCGCATTAAACTGATTCATATCCGGCATGCTGTTATCATTTCCGGAAGATGAAGAATCGGTTTTCCCGGCAATCCCCTTAAACAATTGGGTAAAACCAAGAGACTGGTTATTCATTGAATTATAGAGTTTCTGCAAATTCGAAAGACTGGTAAAAGGTATGCGGATATCGCTGTTAAAAACCTTTTCCTCCATGTTCAGTTTCATGTGAATGGATCCGTCTTTGATGAGCATCTTATTTTCTGCCGAAATATCTTTGGCTGTATCCATCAGCGTCCGCATCATAATTGTGGTATCCAGATTTTTTTCAGGCATTTGTTTAGTCATCTCATCCTTTCCCAGATAACTCTGCATCGCTTCGATCAGCTTACTCATATCTGTATGAATGGAAAATTCGCCATTCCCCTGCGGTTTGATATCAATCTCTTCATTTATTTCAAAGCAACCTGAAAGCAATACCATTGCTGTTAGTGCGAGAAAATATTTTATCTTCTTCATAAAAAATAATTATAAGGCAAGGTACATGTTTAGTTGAAATCCACTTGGTATACCACACTAAAACTTTGCGAAGCGCCTGGTTCCAGAATGATCAATCCCAATCCATTGTTGAAACAATCTGGTGCACCACTCAGGTTTTCAATGGCAATACTTTTACGGTCGGGCGGAGTGTAAATCTGGAGATAAGGATAATGCAGGTCGGGATTTATAGTAAGCCTCAGTCCGTTAACCGGATTTTCCAATATCACTGTATCAAGATCAGAAACAGGCTCCAGTAAAAAACAATGATCAAAGCATTCATCACCAATGATCTTTGGTTTATAAAACTGATATGAATCAATAAGGTGACCTACCGGGATTAACTTTTCATTAAATACCAGGTTTTTTCCTGAGCGAAACGATAGTAACCATTCATTCACCCGTCCATCCAGATTAAAATAGGGATGCCAGCCATCCGCTATCGGAATGCGGCCTGATGAAATATTCGTTACAGTAGTTTCAAGCAAAAGTCTTCCTCCTGTTTTTAATGTATATTTTATATTTATTATGTAATTAAAGGGATAAGCCGGATCTTCCTGCTGATATACAAATTCCATTGAAATGGAAGCTTCGTTTTCGCTGACCGTTTGTTCTTTGACCAGAAAGGTTTTGTCAAACAGAATACCGTGAATCGCAGATCCGTCATTAAATTTATTCCTGAACTCAAAGGTTCTACCTTCAAATGTATATTTGCCTCCTGAAATACGACAGGTAAATGGAGAAAGTTTGGCGCTTTTATAGGATAGGGAAAGATTTGCTTTCAGATCATTTTCGTTTTTATATCCATTGATTACCTGGATTCTCCGGTTTTCGTAAGGGATGGAGAATTCATGAAGAAGGGCCCCTATAGAAGGCAGGATCCGGATACGTAAATCCGTTTCCATATCTGTAATTTGTAAGAGATCCAGATCTTCTTCCTTAACAGGCAGAATTTGAAAAGCCATATTTAAATGATTTAATTTTCTTTGATGGAAAAAGATATCCGGGGGCAATTTCAACAATATTTCGGAAATGATTGCCTAATTGCAGCAGCTCCGGGCAGGGTAAACCTGATCGGAGAACATACTGACTATAACCAGGGCTATGTGCTTCCTGCAGCCATAGACAGAAATATTCATGTGGCCATAGCGGAAAATAAAACCAATCAGTTGAATCTGGTTGCCCGCGAATTCAATGAGAAATTTTCATTTGCGCTAAACGACATGCATCCCGTAGAGGGCTGGCCAACTTATATGCTGGGGATGGTTTTCCAGCTTTTTCCTGAAAACAGACTCCCTGAAGGGATGGATGTATATATTTCAGGTAATGTGCCTTTGGGTGCCGGTATGAGTTCCTCCGCAGCACTTTGCTCGGCTTTCGGTGTTGCACTCAATGAATATTTTCATTTGGGTTTCACGCAAATGGAACTTGCACTCGCGGGTCAGCAGACAGAGCACCAGTTTGCAAAACTACAGTGTGGTATTATGGATCAGTTCGCAAGCATGCATGGGAAATCCGGTCAGCTCATGAAACTGGATTGCCGCAACCTGGAATTCGAATATATTCCCTTTGATTTTCCTGCATATCGAATCGTATTGGTGAATTCAATGGTAAGCCATTCCCTGGCTTCTTCAGAATATAAT
>Ga0209863_10001099_pt1 | contig 11005 bp, 8 predicted proteins | sample OrgsoiDNA2013046_FD_185796 | JGI IMG/M metagenome (GOLD analysis project Ga0209863, IMG submission 185796) | Permafrost soil microbial communities from the Arctic, to analyse light accelerated degradation of dissolved organic matter (DOM) -... | ecosystem: Environmental > Terrestrial > Soil >...
CCAGCACTCTTCGGTCTACAGCACGGCATCCCACTTCTTCGGATCCTTGAGCAAAATCTCGCGCAACAACCGGATCGGCGGCGCACCGTGGTTCAGAAGTTCGTCGTGGAATTTTTCGAGCGAAAAATCCCCTCCTTCCTGCGCCTTGTAGTCGTCGCGCAGTTTGAGGATCTCGAGTTTGCCTAACGTGTAATTGAGGTAGCCCGGATCGAATGTGCCGCGCATTGCTTCCGAGTACGACGGTTTCTCTTCGTAGTAGCAGTTCTCGTGGAAGAACTTCGCGCCGTCTGCCACGGACATTCCCTGTGTGTGCATCTTGATCGAGACGCAGAGCCGGCAAAGCCGCAGGAGCGCTTCGTCCGCTTGTGCAATGCGATATTTTGCGGCGCGCACCCGTTGTTCCGGCGTCGGATTCGGCACACTGCCGAAGCCTTCATCGACCATCATTTTTTCGCAATAATGCGCCCAGCCTTCGATGAAAGCGTAGCTGCCGAATATCTTCTCCACCTGCGTGGCGGACGACGCGTTCAAATGTAGGAATTGCACGTAGTGCCCTGGATAGGCCTCGTGAATTGAAACAACGTCGGCCGTGTAGTAGTTGAATGAAGTCAGCCATTCGTTTTTTTGTTTTTCCGTCCAATCGCTCTCGACCGGCGTGACATAGTAATAAGCTTGCGTCGCTTTTGTCTCGAATGGTCCCGGCGTGTCCATGGAGGCGAATGTGGTCGCGCGATCAAATCGGGGCGTCTCCTGCACCGTCGCCCGCACGTCGGAAGGGATCGTCACCAGATGATGATCAAGCACGTATTGCCGAATTTGATCGAGGTCTTTGGCGACATCGGGAATCAAATCGGCCGGCTTCGGATGATCCTGCTGCACTCCCTTGAACACCTCGATGGCCGATTTTTTCGGATCGATAATTTTCGCCGCCGCGGCAAAAGCATTCTGTTCTTCTTTCAAACGCTGTAAACCGATCGCGAGAATCTTGTCGGGCGAAAGGTCGACCAGTTCGGTCCCGGCGAGGAGGCGCTGAAATTTTTCCGCACCGAGGGCGAAGTTGGCAGTCGCTTTGGGCAGCCGCTCTTTCGTTAGCCAGGTCGCATAGTCCCGCAGCGCTGCCGCCGCCTTTTTGTTCGCATCTTGGAACGCGGCACTTAGCTGTTCGTCCTTGAGGTCTTTCAACGCCGCGACCAGATCCTTCTCAAGAAAATCAGCGGAGCCGTTTGCGATCTGGATACCCAGCTCGACGTATGGTTTCGGCAGGACTTCCGCGAGATTTGTTTTACCGGCGGTCATGATATTCGCCGTCTGATCTTCGATCGCCACGATGTCGCGGACACGATCATCGAGCGGTTTGAAATCGCGCTTGATGTACAGATTGACGTCGATCGCCCGCGCATACGTCATCGGGTTCTTTTCAAACGAAGCCATCTCCACGATCTGAGCGAGTTCGGCATTGATCGCCGTCTGGAGAATGCGCCGGTCGATCGCCGCGCGCTTGCTCAGCGCGCTCGCGTCCATCTTTCCGAGCTGGGTCTGGAAGCGCTTCAGCCGTTCCACTTCCGCGTCGATCGCCAGACGACTGTAGTCGCCGATCTTGTCGTCGTATTGATGAAAGCCGAGCGCCACTCCCTGGAGTGGACGCGCCGCCAGATAACCGCCGATAAAATCGAGCGAAAGCTTGTCGAAATCATCGTCCGCTTTCGTCGTGTCGGACTGCGCGCAAAGCCGACAGACCGCGCCTAACGATAAGGTGAGAATGAGGAGCGTTCGTCCGGGCCAATTCATGCGCGCAGTTTAAAAGTGGAGCAGCGCTTTGTCATCCTGAGCGGAGCGAAGGACCTCGCAACCAATCACTGGCGCTGCTTCCGTTGGTCGCATCGTACGTTGTGAGCGGTCCTCAACACTTCGCCGCCTCAGGACGACAGACGCACTGTCGGCTCACGGCCTGAGTAGGCCCGCCCGATTGGAAAAACCTCGCAGATTGAACGATAATTGCTTCGTTTCCATCCAAGGACTCATGGTTACCAGGCGTCGTCTGCTCGACAGCAGCTTAATTTCCCTTATCGCGGTCAGCGTTTTTCTCGCTTTGCCGCTGGATTCCACTCGCGCCGCGGACCCGGAACCGACCACCACCAGCACCCCCACGGCTTCAGACAGCGGTTATTCGGAAATTTCGACGTTCGCGAAGGCCGTCGAGCTGATCCGGCAGGATTATGTCGATGGGGATAAAGTCAGCTATCACGATCTGATCTACGCGGCGATGAAGGGGATGCTTTCGTCGCTCGATCCGCATAGTCAGTTCATGGATCCCAACGACTTCAAAGACATGCAGGACGACACGCGCAGCCGTTTCAACGGCCTTGGCATAGAAGTCGCGGTGAGAGATGGATTACTCACGGTCGTGACGCCGATGGAGGACACACCTGCGGCGAAGGCGGGCGTTCTGGCTGGAGATCAGATCCTGAAAATAAACGGCACCTCGACCGAAAAGCTTGGCCTCCAGGACGCGATCGACGTGCTCCGAGGCGAGCCGGGTCAGAAGATCACCCTAACGATCCTGCGACCTTCGACGAGAGAGATCAAAGACTACGGGCTTGAGCGGACGGAGATCAAAGTGCGGAGCGTAAAAGGCGGGCAACTGCTCGACCCGGAACTGACCGGACCCTTCAAAGTCGGCTATGTGCGTATCGTGCAATTCAACGAGCCAACGGCGGATGATTTCGCCAAGGCTCTCGACGATTTGCAAAAGCAGGGAATGCAGGCGCTCATCCTCGACCTTCGAAACAATCCCGGCGGTCTGCTCAATAGCGCCGTCGACGTCTGCGCGCAATTCCTCCCCTCCAATACCAAGGTCGTGTCGACCCAGGGCCGCGCCGCCTCGCAGATGCACGATTATTCCACGCCGCTCGGAGTGAAGGAACGGCCTTCTTTTCCGATCGTCGTCTTGGTCAACGAAGGCAGCGCGAGCGGCTCGGAAATCGTCGCCGGCGCACTCAAAGATTTGCATCGCGCGATCGTAGTCGGCGAGACGACTTTCGGCAAAGGTTCGGTCCAAAACGTGATGCAGTTGCCCGACGGATCGGCCTTGCGCTTCACGACCGCGAAATATTTTACGCCAAGCAGGCAGGTGATTCAGGGCAACGGCGTGGTGCCGAACATTCGCGTCCCTCTGACTTCAGAGCAGGAGCGGGCTGTTGCCTCATTACGCAACGACGACAAGATCAAACCGTCCGATGCGACCGCCATTATCAAGTCGAAAGATCTGCAAATGATGCGCGCGATCGACGCTCTAAAAGGCGTAATGATCTACGCGCAGCAAACCTCGCCGAAAGTCGAGGCGGTGAAAAAGTAGTTGGCATTTTCTAAATCGCACAGGACGCAGAGAAAAGATTCGAAGATTCATATTTCTCTGCGAACTCTGTGTCCTCCGCGGTTCAAAATTCTCTCCTCCTGGGGATCGAAACTTCCTGTGACGAGACTGCCATCGCGGTTCTACGCGGGCGTGAGTTGCTCGCCAGCGAGGTCGCTTCGCAGATCGCCGAACATCAACCCTACGGCGGCGTTGTGCCGGAGGTGGCGTCGCGGAATCATCTCCTCCGCGCGCCGACGTTGCTCGAACGGGCCGTTCAGTCGGCGAAGATTTCGTTAGGCGAAGTCGATGCTTTTGCAGCGACGAACGGGCCGGGATTGGCCAGCTCGCTCATGATTGGCGCTTCAATGGCAAAAGGACTCGCGCTCGGGTTTGGCAAACCGTATCTCGCGATCAATCATCTCGAAGGACACTTGCTGTCGCCGTTCTTCGCGGACCATAATGGGATCGCCCCTAACGTCTCGCTGATTGTCAGTGGGGGACACACTTTGCTCGTGGAAGTCAAGGGCGTCAGTGACTATCGGATAATTGGGCGTACCGTGGACGATGCAGCTGGCGAAGCCTTCGATAAGGTCGCCAAGATGCTTGGATTGGCCTACCCGGGCGGGCCCGAGATCGAGCGTTCTGCGAGGGGCGGCGATCCGCGCCGGTTCGATCTGCCGCGCAGCATGATTTCCTCCGGCGACGCAAACTTCAGCTTCAGCGGGATCAAGACGGCGGTGCGCTATTTGTTGGAGGGAACTCGCGCCATCTCTGGCGATCCAGCGAGGTCCCTCGGCGTCTTCCTGTCTCAGGATAACAGCGTCTTGCGCGATCTCTGCGCTTCGTTTCAACGGGCGGTTGTTGACGTGCTGGTCGCGAAAACGATCGCCGCGGCGCGCGGTGTCAGGCCCAAGTTGGTGGCCGTGAGCGGCGGCGTGAGTTGCAACCGCGAACTGCGCAAGCAGATGTCGTTAGGCTGCGAGCACAGCGGTTTGGAGTTGCGCTTTGCCGAGCCGCGGCTCTGCACGGATAATGCCGCGATGATCGCCTTCGCGGCAATGCTGCGGCTGGAAAAAGGCGGTTCGACCGAGCTTACCGCAGAGATCGATCCGAATCTCGCGCTCGTCTGATGTGTCGATTGCGTTCTGCGCGACCTAGGGCGCCATCAATATTCTCGCTTCAACAGATAGTCCGCCAGAGCCCGCAACGTTTCCGCGTGTTCGCCTAACGGCTTTAACGCGTTGTGCGCTCTGCGAGTGAGCCGCGCCGCTTCAGCGCGGGCTTTGCTCAGACCAAGCACCGCGGGATAGGTTGCCTTTTTGGCCGCGGCATCTTTTCCCGCGCTTTTGCCGAGTTTCTCGGAGGTCTGGGTGACGTCGAGAATGTCGTCGATCACCTGAAAGGCCAGTCCGAGCGCGCGGCCGAAATCGCTGGTCGCACTGAGTTGCGCCGGGGTCGCGTTGGCGCTCATCGCGCCGAGGCGAATCGAAGTCGTTAGCAGCGCCGCCGTTTTGTTTTCATGAATGTAACGAAGCTGCGCATGACTGATTGGTTGACCTTCAGCTTCAAGGTCGGCGACCTGTCCGGCGATCAGTCTTCGGCTGCCGGCGGCGATGGAAATCTCGCAGAAAATCTCGCGAAGATCATAGTTACGCGATGCGTTTGCTTCGGCCGCAATCTCGAACGCGATTGTCAAAAGAGCGTCGCCTGCAAGTACTGCGATGCCGTCGCCGAAAACTTTATGACAGGTGGCCCGGCCGCGGCGGAAATCATCGTTGTCCATGCTCGGGAGATCATCATGGATGAGCGAATAGGTATGGATGCACTCGATGGCGCAGGCGAGGGGAAGTGCCGCTCTCCTTAGGCCGCCGCACGCTTCGGCGGTGGCAAGGCAGAGGATTGGGCGCAGGCGTTTGCCACCGGCGAAGAGCGAGTAGCGCATTGCCTTGTGAATCGTCGCCGGCTTGGTCGATGCCTTGGGCAGGAAGCGGTCGAGCGCGCGCTCGATCTCTTTTTGGCGCGTCGCGAGATAACTTTGCAGTTCCACCGTGCCGCGAATCTGGAAAGCGAAGCGCGGCGGCGCAATCGAAAACTGTTATCCGCCGACGGCTTGGTAATGACCGAGACCGCGTTTCCACATTAGGTTCGCCGCGGCCCACATTGCTAGCAGCCAGCCGAGTTGGATCGCGAGCGCCCCCCACATTTCCGGTCCGCGCAAACGTCCTTGAAAGATCGCGATCGGACAAAACAGCTCGTAGTAAAAAGGCAGCCATTTCATCACCGCCTGGATCGCCGGCGGCATGATATCGAGCGGAAACATCTGACCGCCGAGGAAATATTCGAAGCTGTAAACGATGAAAACGATGGTCGAGATTTCCAAAATCCAGAACGCCATCATCGAGAGGGCGTAGGTAAGAAAGAACTGAATAAATCCCGACATCAGGAGCGCCGCGCTCGCCGCCAGCCAGGTCAACGGGTCGTTAGGCAGGATGATGAAGCGCCGGAAATAAAAGAAAATAACCGCGATCGGCAGGATCGTAACGGCGGTATAGACGAGCCGTCCGCTGAGGAAAATGCTGAAACGGTAGCCGAGGTAGTTGACCGGTTTGGTGAGGAAGGAATTAATTTGGCCCTCTCGAATGTCAGCGGCGATCTGCCATTCATCCTCTGCCGGTGTGACAAGATTGCTGACCAGGATCGTGAGCAGATAATAATAAATCATCGAGCCGTAGTCGTAGCCGCGCAGGCCGCCGCCACTTTCGTGGAAAATCGCGCGCCAGAGAAAGACGGTCCCAACGAGCGGGATAATCCCAAAGATGGCGCGCAGCAGATAATTCCAGCGATACACAAACGTGTTCTGGATACCGAGATTGAAGACAGTGAGGTATTTTTGCAGCTGCATGAAACTTGATTAAGTATCATTAGACGATCACGCGACGCGGGGCAGCTTTCTTATCTGTGCATCCTGCCACCGGGTTGCTAATAACAGCGCGCAAGACGCGCCGATCAGCGCCATGCACATATCTTCCTGTGTGTCCCAGACGTCGCCTTGTGTGGCGAGGAATTCGTCAGCCGCGGAGCCGGATGCGAGCGCTGTCCACCATTCGATTAGTTCGTAAAGCGCGCTGATTCCGAGGCAAACTAAGAGCACGATCGCGAAACGCCAGCCACGCGATTGAATCACGCCACGCCGGATAAACAGCTCGCGCGCGATCAATGCTGGCACAAAGCCTTGGGCGAAATGTCCGAGCCGATCGTAGTGATTGCGCTGCCACCCGAAAAGCGGGCGCAGCCATTCAAACAGCGGGACTCGCGCATAGGTGTAATGGCCGCCCACGCAAAGCAGAATGATGTGGAGCGCGATCAGCGTGTAACAAAGCGTCGTAAATCGAAACCGGGTGTAAGTGGCGATAAGAATCGCTGCGCCGATGATGCCTGGGATCGTTTCGAGCCACCACGTCAGGCGATCGTAAGGCCGCCAGCCGGACCACGCGAAAACCAGCGCGATCGCTGCGAAGAGCGCGAGATGAAGCGGCGAAATGCGCGTTGTCATTTTTTCTCCGCCAATTCTACAGCGAGTTTGATCGCGGCGATCATGCTGTCCGCCCGCGCGATTCCTTTCCCTGCGATCTCGAACGCCGTGCCGTGGTCGGGGCTGGTGCGCGGGAATGGGAGCCCAAGCGTGACGTTCACGCCTTGATGGAATGCGTGCAGTTTTAGCGGGATCAGACCCTGATCGTGATACATGCACAGCACCGCGTCCCATTCGCCGGCCAGAGCGCGACGGAAAATAGTGTCGGGCGAGAAGGGGCCGGCGAAGAGAATCGGGGGTTGATGATCTATAGTTAAGCGCTGATTTAGTTCGGCGATGGCTGGAGCGATGATGTCAATTTCTTCGCGACCGAGCGCGCCAGATTCTCCGGCGTGCGGATTCAGGCCTGCGACCGCGATTCTGTAGCCGCCGCGTTTCGCCACGAACTGTGCGAGCAGCGTGCCGACCCGAACGATCCCAGCCGGGCACAGGTTGTCGGCCACCGCGCGAAAGGGAAGATGGGCCGTGACAAGCGCGACGGTGAGACCACCGCCGGTGAGGAGCATGGCGAAGTTATCGACCGCGCAACGGGCGGCGAAGAATTCCGTTTGGCCGGGAAACTGGAACCCGATCTCGTACATTCGTGCCTTGTGAATCGGTCCAGTCACGACGGCGTCGAGCTCGCCGGCGAGTGCGAACGTTGCCGCTTTTTCTAGCGCGTCGCGCGCGGCCCACGCACTGGCTGGCGTTGGTTCGCCTAACGAAAAGTCGTCGGCAGCGCCGATGATCTTGTAATCAACGCCGTCAGGCAATTGGCTAGAATCCAGCGCGGCACGGATAATTTCCGGGCCGATGCCCGCCGGATCGCCGAGCGTGATCCCGATGCGTTTGCGCATCGGCTCGTAGCGATCAACCATCAGCCTCTCAAAAGGTCTTGATGTAAGCCTTCGAGCGCAGGCTGGCGAGCCAGTGCTCCTGCAACTGCTGCGCCTGATCCTGTTGCAATTTTCGCTCGATGTCGGCGCGGACATCTTTCAATGGTTTCACCTCGCCGCCCTGCCGAGCTTCTACCTTTAGAATGTAATGATTCCCGCCCAGGTCGACGATCTTGCTGATCTCGCCTGGCTTGAGCTTAAACGCGACTTCGGTGAGCGGCGCGGAGAGCGTCTTCTCATCGATCCAGCCCCAATCGCCACCCAAATCGCGCGTGCTGTCTTCGGAATACATCTGCGCCATTTTGTCGAAATCCGCCCCGGTGATGAGCTTGCCGCGGATCTCTTCCGCCATCGTTTTTTGCGCCGCCGCCGCGCCCGAATCTTCCCGTCCCGGAATCATGATCATGCGGAGTTTCACCTGCGCTTTGCTCGCGAATAGTTCCTTATGCTGCCGGTAAAATTCCTCCACCTTGGCTGGCGGCACGAGCAGGTTCGATTTTACGTTTTTCGCCCGCATCGCCTGTATGATGACCTTTTCCCGCTCGAGGGTGCGGAACTTCGTCATGGTGTATTTCTGCGCCTCCATCGTTTTGATAAATGCGCTCCGGTCGCCGCCGAATGAATCCTTGATCACCGCATCCACCCGCTCGTCGACGAAATGTTGTGGAATGGCGAACTGTTCCTTTTCGAATGACTGGATGATGAGCTGTCGATCGATCAAGTCCTGGAGTGCAGATTTGCGCAACTCGACAATTTTCTTGGCCAGTTCGTCGCCGGAATATTGCGAGCGGAGCAAACGTTCGCGGGGTTCGGTCAGATCGCGCACTTCCGAATAAGTGATCACCGCGGTGTTAACGATCGCGGCAATTCCGTTGACCGATTCCGCGCCACGCGCTGGCGAGGCGATGGCGGCCACGGCCAGGCCACAAAGCGCAAGCAGGGCTGTCGCCGGAGGGCGCCAGAAGATACCTAAAGTTGCTTTATTAGTTGCCATACCTCCGAGAGGTTGAGATCGATTCTATTAAGAGTTAAACGGGGAAACTTGCCACCGACAAGGATAAAATCGCCTCGACGGCTCAGCATCAACTTGCTGTCGCGCACCTCGACCCGGCTGATGCGGGCTTTGGCGGCTGAGAGCTTGATTTCGCTGAAAAGAAGCAAATTGTCAACTGCCGGCGGCCATTTGCCAAAGCGGTCGCGCCAATCGCGGCGGAGGCGTTGGAGTTGCTCGTGAGTGGTGACTTCAGCGAGGTTGCGATAAGCCTGAATGCGCAGGGGAGCGTCGCTGATATAGCTGGTTGGAATGAACGCCGGCACCTTCGTGCCGTCAAGATATTCACTCTCGTTTGTCGCGACAAAATCGAGTCGCACCTCCACGTCGATGCGCGGCCGAACTTTGTCGCCCCTGAGTTGCGCAATCGCTTGTTTCAAGAGCTGGCAGTAAAGATCGAAGCCGACCGCAACGATGTGCCCGCTCTGCGCCGTGCCCAGAATGCTCCCTGCGCCGCGAATCTCCAGATCCCGCATCGCGATACGGAAGCCCGCGCCTAACGAGCTGTATTGTTTGATCGCGTTGATCCGTTTACGCGCGGCGCCGACCGTCATCATCTCGCGTGGGAGCATGAGATAGGCATAGGCCTTGTGCTCGGCGCGCCCGACGCGACCGCGCAGTTGGTAAAGATCGGCCAGCCCGAAACGATCCGCGCGATCGATGATGATCGTGTTCGCGTTCGGAATATCGAGCCCGCTCTCGATGATCGTCGTGCAGACGAGCACGTCGATTTTTCCCGCCACGAAACGCTGCATGACGGATTCGAGTTCGTCCGCGTCCATCTGCCCGTGGCCGAATTCGACGCGCGCCTCCGGGCAAAGTTCGGCGATCCGATCGCGCACTTTCTCGATCGATATGACGCGGTTGTGCAAAAAGAAAACCTGACCCTGTCGTTCGAGCTCGCGGTTGATTGCATCGCGAATGATCCGCTCGTCGTAGCCGCAAACGACCGTCTCGACCGCGAGCCGATTGAGCGGGGGCGTTTCGATCGTCGACATGTCTTTCACCCCAACTAACGACAAGTAAAGCGTGCGCGGAATTGGCGTGGCCGATAGGGTGAGCACGTCAACGAGCTTGAAAAGCTCTTTGAATTTTTCTTTGTGCAACACCCCAAAGCGTTGCTCCTCGTCGATCACGACCAAGCCGAGATCTTTAAAGATAACGTCACCGGAAATCAGCCGGTGCGTGCCGACGACAATATCGACGCCGCCGTCCCGCAGCAGCTCTAGAATCTTGCGTTGCTCCGCGTGAGAACGGAACCGGCTCAGCATTTCAATCCGAACCGGATAATCGAGCATCCGTTGGCGGAAGGTCTCGAAATGCTGTTGCGCAAGGACGGTGGTCGGCGTGAGCACGGCCACTTGTTTGCCTTCCATGACCGCTTTGAACGCCGCGCGAATCGCAACCTCGGTCTTGCCGAAACCGACGTCGCCGCAGATGAGCCGATCCATCGAGCGCGGCTCTTCCATGTCGCGCTTTGTCTCGGCGATTGCCGTCAATTGATCGGGTGTTTCGCGAAAGGGAAATGAGTGTTCGAACTCGACCTGCCATTTGGTGTCGGGTCCGAACGCTTGGCCCGCTTGTGTTTCGCGTTCCGCCTGGAGCGCGAGCATCTTTCCGGCGTAGTCGAAAATCGAAGCCGCCGCATTCTTTTTCGCGCGCGCCCACCGCGCATCGGCCAACGAACTGAGCGACGGAGAGTTTTTCCCGACTCCGACGTAACGGGAAACCATGTAGGCCTGCTCGAGTGGCACGTAGAGTTTCGCTTCCTCCGCGAACTCGATCGCCAGCACCTCGCCCGTCTCGGCGCCGCCGATTTTTTGCAGCCCAAGGAATCGGCCAATGCCGTGTTCGAGATGCACCACGAGATCGCCTTCGTTGAGCTCGCTGAAATCAATTTGCGTGCGGTGGGTCCCAAATTTCGCGGTCCGCTGCAAACGCCGCCGACCGTGTGTCGGCGCGCGGCCGAAAAGCTCCGCGGCGGCCAGAACGACGAGATTGGCTGCTGGAAAACAGAAGCCGCGGGCGAGCGTGCCCTCGACGAGGTCGATTCCGCCTAACGAAACCTTCGCCTCCGCCATGATCTCGCGGAAACGCTCGATCTCGCCTTCGGTCTGGAAGTAAATCGCGAT
>Ga0209863_10001101_pt1 | contig 10993 bp, 7 predicted proteins | sample OrgsoiDNA2013046_FD_185796 | JGI IMG/M metagenome (GOLD analysis project Ga0209863, IMG submission 185796) | Permafrost soil microbial communities from the Arctic, to analyse light accelerated degradation of dissolved organic matter (DOM) -... | ecosystem: Environmental > Terrestrial > Soil >...
GGCGGCGGCCCAGGCGCGGCACGAAGCGTGCTCGTGGAGCGGCCTGCGCCGTTCCGGCACGAGGAGCGGGTGATGTCGCGCGAGTACCCGCGCCTACTTGAGCTCGAGGAGCTCGACCTCGAACAGCAGCGTGGCGTTCGGGGGGATGACGCCGCCGGCGCCGCGGGCGCCGTAGCCGAGGCCGGGCGGGATGATCAGCGTGCGCTTACCGCCGATCTTCATCCCGGCGACGCCTTCGTCCCATCCTTTGATGACGTCTCCCTGGGCGATTGTGAAATCGAAGGGCTGATGTGCATCGACGGAACTATCGAACTTCTTTCCTGTGGTGAGCCATCCGGTGTAGTGCACGGTCACGTGGCTGCCCTCTTTGGCGACCACGCCGGCGCCGGCTTTGATATCCCAATACTGCAGGCCAGAGGCGGTCTTCACGCCGTCCCCGGTGACCTTGGTGGGAGCTGTGGTGTTAGGCCGAGCCGCCGGAGCCGGTTTATGCGTGGATGTCTGCGCCCAGAGGGCCGCGATTGCGACAACGACAACAACCATTACAACCACCAATATCTTCCCCATGCTCCGGCTCCTCCGAATAAATCATGACCACATAGTCTTTGCTTCTACTGTGTTTCTCTGTGCTCCCTGTGGTTGAAGCTCTTTTATTCCACCGCAATCACGTCGATTTCTACCAGCACATCCTTGGGCAGTCGGGCCACCTCAACGGTAGACCGAGCGGGCGGCACCGTGTTGAAGTACTTGCCGTAGACGCTGTTCATGACCGCAAACTCGCTCATGTTCTTCAGGAAGACAGTCGCCCTCACAACCTTACCCAGGCCGCTGCCTGCCGCCTCCAGAATCTCCGACAGATTGCGCAGCACGCGGTCGGTCTGCGCGGCGACGTCGCCGTTAATGACCTGCTGCGTGGCGGGATCGATTGCGATCTGACCGGAGGTGAATACGAATCCATTGGCCTTGATGGCTTGGGAGTAGGGGCCAATGGCCTGAGGAGCGTCTTTGGTGGAAATGACTTCGCGCATAAAAAGTTTTCGGTTCTCAGTTTTCAGTTCTTAACAAAACCAACCACAGAGGAAAAAGGGTAACACGGGCGGCAATTGCGAATGTCAGAGAATCCGGCTGTCACCGAGAACTGAGAACTGTTTTCAGATTTTCTGCAGCCTCTGCACTTCGTGTACCCCGGGAATCTTTCGCAGGCCGGCGATGATTTGCTCCAGATGTTTCAAGTCGGAAATGTCGAGCACGACTTCCACGCTGGCCTGACTGTTGGCGGTATGCGCGGTGATGTTCTTGATGTTGCTCTTGGCGTCGCCGATCACTCCGGTGATGCTCTTCAGCATGCCGAAGCGGTCGTCGCAGAAAACGGTCAGCTTTACGGGATAAGCCGTCGGAGTGCTCTCGTCGCGAGCCCATTCGACATCAATTTTGCGTTCCGGTTCGTACATCAGATTCGTAACGTTGGGGCAGTTGATAGAGTGAACGGCCACGCCCTTGCCGCGCGTGATGTAGCCGACGATACTTTCTCCGCGGATGGGATTGCAGCAGCGCGCGCGGTAGACCATCATGTCGCCCTGTCCGCGCACGGTGATGGCGTTGTGGTCGCCGAAGACGCGCCGCACCACGCTCGAAATTCCGCCGGGTTGCGAGGTCAGGCCCTCAGCTTCAATATCCCCCGCAATCGACGGCGTGGTGCCCGCGGGCAGCAGGCGGGCCAACACCTGGCGCGCGGAATATTTTCCGTACCCAATGCCGGACATCAGGTCGTCAATTTTGCCCAAGCCGTAGGCGGAAGCAACCTTCAGCAGTTCATCGTCTTTGATTTCCTTCAACGCGATGCGATATTTGCGCGCTTCCTTCTCGATCAGCTTGCGCCCGATCTCAATCGCGCGCTCGCGCTGGTGAACATTCAGCCAGTGCTTGATCTTGTTGCGCGACCGCGACGACTTGACCAGCCCCAGCCAGTCGCGGCTGGGCTTGTGCCCGGGCTGCGTCTGAATCTCGACGATGTCTCCGGATTTCAATTTGTGGCGCAGAGGCACCATGCGCCCGTTGACCTTGGCGCCGACGCAGGTGTGGCCAACTTCAGTGTGCACGCTATAGGCGAAATCAACGGGCGTAGCGTCGCGCGGCAGCACTACGACTTTGCCCTTGGGCGTGAACGTGTAAACCTCTTCGGGATAAAGATCGATCTTCAGCGTGGAAAGAAATTCGTTGGGGTCGCTGACGTCGCGCTGCCACTCGACGACCTGCCGCAGCCAGGCTAAGCGCTGCTCGTCCTGGGCCGAAACCGGGCCGTCTTTATATTTCCAGTGGGCGGCGATGCCTTCCTCCGCCATCTTGTGCATCTCTTCGGTGCGGATCTGAATTTCGAACGGCGTGCCGTCCTCCGTGATCACCGAAGTGTGCAGCGACTGGTAAAAGTTCGGCCGCGGCATGGCGATGAAATCCTTGATGCGCCCCGGCACCGGCCGCCAGAGGTTGTGAATGATGCCCAACACGGCGTAACAGTCTTGTAACGACCGCGTGATCACGCGCATCGCGCACAAGTCGTAGACCTGATCGACCGCGATTCGCTGCTTCTGCAATTTCTTGTGAATGCTGAACAGCCGCTTGATGCGGCTCTCGACCCGCGCCTGGATGCCGGCCTCTTTCAATTTGTCAGTGATGGTCTGCTGCATCTTGCCGAGAAAAACCTCGCCCTGTTTGCGGCGCGCATTGACCGATTTTTCGACCTGCTCGTAGCCCAGTGGATCGAGAAAGCGGAATCCCAGATCCTCCAGTTCGCCGCGAATTTTTCCCATGCCCAGACGGTGGGCGATCGGTGCGTATATTTCCAGCGTCTCTTCGGCAATTTTGTGCTGGCGGTCGGGCGGCAAATGTTCCAGCGTCCGCATGTTGTGCAGGCGGTCGGCCAGTTTGATGAGCACCACACGGATGTCATCGACCATCGCCAGCATCATCTTGCGCAGATTTTCGGCCTGCTGCTCTTCGCGGGTGGCGAAGTCGATCTTGCTGATCTTGGTAACGCCCTCGACGATATGTGCAACCTGCTCGCCGAACTCCTTGCGAATATCGTCGATCGTGACCGAAGTATCTTCGACCGAATCGTGCAGCAGTCCGGCGGAGATGGCGACCGGATCCATCTTCATTTCCGCGAGCACCAGCGCCACTTCCAGAGGATGAACGAGATAGGGTTCGCCGCTGGCGCGGGTCTGGCCCTCATGATGTTTCAGGGAATAATCGTAGGCCTTCTTGACGATGGTGAGATCGTCCTGCGGACGGTTCTCCTGCAACCGCTTCATCAGGTCGCGGAACTTGGTCAGGGTGAGAGCGGTGGTCGCGATCTGTTGGCGCAAGCTCGCCATGTGGGATTATAGCCCGCGCGGGGAGCCAATCTCGGGTGTGACGCCAATGCCTGAGGGGCAGCGGGGTGAATCTCTCCTCGAGAAGCCTTGGGGGCTGCTACTGAGAGTTCAACGCGGCCAGCAAGAATACCAGGGGAGCGTTCCAGTTGATTGCGATTTCGTTCAAGGAATACGCCGCCTGATCATCTTTGTACATCCGCATGGGTGGTTGCCTGGGCAGGGACGCGGCAACGCGATCCCCGGGATGCGCGTTGGGTCCGCCGGAAAGTAGTCCGGGCCAGGGTGCGGCGATGTTGTCGGCGGCACTGGGCCGGTGATGCGGATGCTGGAATGCTTTCGTTCCCAACTGCGTGATCCAGGACAAGTCCCAGCAATTGCGTCCGACCAGGTAGTGCAGATTTTCCGCAGCCGCCTGACGGAACGCGTCGTTTTTCTGCAAGCGATCGGTGACCAGCAATTGCAGCGATTGATTGCCCGCCACTCCATTCGACCCCCAGCCGTAGTCCGAGAGCGCGAGTGTATTTCCGTAGCCGTTCTGACGGCTGTTGCTGACCAATCCCTCAGCAGCGTGTACGCTGGCTTCGCGAATCTGCGCCAGCAATTCGCTGGATGCGCCCTTTCGACCAGCCATGGCGTAGGTCCACAGGGCAAACGACGACAGCTCATTCCAGCCCGGCGTCTTGACGCGAAGCGCACCGTCCGTGCGGAAGGATGCGACCCCACTCTCGAACACCTGGCGATGTGCGTCGTCGCCGGTGGTGCGCCACAGTTCGGCGGCGGCCCAGAGAATTTCGTCGCGACAGTCGGCGTCGCCATAGCCTCCGGTGCGAATGCTTGGGGGATTCTCAAACGTGACACTGGGATTCTTGCTGGCCCACGCGTAGGCACGCTTGGCCGCATCTAAACAGCTCTTGGCGTAGCCATCGTCGTAAGGCCCGTAGCAGCGCGCGGCAATGGCGGCGACTGCGGCCAAATCGGCGCTTGCCCCCGTGCTCTTGTAAGGAGCAGAGCCGGTGCCGATGACGTAGCTGATCAGGCGATCGTCCTGGGGCAGGACGAAAGCGCAAAAATTCTCGCTGGTCTGCTTGTGCCATACGCCGCCGTCGGCATCCTGCAGGCTGAGCATCCAGTCAAGATTCCATCGGATTTCGGCAAGAAAGTCGGGAAGCTTCCCGCCGGACTCCGGAATGTTGAGAGCGAGATCACGCACCGCGCCGTTCCACATTTCCCACGCCCAGAGCAGTGTGCCGGTCGAGATTCCGGAATTCACCACATAGCGGCCATAGTCGCCGGCATCGTGCCATCCGCCCTGATTTTTGTAGGCACCACTCTTCCCGGATGTGGGATGAAACTCGGCGCTGAGATGACAGGCAGGATGCGAATAGCCTTCGCCCAGATCGACGTTACAACCGCAGCGCTGACCGTAGTAGGACCGCATGGTCAGCCGAAGAGCCTGGCGATAGGCGCTGCCGGCAATGGTGATGGGCGCACTCTTGATTGTGACGGGCTTTGCGGGGTCAGGCTTGGTCGCGTCCGCGTCGATCTCGAGAGTGTAGGTGCCGGGTTGGCGCACTGCCGAGAAATCGACGATCTGCACTGGATCGCCGGAAGCTGAGTCGTCGCGAACCGGAGTGGGCCTTCCCTGCAGTGCGACGCCGCCGCCGAGGGTCCGCACCGCGAAGTTGGTGGATGGAGATCGCAGAGTGGCAAATTTCGCTGCGTCTGGAAGATAGCCGAGCTGGTTGAAGACGATTGCGCTCGCGCCGGTCGCCTCGTCGGCAGCAGCCCAGCTCGATTTCAACCACGCCGCGGGCGCGACGGCTGCGCTCCCACAGACTGCGGCCATTTTCAGGAATTTCCTTCGCTGCATTTGGTGCTCTGCCAGCATTCACCCGGCTCATCGTCGCACGAGAAGCCGCGCGCGGAACTCACAGATTATCACGCGGGCAGCAAAGCGAAATTTTAACCTCGGGCAAAAACGCCACGGCCTTCTTTCACTTCAGGCGATTCATTCCTTTGGAATCGATCAAGAGTTTGTTACGGCGCATGGCGAGCTGATAGAGTGCAGGCCAGTCATGAATCCCAGAATTCTGGTCAGCGGCGCTTCCGGTCTCGTCGGAACCGCGCTGCTTCCCACCCTCGAGGCGAGCGGATATCAAGTAACCCGACTCGTGCGGCGTGCCACGGCGGCGGTGGGCGAAACCTCCTGGGATCCCGCGCAGCCCATTTCTGCCGACGCAGTCTCCGGCTTCGACGCCGTCATTCATCTCGCCGGCGAGAGTGTCGTCGGGCGCTGGACTCCCGAGAAGAAAGCCAGCATTCGCGACAGCCGCATTCCTGCCACCACCCACCTCGCGCAAGCTTTGGCGCAGGCGAAGCAAAAGCCGGGAGTGTTCCTGAGCGCCTCCGCGATCGGCTACTACGGCAATCGCGGCGATGACGTGCTCACCGAAGACAAGAATCCTGGCTCGGGATTTGCTGCGGATCTCGCGCGCGAATGGGAACTCGCTACTACTCCAGCGGTGAACGCAGGAATTCGTACTGTACAAATGCGCATCGGCGTCATCCTCGCAGCCAGCGGAGGCGCGCTGCAGACGATGCTCACGCCGTTCAAGATGGGAGTCGGCGGCAGGATCGGAAACGGCCGCCAGTGGATGAGTTGGATCGATCTGCAGGATATCGTCGGCGCCATCCATCATCTGCTCAAGACCGATTCGTTAACTGGTCCAGTCAACCTGGTTGCGCCCAACCCCGTCACCAACGCGGAGTTCACCAAGACCCTCGCCAGCGTGCTCTCGCGCCCCGCGATTCTACCCATGCCCGCCTTTGCAGCCAGACTCGCCTTCGGTCAGATGGCCGACGAACTGCTCCTGGCCAGCCAGCGCGTCGAACCCAGCAAATTGGTCGCGAGCGGATACTCGTTTCGATTCGCCGATCTGCGCGCCTCGCTGCACGCCATACTGGACCGCTGATTCCAGAGATTCACAACGATTACGGACCCAGTTCATTCCGCGGGGGGGCGGCCATTTCGTCCTGCAGCTTCTGCAGCAGTTGGGCGCGTTCCTCAGTGCCTAACTCACGCTGCAATTCTTCCAGCGCCAGCGCCACGATGTGGTAGTGGTGCGCTCCGGCGAACTTGGGGTCTGCCGTGATGTTGAGCCAGAGCTTGTGCATCAGTTCCACGTCCTGCGGCCGCATGCGCGGCGTGTGCGGCCCCAGCGCGTACTCACGAACCGTTCCGTCAGGCGCGCATACTTCCATGATCAGCCGTGGACGCGGCTCCGGCAGTCGTTCCCACGCATCGCCGGTTAGCTTCGCCTGTTCATCGGAGGTGAGCTTGTTGGACAGTCCGCAGATCACGCGGCTCGAATCAAGCCGCTGCGCCGTCACCATGATGGCCTCGAAAACGTCAGTAGCAGGCACCACCAGCAGCGAGATCGGCTTGCCTTCTTTCTCAGCGACGGCGACCGCAGCCGTAAAAAGTTCCTGCTCGTAGTGGTCGAACACCTGGCTCGCTTCAAGCACGGCGCTGCCGCTGAAACTGTGCTCGCGATGGTAGAGGCGCGCGCTCATGACCACCACATCCTGCTTGCCGATGTTGGTGTGCCCCAGAACATGCCGCAAGTAATAAAGATTGCGCGGATCGCGCACCGCGACCAGAATATTGCCGGGCCGCACGCCCATCGCGCCGCTGCCCAGTTCCTGATTGCCGTACACGCGGAACTGGTCGAGTTGCTCGGGCTTGCCGTGGCGTTCCCTGGCAACGTGGCGTTCCGACACGGTAAAGATGGTGAAGAAGAATGCGCTGAAGATCAAGCCGGCGATCGTCGCTTCATACTTGGTGAACAGATTCACGATCGCGGTCACGAACAGCACCGCCGAGATCAACACCAGCCCGACCGGAATCTCAGTCTTCCCAATGTGCAGGTTGCCCGGCACCTTCCATGCCCGATTGCCCGGCTCTGTGAAGCGCAATACGAGCACGGCCATGGACTTCATCGTAAAGCTCCAGATCACGCCAAACGCGTAGAGCGCGGCCAGCACGTACACGTTCCCCAGACTCAGGAAGATTGTCAGCAATTGCATGCAGACGATCATGTTGATGATGCGGTAGCTGGTGCCGAAACGCGGGTGCGGCTTCTGGAACCAGCTGGTCAGCACGCCGTCCTCGGCCACGCGATTGAGCACGCCGTTCGCGCCCACGATGGATGTGTTCTGCGCTCCGGCCAGAATCAGCACACCGACCAGCACCACGAAGCCGTGGAACAGCAGTTTCAGAGTGGCCGGCCCCGCCAGATACACGGCAAGGCCGCCGATCAGGTTGGCAAAGTAATTCGGCCGCACCGCGTCCGGAATGATCATCACCGCAAAGAATGAAACCAGCGAAGTGAAAAGCAGGCTGTAGATGAAAATCACCAGCCCGGTCTTTTCCAGATTCTTCAGCTTCGGGTGCTCAATCTCGCGATTGACCTGGGCCAGTGTCTCTTCGCCGCTCATGGCCAGCACGGAGTGCCCGAAGCCCACAAACAGGATGATCCACGTGATGTGGCTGAACCAGGTCCCATTCAGCCAGCCCAAAGAATCTTTGTTGAGCGGCACGACGCCCGCATGCAGGGGGTTCGGCGGCAATTGTATCGGCGCCCGCAACACCGTAATCGTGCACCAGATAATCAGAATCACCACCATCACCGTGGTGATCGCCATAATCTGCAACGCCTTCTGGCTGGATTCGTGAATGCCCTGGGTATTTTTCCACCAGAAATAGCAGACGATGATGATCGCCAGCCCGGCGGCGAAGTGGTCGTCAGAAAAATTCAGCGGGCGGTGCAGCACCACGCCCATATCCTTAATGAATCCCGCCAGATATTGCCCCGCCGAGACCGCGCTGATCGGCCCCGTCAGTACGTAGTCGAACAGCAGCGCCGATACCGAAAACTTGGCCAGCGTACCACCCATGGCCTCCTTGACCACGCGGTACACGCCGCCCCGCACGAACATGCTGCTGGACTCGATGTAGAGCGCCCGGACGGCGTAGCTGAACAGCATGACCGCCAGGATGAACCAGGGCGCGCTCTTACCGATGACCTTCTCGGCATCACCGCCGGCATAGTAGGCGGAAGAGGCCAGATCCGACAGAACGATGGCCGACGCCCGCCAGAAAGAAATAAAGGTCAACATCACCGTAGTGGCGACGAAGACCTTGACTGCCGGTTTGGTTCCTTCAGGGGCGGTGGCCATGCTTCAGATGAACGGCGGAAACTTCATTTCAAGGTAAATGTATTCGGAGAAACCTATTGAAGATAGCACAGGCAGAGTCCAGCCCGGCGGTTCGAACGATTCAAATCTTGAATCCCTCTCAGTAACGGCCCGGGCAGATCGACGATCCAGCCGCGAAGCGGCGGAATGTTTAAAGCCCGGCACGGAAGTGCCGGGTGCGAGTGGGAAAAGAGCGCAAGTCCCGCAGGGACCACACGAGAACTCACGCGCACTCTTTAGGGCCTGTGCTCGCCGTCACTTCCCCTGCTGTTCCGCAATCCACTTATTCGTCCGCGCGTCCAAAAGATCAAGCGGCAGCGTCCCGCCGTCGAGCATCTCGTCGTGGAACTTCCTCAGATCGAACTTCGGACCCAACTCTTTCTGCGCCCGCTCGCGAAGCTCGCGGAGCTTGAGCTGCCCCAGCTTGTAGCTCAGTGCCTGCGCCGGCCACGAAATGTATCGGTCCGTCTCGGACTGAATCGTCGTCTCATCGACCGCGCCGGACTTGCGGAAGAACTCGACCACCTGATCGCGACTCCACCCCTTGGCGTGAATCCCCGTATCGACCACCAGCCGCACCGCGCGAAACAGCTCGGAGGAAAGCCGCCCGTAGTCCGAAACCGGATCCTGATAAAACCCAACCTCTTTGCCGAGTTGCTCGGCGTAGAGAGCCCAGCCCTCGATGTAGGCGTTGAAGCCCAGCCCGTGCAGACGGAACTTGGGCAGCCCTTCGAGTTGTTGCTGCACCGAAAGCTGCATGTGATGTCCGGGGATGCCTTCGTGGTAGGCGATGGCCTCGTTGTCGACCAGCGACCGCTCGGCAAAATTTGAGGTCGCCACCACCACGCGCCCGGGCCGCTTGCCGTCCGGCGTGCCGGTCATGTAATGAGTCATGGCGCTCGCCTGAAATTCCGGAATCGCCTCCACTGTGACCGGCGACTTCGGCAGCAGCGTAAACAATTGCGGCAACTTCGGCTCCATTTGCGCAATGTACTGGCGGTATCCGTCAAGAATCTGTTCCGACGATGTCGGGATATATTTTGGATTTGTCTTCAGCGACACCCGAAACGCCGCCAGGTCGGCAAAACCCAGCTTCTTGGCGATCGCCGTCATCTCGTACTCGATGCGGTCGATCTCGCGCAGCCCAAGCTGATGGATTTCGTCCGCCGTCATGTGCGTCGTGGTGCGCGCGTAAATAGCGTTCTCGTAGCGCTTCTGGCCGTCGGCCAGCGAGGTGATCGAAAGCGCCCTGCGCCCCTGCGGCGCATAGTCGTTACGCGCGAACTCGGCGAACTTCTTGTAAGCCGGCAGAACGTCGGTGTCGACGGCCTCGGTAATCGCCTGCGTGAGCCGCTTCTGGTCTTCTTCGGAAATGCTCGCCGGATATTTTTTCGTTGACTGCAGGAACGGATCGGCCGCGATGATCCCCTCGCACTGCCCCGGAATCTTCTCCGCCAGGAATCGCACCATTGTCAGCTTGTCCTTCATGCCAGCGCGCAGAACTTCCGTGACCTCGCCGAGCACGCGCGGAATCTGATGCAGCCGCGCGATGTAATCCTCGTAGTGCTTCACGGAATCGAGCGGAACCGACAGCGGCAGATCGGCGAGATTGGTATGAATGCCCGACTGCGTATTGATCGGCATCTCATATTCTTTCAACCCAAAATCGGCGCTACGCTGCTCCAGCACGCGGACGAGCAGGTCGTGCGATAGCTGATCCTGATCGGAGAATCCCGTGGTCGGAATGGCCCGCAGTCGCCGCAGAAAGCCTTCGTCAATCTCATGCCGCTTCGCGATCGCGGCCAGCGAGTAGTCGGAGAGCTGATCGTTGTAGCGGTAGTCCCCGTACGAAGTCGCCCGCTCCGGAGAACTCCGCAGATCCGATTCGTACTGCTCATCGAACAGCGTGTTCTGCTCCGTCACTCGCTCGGCAACGGGCTTATTCTTCTGAGCAAACGCCGCCGTAGCGGCAGTGATGAGGACTAACGAGCAAAGGAAGAATCGCATAGGAGCACTAGCCTACCCCACCCGCGTCCGGCGGTAACGGGTTCCAAAAATTTGCCGTCTGGCAGGCGCGGTCCCTTAGAGGAAAACCTCGGGTATTTTTCCTCGAGGGCTACCTTTTCTACCTGATCCTCAAGCCTGCTGCACTGCGGCATTCTTACTCACGGTAACGGCTAAGGTCTGCCCGCTCGCAACGACTCTGCCCGCCGTGCGGAGGAATCCTTTCCATGCTGTGCAATCGTCTCGCTCGCCTTGGGCTTGCGCTGATCTTCGCCTATCCAACCCTCTCTCAGAATACTTGGGCGCAAACCGAGTCCTCTCACGTACGCCATCTGAACGCTCCTCTCAGTTTCGAAGCGAAT
>Ga0209863_10001102_pt1 | contig 10972 bp, 8 predicted proteins | sample OrgsoiDNA2013046_FD_185796 | JGI IMG/M metagenome (GOLD analysis project Ga0209863, IMG submission 185796) | Permafrost soil microbial communities from the Arctic, to analyse light accelerated degradation of dissolved organic matter (DOM) -... | ecosystem: Environmental > Terrestrial > Soil >...
TCACTCCGCAAAGAACCGTTGTCCGTGTCATCCTCCTAGTTAAGACTCGCCCCAGGACTGAATGGATGTATTGTAATGCACCCGCCGTAAGAATGCCTTGCCCGGCGCGCTTGGTTCGGCTAGGCGGGCGTACGGCTAGGCGGGCGAAACGCCTTTTGTACCAGCGTGTACCGGGCCGCCCCTATAAGTCCGCAATCCTCGTTGAGGATGATCTTGACCGGCATGTCCTTGAGCAGAGCTCCCATTCGGCCCTTGTCGAGGAACGACTCCATGAAGACCGGCTCTTTCATTTTGGCCACATTCTTGGCCGCAATGCTGCCGCCGATGAAGATGCCGCCGGTGGTCATGTAATGCAGGGCGCAGTTTCCGGTCTCGGCCCCAAACACGCTGACGAATAACGACATGGTCTGGTCGCAGATCGGGGCGTTGCCCTGCGCTGCGAGTTGCGAGATCAGCGCCGGAGCGTCGGGAGCCGTGGCGATCTGGTCGTGAAGTGAGGCTGGCTCATCGGCTCTGTGCGAGTCGCGCAGAAAATCGTAAATATTCTTGATTCCCGGGCCAGAGAGAATGCGTTCGGCGCTGACGTGCCCGAACTTCTTCAGAAGGTAGGCGAGCAGTTCCATCTGGAGTTCGTTCCGCGGGGCGAAGTCGGCGTGGCCGCCTTCACAGGGAAAGGGATGATGGCGGAATCCGTCCCAGAAAAGGCCGGCGACGCCGAGTCCGGTCTTCGCCGAGATGACGGCCCGGTTGCCCTCGGCGACTTCCGAGCCTTCGCTCAGCGTGGTGAAATCTTTAGATTCGAGCGCATCGATGCCGTAGGCGTAGGCTTCCAGATCGTTGAGCAGTCCGACCGAAGGCAGCTTCAGCAGTTTTGCCAATTCGCCGGAGTCGATAGTCCAGGGGAGATTGGAAATCTTGCTGCGTCCGGAGCGTACCGGGCCGGCGACTCCCAAGCAAGCGCTGTGTACCCCGATGCCCTCCGTGCGGATGAACTGGGGAAGAATCTCCGCGAGGCCGGGGTAGTCGTGACTCGCGTAATCTTTTTCGACCACGCAGGAAAGGCGATTGCCTTCGGTTTCAAAGGCAGCAAGCCGAGTGCGAGTAGCGCCGATTTCGCCCGCAAGAATCATGGCTCAATTTTCCTCCATTGCCGGTCGTCGAGTTGCAAGAGTTGGTCGGAGTCGGCCGGACCCCACGTTCCGGACGCGTAGTTCGGAAACTTGCGCGGCGGCAGGGCTCGCCAGACGTCCAGCACCGGATCGACCACGGTCCATCCCGCTTCGACCATGTCGGCGCGCTGGAACAGGGTGGCGTCGCCCATCATGCAGTCATAGAGGAGTACTTCGTAACCGGTGTAGGCGTCCGCGCCGAAATATTTCGAATATTCGAAGCTCATGTCGACCGAACCGACTCGCAGCACCGGCCCGGGAATCTTCGCGCCGAAACTAAGCGAGATTCCTTCCACTGGCTGAATCTGGATGATCAGCGTGTTGGTGTGCAGCTTGTGAAAGGGCGCGTTGCGGAATAACTCAAACGGCATGCGCTTGAATTGAATCGCAATTTCAGTATGCCGCTTGGCCAGGCGTTTGCCTGTGCGTAAATAAAACGGCACGCCCGCCCAGCGCCAGTTGTCGATGTTGAGTTTTAGAGCGACAAAAGTTTCGGTCCGCGACTCCGGCGAGACGCCTGGTTCCGTGCGATATCCCGGAGCCCTCTCCAGGCCCGCCGGCCCTTCGATCGTCCCTTCGCCATACTGGCCGCGCACGCTGCGCTGCAAAACGTCATCAGAGTCGAACGGTTGCAGCGAGTGCAGGACTTTAGCTTGCTCGTTGCGGACTGCATCGGCCTGAAACGAGACTGGGGACTCCATTGCCGTCAGGCTGAGCAATTGCATCATGTGATTCGGAACCATGTCGCGCAGAGTTCCTGCGTTGTCGAAATATGCGCCGCGGCGCTCCACGCCCACGGTTTCGGCGTTCGTGATCTGGACGTGATCGATGTAGCGGCGATTCCAGATGGGCTCGAAGATGGCGTTGTCGAAACGGAAGACCATGATGTTCTGCACGGTCTCTTTGCCCAGGTAGTGATCGATGCGGAAAATCTGGTTCTCGGCCAGCACGCTCTTGATGTCGCGGTTCAGCGCCTTGGCGGAGTCCAGATCGTGCCCGAAAGGCTTCTCGATGACCACACGGCGCCAGTGTCCGGAGTCTTGCTTCGATAGCCCGGCCTGCCCCAACTGCTGTACGATCGGGGCGAAGAATTTGGGCGCTGTCGCCAGATAGAAAAGGTAGTTGCCTTGCGTGTTGCGCTCGGTATCGATCGCAGTCAGGCGGTCGCTGAGTCGGGTAAACGTGTTCGGGTCCTCAAAATCGCCGCGTTCATAGAACAGGCGTTCGTGTAGCCACTTCAAGTGTGCCGCAGCATCGTCGCCCGTGGGGAGAAATTCGCTTACTTGAGTGCGAAACGCCTCTACGCTCAAGTCGTCGACCGAAACACCCATCAGCGCAAAATTGTCCGGAAGCAGTTTGGCCCGCACCAGGTTGAAGAGGGAAGGGAGCAGCTTGCGCTTGGTGAGATCACCGGCCGCGCCGAAGAGCACGAACACACAGGGGCCGGCGACTTTTCCGGCAAATTCCGTGGCCGTATCCGGGATAGTGGTCGTGGTAGCTGCCATGCGTAACTCTCAGGGCTGATTCCCCACGGAATGTGGAGTGGCCCGCATTGTAGGGCATCCCGGTTGAATCCCCAAACCGGGTATGAATGTGTGGCATGTCGCGCCCGCAAGGTGTAGGATGCTCCTGTCTCGATACGCCTTTCCCTGAATTTCATTCGAGTTGACGGCCTTATCGTAGCCAAGTTGTGAGGCAGCCCCGGGGGATGTTCCCGAGGCCGTGCCGAGCTTCCATCACGAGGCGCCTGACCACGATGTCGGGTTCCCGGTTAAGCCACGAGGAGGAGCCATGCCGCTCAGTATGAAATGTATCGCCCTTCGAAACAGATTTCTTCAGCAATGTCTCTTGGTCGCCGCACCTGCGGTTATCGTCTCTGTCGCCGCATTCTGCCAAACTACTCCCAGCGCCGGCGCTCCCAAATACGACCGCCAGACCGAGATGAAGACCAAAGGCATCGTCGAGGAGATCAACGTACTCACCGTCGGCAGCCGCAAGGACTTCACCGAACTGGTCCTTAAAAGTGGCGACGACAAACTGCATATCTATGTCTGCCCCAAGCCGTTCCAGGACGAAATGGGAATCAATTTCATCAAAGGAGACGAACTTGCCGTCACTGGATCGAAAGTGAAGCAAGAGGCGTCCGAGATAATCCTGGCCCGCGAAATGGTAAAAGGAACCGACACGCTCATGTTCCGCGACGACAAGGGCAAGCCGGTTTGGGACGAAAGGACGGGCAAGTAACGACAGGAGCGCGAGGCGGCGATGAAACTTTCCGATACGGTCGCAATGGTTCTGCGCAGCAAGGGTGAGACCCGGGTTCTATCCGTAGCGCCCGAGCAGTCGGTCTATGAAGCGATTGAGAAAATGGCGAAGCAGAGCGTTGGCGCACTTCTGGTGATTTCCCACGACAAACTCGTGGGCATTCTTTCGGAGCGCGACTATGCGCGCAAAGTGATTCTGATGGGGCACTCGTCGAAGGAAACACAGGTCCACCGGATCATGACCAGCCCAGTCGTCTTTGTGAGTCCGCAACACAACGTCGACGAATGCATGGCGATCATGACCAACCACCATTTCCGCCATCTCCCGGTGGTGCAGGGCGATTCGGTAGTTGGCGTCGTCTCGATTGGCGACTTGGTGAAGTGGATTATCACCGGCCAGGCGCAGACCATCCAGGAATTAGAGGGATACATTACGGGAGCGTACCCAGGATAGGAATTGATCAGAAGTTTTCCACGAGCCACATATTGGACGTCTGGTTGCGGCCCATGAGCGCGAGGCGGCGGCCATCCGGGGAAGGTATGGCATACCAGATTTCCGGGTTGAACCCCTTGGTAGCCACACTGACCTTGCCGGCGAGACTGACGTTCAAAATGCCCGAGCGCGTGCCCCAGGCACCTCGACCCAGGTAGCCGCCCACCCAGATACTCTTGCTGTCGGCGGCCCAATCCATGCCCATCGCCAGTCCAATTTCCAGCAACGGAATCGATCGCTCTGTGCCCGCGGCAAGGTCGAATATGCGGAGCGCGGGCTCGTCATAAGGGTTTTGCGACTTGATGGCCACCAGATATTTGCCATTCGGGGAAAGGCTCCAGAGATCCAGCCCATCGCCTTTCTTGATCTTCCCTGCCAGGATTTCCGTCCCCTTCGTCCCGGCCGGATCGAACGTAAAAAATCGGTAGTATTCAGATGTGGAGTCGACCTGTTCGTAGATACAGACCGTGTAGGGCAGGCTCGCACACTGGTATGCCGTAATTCCCGGTCCTTGCAGAACGAGTTGGGAGGGACCGCCAGAGACTGGGATGCGTAAGAGTCGAAGCTCGGCGGCGGGATCGTCCACTTTCGTTGTGACCAGGTAGAGCACGCTCAAGCCGTCCGGAGTTAGCCGGGGCGCTCTTCTGATGTCATTTCCGCCGACCAGCAGTTCGGGCTGGGTGTCGGAGATGTTTTGCTTGAAAATGTGATCCGGTCCGTCGCGGTCCGAGAGGAATAGAACAGTATCGCTGTCGCGTGTCCAGGACGTCGGCCAATCTTGCCTTTCATCGAGAGTGAAGCGACGGGGCGTGGTCAGCACTTTACCATCTCTTGCAATCTCAGCGAGGTAAATGTCCGACTCGTAGCTGCGGCGGAGCAGCGCCAATCGCATGCCATCGGCGCTCACGCTGATGGAGGATGCAAGGGCCTGATCGCTGGTAATCCGGGCCGGGGGGCCCAATGAATGCCCGGCAGGGTCGATCTGTGTCCACCACAGATTGGAGTCACTCTGGTTCGGTTCAAGCTCATGCACCGAATAGATCAGGCGTCCGGCGTTCGTCCAGGCAACTTCGTCCCCGAGTCGTGGATTCGACAAGCTCAATTCGCTGAGTCCGGTGGCCGGGTCATAAACTTCGATTCGCTTGTTTGGCAGTTCCGGCCCGGAACCGTTGGCCGCTCTTACGGTGGCAAATCGCTTCCCATCAGGCGCCCAGGCTACCGGCCCGAAGTAAGATTCCTTGCCGCCGTCAAGAATTTTTCGGGCATCGCTTCCATCTGCCGCCATGAGCCAAACTTCTTCGTTATCCCACCTCCCTGTCAGAAACGCAATTCTCGATCCATCCGGCGAAACTCTTGCGCCGGATCCTTCATCGGCAAGCTTTCGCGGCGCTCCGCCCAGTACCGAGATTTTCCAAAGGCTGGGAGGACCCGTTCTCGGATGCCCCGAACCCGGCGGATTTCTTTGAAACCCAAACCAGGAAACGACGAGGTGAGCACTATCGGGAAACCAACTCTCCGGGAGTGGCTCGAAGCCTTTCGGCAAAGGTACAGCGTGGGTTTCTCCTCCGTCCACCTGCCGCACGTAGAAGCCGCTGGAGTCGGTGAATGCCAAGTACTTGCCGTCGGGCGAGATCGCGCCGCCGGTCAGGGGAGTGTCGTCGGGATTGGCCGTCAACCGGCGCTGGCTGAGGATACGCTGCCGTTCAGGGTTCTGCCCAAGGGCGACATGACGGATCCACGTGCCCAGTGGGGTGCGGGACAGGCCGCTGTTTTCATTGAACAAGAATGCCGTCGAAACAATCCCCGCTAATATGGCGAGTGCGACGGCCGACTTCAACTTCCACTGGCGCTTTGCCGGAACCAACGTAGGCACCAGAGTCGGCTTGGGGGGCGTGATCGGCACGACGCTGGGCAGTGGATTCCTGCCCAGGGTTTCCGGCACCCATTCCACCGGGACGAGGAAGCGATAACCGATTCTGGGCAAGGTTTCTACAAACTTAGGGGACTCGGCGGAATCTTCGAGGGCCTGGCGCAGCTTTTTGACGGCGGTGTTGACCCCATGCTCGAAGTCGACGAACGTGTTCTCGGGCCAGAGCGCAGTTCGAACTTGCTCGCGGGTAACGACTCTTCCGTCTGCCTGCAGGAGCAGCCGCAATATCTGGAAGGGCTGATCCTGAATCGGCACACACACACCCGAGCGCAGCAATTCACCGCTGCTCAGATCGACCTGGAACGAGTCGAATCGTGCACACGCCCGACGGAGAGAACCGTAGAAAGCCACCTCGACCTCGACTTAGTGCCCCAACGAATTGAGGGAAGTGTACCTCAATTTCGCCCGAAGCGCGTGATTCCGGTGCCGCGATCTGCCGCTAACTGCCGCGCGGGCAAGAAGTTGCGCAGTTCACCTTCAGTTCACCCGCGGTGCATTGATCCATTGATGGAGGCGTGCGAAGGTGCGGCCAGCCGGAGGATTCGAGCTCAGGCGCAGCTTCAAAATTTGAACTGAAAATCTGGAGGCACTATGAAATTCCGCATTTCGCTCTTCCTGTTCACTCTTGCTCTGGCTGCATCGTCAGCCGTGACGGCCCATGCCAGCGGTTGCAGCAATGCCACCATCAAGGGTACCTATGCGTTTACAATCCACGGTCAGGTTTTCCTTCCCGAGGGGGCGGGAACACTGCTGGTGGATGGCCTTGCCAAGACGAAATTTGACGGTGCCGGCAATCTAACGCAACTGGACGCCGTCGCCACAAACGGCAATGTGGCGCCAGGCTGGCGCTTCAGCACCGGCAGCTACTCGGTGAACCCCAACTGCACCGGAACGTTTAACGTCACCAACGGTGACCAGCCCCCCATCCATGTTCAGTTCGTCATTTCCCACTGGGGGAACCACATTAATACCGTGGTTATTGATCCGGGATTCGCGACCACATCGTACGGAGAACGGCTCCAGACTCCCCAGGAGTAGAGAAAGCAAATGAGTCGCTTCAACCCGAGCGGGGACTGCGTCCCCGCTCGTTCATTCCCCACATCTCGAGCCCCGAGAAGATGGAACGAAAAAGTGCAAGAATTACCTTCCAGCCCTCCACCAGCGGGCGAGGCAATCTGCTGAAAATGAACAGCTTGGGCGTTTGGCAAGTGCAGTGCAACCTTTTGCGCGTTCCTGTCCTCAGATAGGAGCTTATTTGGCGTAGGTTGGATCTTTTTCGTAGAGCGGGACGGCGGTTCGTCTTCGCTTTTTGTTACGCCCTGGTCGTCGTGACACTCGTCTTGCGTGGCCGTGCTGGCTGCGTCCCCAAACCTCTGGCTGCCTGCCCTGGCCGGTAATCAGAATCATTCAAAAAGCGTTAGCGGGCATACCGCTGGATTATGAGTTGCAAGGATCGATCTCATGCGATTGCTAAGCGCCCGACTCATCATCTCGTTGATCATTGGCGTTACGCTGGTGTCGCTGTGTACGTCGTATTACCAGGTTCTGGTGCTAAATCGAGGGCTGCGAAAAGACCTGGAGCGGCGATCCGAGGTTCTCGGAGAGAGTCTGGCGAAGAACGTCGAGCGCGATATGGCGCGCGACACGCCGCAGGCTCTTCAGCGCACCGTGCAACAGTTCGCCAACCGCGAACACCTCGCCGGACTGGCTGTTTATAACCCGCAAGGCCATCCCATCGCAATTACCGCCAGTCTTCAGCCCCTGATGGCCAGCGCTCCGGAAGTAGTGTCGGAGGCGTTAAAGGAAAACGACGGCAAGAGCGCGTTCCTTAAGATCGGAAGCGCTTCCATCCACATCTACGCCGTGCCCCTGCGTCGCGGCGATGAGGCGGTGGGCGTTCTCGCGATTGTGCATGACTCCGGCTACATCCGCGGGGAAAGCCTGCGCATCTGGCGGGAAACGTTTCTCAGCGCGCTGGCTCATGTTGTTCTAATTGCGCTCATCACGCTGCTCATTGTGCGCTGGAGCATCGCCGGACCCATTGCGCGTACCGCCCACTGGATGAAGGCGCTGCGCACGGGCCGTGGGGCGATCCGGATCAAAGTGCCGGACCTCGAATTGTTTCGCCCGCTCGCCCGCGAAGTGGCGACCTTTGCCGAGAGCCTGAATACTGCGCGCTCGGCGGCCGCACAGGAAGCCCGTCTGCGCGAATCCGGGGAATCTATTTGGACTGCGGACCGGCTAGCCGTGCATGTGCGTGCCCGGCTGGAGGACGGCAGGCTTTTCGTCGTATCGAACCGCGAGCCGTACGTGCACACGCGGAAGGGAAAGTCGGTCGTAGTCAATCAGCCGGCGAGCGGCCTGGTCACGGCGCTCGAACCCGTGCTGCTCGCCTGCGACGGTACCTGGGTCGCACACGGTTCTGGCGACGCCGATCAGGATGCTGTTGATGCGCATGACCGCCTGCCGGTTCCTCCGGATGATCCGCGCTACACGTTGCGGCGAGTCTGGCTTAGCAAAGAAGAGGAAGAAGGCTACTACTACGGATTTGCCAACGAGGGACTCTGGCCGCTGTGCCACATCGCGCACACCCGCCCTCTCTTCCGCGCCAGCGACTGGAAACATTATCAGGAAGTGAACCAGAAGTTCGCCGACGCGCTGCTCGAAGAGATGGAGAACATCAGCCACCCGGTCGTGCTGGTGCAGGACTATCACTTCGCCCTGCTGCCGCGAATGATCAAGCAGCGTCGGCCGGACGCGCGCGTCGCCATCTTCTGGCACATTCCGTGGCCAAATCCGGAAGCGTTTGGGATTTGTCCCTGGCAACGTGAACTGGTCGATGGATTGCTCGGCGCCGATCTGATCGGATTCCACATTCAGTCGCATTGCACGAATTTTCTGCAGACGGTCGACCGCATCGTGGAGTCGCGCATCGACTGGGAGCATTTCTCCGTGCAGCGGCTGGATCATCGCACGGCCGTGCGTCCATTCCCCATCAGTGTGGACTTTGTCGATTCGGCGGTCGAACCGACGCGCGAATCAGCCTATGAAGAACGAGCCGGATTGCTAAAAGCGCTGGGAGTCGAAGCCGCATTGATGGGCGTGGGAGTGGACCGGTTGGACTACACGAAGGGAATTCTGGAAAGACTTCTCGCGGTCGAGCGGTTTCTGGAGAAATATCCGCGCTATCAGGGCGTCTTCACCTTTGTGCAGATTGGCGCGCCCAGCCGCACTCATATCAAGCGCTATCACGATCTGCAGGCCGAAGTGGAGGCGGAGGCGGATCGCATCAACTGGCGCTTCCAGGCGGATCAATGGAAGCCGGTTGTGCTGTTGAACCGGCAGCACAGTCACAAAGAAATCGAGCCATACTACCGCGCCGCCGACCTGTGCCTGGTCACGTCGCTGCACGACGGAATGAACCTGGTAGCGAAAGAATTCGTCGCTACTCGCCGCGACGAACGCGGCGTGCTCATTCTGAGTTGCTTCACCGGCGCGGCGCGCGAACTGCGAGATGCGTTGCAGGTGAATCCTTATGACATCGACCAAACCGCGGAGGCGATTCGCGCGGCCCTCGAAATGCAACCGGAAGAGAAGCAGGCGCGCATGCAGCGCATGCGAAAACTGGTGCGTGAACACAATATTTATCGCTGGGCAGGAACTCTGATTGGTGAGCTGTGCGACGTACGCCTGGATCTGCCGGAAAGCGGCGGCGAGAAATTCCGGACCAGCGCCTCGGCCGGCTGGTAACGAGCGGTAGGCTGGGCGGCCCAAATCGGACGATTAAAGGATGGAATAGAGGACGAAATTGATGGTGGCAGTTCACAATTCGCCGGTGCTTAACCCGCTGGTTCGCAAGCCCAGCAAACCGTTTTACTTCAACACGTCAGAACATCTGCTGCGAATCGGACGGCAGAAGGCCAGCACACTTGCAGAATTGTTGGAGGCTCTGCGAACGTGCCCCGACGATTCGATTTTTCAGCATACCTTCCGCACCCTACAGGACCATCACTTCATCCGCCAGGGATTTTCCAACGACTTCGCGCACTGGATCCTCTCGGCCTGCAACGAGCCGATCCTGGCGGAACAACTGGCCAGCGTCGACGTGCGGGAATTTACTGCGATCGAGGGCCTTCGCGGGCGGATGGTCGAGATTGTGGATGAGTTTCTGGAGAAAAATCCGCGGTCGGCGAGTCACGCGGGTCACGAGCCTTTCTATTTTTGCGCCTCTGACATCGTGGTCCTGCCAACCGCATTCGTGGCGAACTCGTTGTCAGGGTTTCTGGACGGCATCAACCAGGTCAGCGTGCATTCCATTCATCACCACTTCATTGAAGCGCGACTGCGGCTGCACCGCATGTCGAACGATTTTTCGCAATGGCTTGAGGAAGAAGTCGGTCTGCCCGCGGCGGGCGACTCCATTGAGCACATCGATATTTACACCAATACCATGGAGGGTGTGCGGAGGCAGATTGCCGGTACCGTCGAGCAGGTGCTGAAGCAGAACGGCGAGAGAGCATGAATCCAAGAGACGTGAACAATACGACCGTAGTTACACCGCCCCACACCGAGTCCGAAAAGGCCGGCGAGGCAACGCCTTCGTTCGCAACTACCACGCCTCCGGCTCCGCGCCGGAGAGAAGAGCGCCCGCTTCCGGCGAGTGTCATGACGCCTCCGCCGCCGCCACCACCGCCGCATTTCGACGACTACAAAAGCATCATTGGGCAGGCGCAGATCGATGCCTTGCGTTTTCTGGCAAAGGATCTAAAGGGAAAATCCATCAAGATGGTCAACTCCACTGCCGTCGGCGGCGGCGTGGCCGAGATGCTGAACCGTCTTGTGCCGCTGCTTTCGGAGCTGGAAGTGCCCACCCACTGGGACGTTATTACTGGCGGCAACGACTTTTTCGAAGTCACCAAGGCGTTTCACAACGCCCTGCAGGGCAGCAGCTACGAGCTGACGAAAGCCGCGCAGGAAATATTCCTGATGTACAACGAGCAGAACCGCGAGCGGATGCGGTTCGATGAAGAACTGGTTGTCATCCACGACCCGCAACCGGTGGGACTGATCCGCTCACGGCATACCAGCAGCGCGAAATGGGTCTGGCGCTGCCACA
>Ga0209863_10001103_pt1 | contig 10969 bp, 7 predicted proteins | sample OrgsoiDNA2013046_FD_185796 | JGI IMG/M metagenome (GOLD analysis project Ga0209863, IMG submission 185796) | Permafrost soil microbial communities from the Arctic, to analyse light accelerated degradation of dissolved organic matter (DOM) -... | ecosystem: Environmental > Terrestrial > Soil >...
AGAGGCGCGGATCGAAAACGTGACCCTGACCGACGTGGACCTGGTGGCGCAGAAGGGGCTCAGCATCAAGGACGCCAGCCATCTCGCGCTCAGCGGGGTGCGGATCGATACCGCGGCAGGTCCCTCCTTGACGATTGACCACAGCGACGATGTACACCTTTTCGATTTCAGGACCCTGACGCCGCACGCGGCCACGCCCGTCATCGAGCTCTCCAACGTCAAGCGGGCGTTCGTGCACGGCTCCTTTGCGGCGCCCGGCACGGACAGCTTCCTCAATGTCCGCGGCGGGGAGACGCAGTCCATCTTCGTCGGTGAGAACGACTTCGCCGACGCGAAGTCACCGGTCTCGGTGACCAAGGACGTCGGGCCGCACGCCGTCCAGGCGCCGGGCGTGAAGATCGCGCCCCCCCCGGCCGGATCCGGGGTGACGGAGCGCCCGCTACCGGCCCCGCCACTCTCGATCGGACCCTAATCGAACTTGAAATAGTCGCGGGCGTTGCGGAAGCAGACGTCTTCGACCAGACCGCCCAGCAGCTCGAGATCGCTCGGCAGGAGACCGCGTTCGACGTCGGTACCGAGCACGTTGCAGAGCAGCCGCCGAAAGTATTCGTGGCGCGAGAACGACAGGAAGCTCCGCGAGTCGGTCAACATCCCCACGAAACGGGAGAGCAGCCCCATGTTCGACAGCGTGTCGAGCTGCTTTCGCATCCCGTCGAGCTGGTCCAGGAACCACCAGCCGCTGCCGAACTGCATCTTTCCGGGGATTGACCCGTCCTGAAAGCATCCGACGATGGTGGTGAAGGCCTCGTTGTCGCCGGGGTGAAGGTTGTAGACGATGGTCTTGGTCAGCTGGCCGTCGGCGTCCAGGCGATCGAGGAACCGCGCCAGCGCCTGCGCCTGCGGAAAATCGCCTATCGCGTCGTAGCCAGTGTTGGGACCGAGCGCCCGTAGGCCACGCGTGCTGGTGTCGCGCAGGGCGCCCAGGTGGAATTGCTGGACCCACCCGCGCCCGTGGTCCATCACGGCCAGGTCATAGAGGAGCGCGGAGCGGAGCTTTTCGATCTCCTCCGGGGCGGGCGGCTGGCCGGCGCGTGCCTTGGCGAAGATCGCCTCGACCTCGCGCTCGCCATAACCGGCGGCGTAGATGCGCTCGAGGCCGTGGTCCGAGGCCCGGCAACCGTTGGCGTGAAAGAACTCGTGCCGCTTGGCGAGCGCATCGCGCAGCTCGGTGAGCGTCCCCACGGACGCGCCGGCCGCGGCGCTCAGCGAATCCAGCCAGGCGTTCCAGGCGGGCAGGTCACCGAGGGCGAGCACGCGATCCGGACGCCAAGTCGGGAAAAGCTTGGTGAACGCGCCGCGGTTCTGGGCGTGGCGGCGGTGCGGCTCCAGATCGTCGACCGGATCGTCGGTGCTGCAGACCACCCGCACGTCGAACTGCCGCAGGAGCCCCTGCGTCGTGAATCCGTCCTCGGCCAGCCGACGGTTGCAAGGGTCGAAGATCTCGCGCGCGGTGGCCGGTCCGAGGAGCTTGTCCTTGACGCCGAAGGGGAACCGCAGCTCGAGGTGCGTCCAGTGGTAGAGCGGATTGCGCAGCGTGTGGGGAACGGTCTTGGCCCACGCCTCGAACTTCTCCCAGTCCGACGCGTCGCCGGTGATGGCGCGCTCGGGGACGCCGTCGGCGCGCATCGCCCGCCACTTGTAGTGATCGCCTTCCAGCCAGATCTCGGCGATCGAGCGGAACCGGTGGTCGTCGGCGATCTGCTGCGGCGACAGGTGGCAGTGGTAGTCGAGAATCGGCTGGCGCGCGGCGACGCCGTGGTACAGGTCCACCGCGGTCGGCGTGTCGAGCAGAAAGTCTTGGTCGAGGAACGGTTTCACGGGTCGAGGTCGAATGTGGATATCGTTACTCCGTCACGATGACGTTGTCGAACTCGGCGGTACAGTTCGACACGATTACGCCGATGCCGCCCGCGGTCAGCGTCGCGTCGGCCACCGTCACGCGCACCACGCCGTTCACGGAGATGGTGATGTTGCCGCCGTGCATGTCGAGCTTGAAGGTGTAGGTCGTGTCGAGCGTCGGCGCCGAGGTCGCCTTGTTCTTGGTCCCGAGATCGGTGGTGCTCCCGTCCTTCTTTACCCGCAGCTTGACCCCGCCGCTGTCGTCCATGTACGCCTCGTAGAAGTTCGCCTTGTCGGTTCCCAGCGCGAAGCGCCCGTAGACCCCGACCTGCCAGCTGGCGCCGGAGATCACCTTGACGTCCACCTGGAACGTGTAGTCGGTCCAGCCGACGTTCCCGCCGATGTCGACGGTGAAATCGCTTCCGGTGGCCACCCCCTGAAGTACCTTGGTCCCGTCGCTCACGACCGACCAGGTGCCGAGGCCGGTGGTGGTGTCTCCCTGGAGCCAACCGGTCGCCATCGCGGAGGCGGTGTCGGATTCGAAGTTGTCCATGTAGAGCACCGTCCCCGGCGGTGGGCCACCCGTCCCCGCAGCACCGCCGCTCGTTCCCGCCGTCCCCGTCGGCGCGGGGGTTCCGCCGGTGCCGCGGCCCGCCACGCCCGTCAATCCGGCTGTGCCGGCTGTGCCGGCTGTGCCCGCTGTGCCGGCTGTGCCGGTGGTTCCAGCCTGGCCCGCGGTGCCGGCGTGCGCGCCGCTCCCCGCGCTCCCGCCGGCGCCCGTCGAGCCGGCCGTCGCGCCGACGCCGCCGGCCCCAGCGGCTCCCGGCCCGCCACCGTCGACGCCGCGGTCGTATCCGGCCGGCGTCAAACAACCGATGGCGAGCGCCACAGGCGCCAGCAGCCAGCATCGGATGGAATCACCAACCATGGGTCTTCGTCGGTCGCTCAAAAGTTGAACGCTAGGCCCGCGTCGAGATCGACGTTGACGGTGAATTTTGGCGCCGCCAGCTCGACGTTGCTCGAGAGCATCAGCGAGAAGCTGGAATTGAGATGGTAGAAAAAGCCACCGCCCCCTTCGGCGAGGGCCGGACCCGCCGCCACCGTGTCGACGCACTTCTGGTTGCGGGCGGCGCCGCAATCGTTGAGGGCGCTGTAGGTGATGACGTGCCGGATCTGCCCGCCGCCGACACCGGCCGAAAGGAACGGTCGGAAGTCGTCGGACCCGAACAGCCAGGTCGCCTTGGCGAACAGCGCGAACGCCCAGGCGGTGTCGTTGTAGGTGTGTCCCGTGTTGGGGTCGACGTACTCGGTGGGCCCGCTCACGATCTGAATTCGCCCCTGCCCCGAGATCAGGAGATCGGGGTGCAACCAGTAGCCGACCTCCGGAACGACCTGGCCGATGAGCGCGCCCGACAGCGTCCCCGGGACAGAGCCACTGAGGTTGAGCTCGGTCGTCCCCGAGGTGTAGCCGGCGCCGCTGCCAATCTGCAGACTGGCGAACCATTTGGCGCCGTCTTCTTCGTCGCCTTCCTCGTGGGTGGTGGTTTTTTCCTCGGCATGCTTCTCGACCGTGGCGTGCGCGTCGTCGCTGGAGCCGTGCGCTTCGGATCCTCCCAGCTGGATGACCAGCGGCCGCTCCTCCGTGCCGCGGTTGGCCACCGGCTGCCCGTCGTCGTCCTGCGCCTCGATGTAGTAGGCGACCGAGGAACCGGTGGTGGCGTGATCGGGGATCTCGGCGCTGTAGGCGCCCGCGCCCACCGGATCCATTTGCCGCCCCAGGAACTCGCTGGTTCCTTGCGGCCGGTAGGCGAGCACGATCTTGTGGAACTTCAGGTTCTCGTCGACGTTGACGGTGACCCGAATGGCGTTCCCCTGCTTGACCGCGCTCACGGTGTGGTAGGCGAATCCCGTCGACGAGGCCGCCGGCTTGGGCGCCGCTTCGGCGGGTGGTTGTTCCTCACCTGCCTCGAGCGGCGGCGCAGGCAGCCCCCTGTCCGCCGAAGACGGCACGGGTCCCCCGGGTCCGCCTGCCTTCGCCTCATCGAACGCCTCGTTCAGCTCCGGCGTGGCCAGCGACGGCGTGAGCACGATGCCGGGCTCGATCGCGAGCGCCTCGGCGAACTGCTTCATGCCGAGCTCGCGGTTCTTGAACCCTTCGATGATGACCACGCCCATGTGGACGTGCGTACGCGCCGCGATCGGATGCTGCGTGAGCCCCGAGGTCTGGCAAAAATCGAGCGCCTTCTTGAGCAGCTCGCGCGCCTTCTCGAATTCCCGCTTGTCGATCGCCGCCAGCGCCTCGCGGTTCAGCTGCGTCACTTTTGCGGCGGGATCCTGCGCCTGCGCCAGGCGCGGCCCCGCGCCCGCCACCCCCGGACAGAGCGCGACGACGATCCCGACCAAAACCCACCTACGCGAGGCCGACATACGTCGAATGAGTGTCACGGTCCTTGAAGCGCGGCTCACGCAACCGGGACCTAGAACCGCATCTCGGCTCCGCCCAATCCGGCGGCAAATGCGGTGCCCCATTTCGCGGCGTCTCCGTTAGGAAAGACGATGACCGGGCGCCGGAGAGCCCCCCCGCCCATCAGGTCGACGCGCAGCGACCAATGCGACGCCAGCTGAAGCCGCGCCGCCCCATGTCCGTAGAGGGCGACGCCCAATCCCTGATCGGTCTCGCCGATCGTCTCCGAGCTGGTCGACCCCGTCGAGCGCACCACGAACACCATCGTCCCCAGCGCAGCCTCCAGCGCCAAACGCCGCTCGGCGCGCGGCGCCAGCAGCAGCCCGGCTCCGGCCAACCAGACCGACGTGCGAATCTGATCCGCGCCGTCCGAGAGCTCCGCCCCGGCGAGCGGCGCATAGGCGCAGACCTCGACGCCGAAGAGGCCGCCCAGACCGGCCCGCAGACTGGCGCCGGCGATCACCAGCGGTCCCAGCCGACCGACGCTGGCCAGCACACCCGACGAAACGTCGATCGCCAGCCACCTCCCCGAGACGGCGGGCCGCGGCCCCGGCGGCGCGACGACTACGGCCGCGGGCGGTGGCGGCAACGGCGCGACGGGCGAAACGCCCAGGCCCATGCTGATGCGCAGGAACTCGACGGTCCGCAGCGCGAGGACCGATTGCAGCCCCGAGGTCTCGTCGACTTCCAGCTCCTGCCGGAGCGCCACGTGCGCCGAGCCCTCGTCGGCGATCCAGACCTCGGTGCGATGTCCGTCCGCCACGACGGCCGCGCGCACGCCGCCCCCCAGGGCCCGACCGACCAGCGCCTCGATGTCGAGCGCGGGCGCGACGGCGGCGCGGGAGACCTGGAATCCGAGCGCCCTCAGCTCCGCGTCGATCCGACCGGCCAGCGGATCGTCGCTGGTCACGCTGAATAGAACGACGCGCAGAGGATGACCCGACGCATCGAGCGCGGCACGCGCACGTTCGGACCAGGCGAGCGCAGCCAGGACGACGACGGTGGCGGTGAGCGCGCCGCCGCGCCGCCGGATCACGGGGTGACCGTGCGTCGTGCCAAGGCGGCGTGCGGTCCGTCGGGGAACGCGCGCAAGTAGCTGCTGGCGGCTTCCCGCGCCCGCCCGTCATCACCGGCCTTGAGCCGCGATTCGATCAGACGACCGGCCGCTTCCCGGGCCAGCGGCCCCCGCGGGAAAGACCGCAGGTAGCCCGCAAACCAATCGCCCGCGGTCCGGTAGTCGTGCCGTCCCTCGAAAGCGATGAGGCCGAGCGCGAAGCTCGGACGATCGGCCTCGGGAAAGCGTCGGCGCGCCGACCGATAGGCCTCTTCGGCCCGGTTCAGATCGCCCGCCAGTCGAGCCACGTCGCCCAGCAGAACCAGATCGTCGGCGCCGAGACGCCCGCACTCGGCCCGCCATCCTTCGAGCACCGCGGCCGCCAGCGCCTCGCGGTACTCGGCGCGCCCAGCCTGGATCCGCCAGTCGCCGGGCGAGGGCGGCCCGGCGTGGCCGGCGGCCATAGCCTCCACGTGCCGGGCGCGTGCCGGCGCGGGGTTGCGCTCCGCCGGCAGATCGATCGGCACGGGCGCCAAGGTGGGTGCCGGGGCCGGTGCCGCGCCTTCGCTCCCCAAGTCCGGCAGCGGCGCCATCTCCTCGCGCGCCACAATATCGTGCGAGGCCTCGAACCCCAGATTCGCGCCGCCGGCATTGGCCTGCAGCCGCTGGCCGGTCACCACCCGAACGGGCTCCTCGAGACCGGGACCGCTGACCAGCACCGAGCCTTCATGCATGTTGACGGTGAGCGACTGCGATCGCCGGTCCCAGCCGGCGGCGAACCGCGTGCCGGTGACCTGGATTCGGTAGCTGCCGGCACGCACCTGCCAGTGGGTGCGCGCGCGATGGACCACCGAGACTTCGAGGGTGCCGTCTTCGATCGCCAGCGTCGCGCCCTGTCCGTCGAGCGCGTCGACGTGGGCCTTGGCGCGCGGCGGCAGCGTGACCGCCGAGCCGTCCGAAAAATGCAGCTCGAGCGGACGCGCGCCCGGCGCCACCAGGGACGCGCCCACCTGTCCGTCTTGCGGTCCATCTTGCGTCGCGCCCGCAATCGCGAACGAGAGGGGATGCGGTCGCAAGATCAGGATCGCCGCCGCGGCCGCGCAAAGACCCGCGCTCCCGAGCGCGAAGGACCAGCGCAAAGCCCGGGGCCGAACGCGTCGGCTCTCCAGATGGGCGAGGCGCGCCTGGATCTCCGGAACCAGCTGGCGGCGACGCGCCTCCGCGCGGACCGTACGACCCACTTCGGCCAGGACTGACTCGAGCTCCGCGTTCATTTCAAACACTCCCTCTCGGACACTGCCCACATTCCCACATTCCCTCGGTCACGATTTCCCCCAACGCCCACCGCGCGCCAGCCGCTCGTCGAGCGCGGGGTGCGCGCCCGCCGCCTCGACGAAACGACGTTCGGCGCGCGCGAGCCGACGCTTGATCGTCGCCAGCGATACGCTGCAAGCCGACGCCACCTCGGTGAGCTGCATCTCCGAGATGAACCGCAGCGAGAACGCGATGCGCTCGTCGGCGGGGAACTCGGCGAGAATGCTGTACGTCGCGCGCACCGCTTCGCGGGTTTCGCCCTGCGGGGCGGCCACCGGTACCTCGGGAACATCCTCCGGGGCCACGAAACGGATCCAGCGCCAGCGCCGCCGACGCCGGATGCGCCCGCGCGCCGTGAACACCGCCAGCGTCGCGATCCAGCTCCGCAACGCCGAGGCGTCCTTGAGATTCCGGATGCCCTCCAGAACCGCCACGAAGACATCCTGGATCACATCCGCGATCTCGGCGTCGATGCCGAGCGCGCCCGCAACCAGACGCTCGACCAGCGGCTCGTAACGCTCGACCAGGATCAGCCGCGCGCGGCTGTCGCCGAGGCGCAGTGCAGCAACCAGCTCGCCGTCGTCCGCGAACGCGGGCGCTGGCGTTGGCGCCAACATTGGCGACGGTGGATTCTTCGGCGCGGCGGTCGCCACCGGGGTGGGCGATCGTTGGGCGCCGTCGGCACGCAGGCCGGTGGAAGACGGCACGGGTACCAGTTTACACGCGGCCTCCCCCCTTGTCGTCGCGGGATCAACCGCGTGACGGCTTCCGGCACGCCGCGTCACCCGGACTGTCGCGGGATCGCGGGAGGTTCGCGCGGACCTGTCATTGCCGACTCGGGACAGCATCGTTCTACCGTGCAGTGAGTGTCCCAGGAGCCACCCGGCGGTTCACCGGCAACCGCGTACTATGTGAACGTGGAGCGAAAGGTCCGTGCCGGCGCGCTGGTGGCGCTCGCCGCCGCGTTTGTCGGCGTCGGCTGCGACGTCCGGATCTACCCTTTTCGGGGCGTTGCCACCGACGCGGCGGGGCTCGCTGCCGATGGCCCGCCGCCGGTCACCGATGGCTCGCTGCCCATCCCCTGCCCGGACGAGCTGGTCGGGTTCGCCACCACCAGCGGCGGTACGACCGGCGGCGGATCGGGGACGCCCGTCCTCATCGACGCGTCGGACCCGAACGCCCTTGCCCAGTTGACGACCACCGCGGGCGACAAGACGCCCGGGCCTCTCGTCATCCAGTTGAGCGGGATGATCACGTTCCCGGCAGCGGCCGACGGCGGATCGGCCACGACCGACATCAGGGTCTCCTCGGACAAGACCGTCATCGGCACGGGCGCCAATTCGGGGTTCATCGGCGGCGGACTCAACCTGACCGGCAGCGCGAACATCATCATCAAGAACCTGGTGATCTCCAAACCGACCGCAGCGGATACCGGCACCGACGCCATCAGCTTGAACGGCTCCACCAACATCTGGATCGATCACTGCGATCTGTCGAGCGACCGCACCGCCGACGCCGGAAGCTACGACGGCTTGGTCGACATCACGCGCGCCTCCGACTTCGTGACGGTCTCCTGGACCCGCTACCACGACCACCGAGACACCGGGATCGTCGGACACTCCGATACCAACGGAGATCAGGACACCGGAAAGCTCCACGTCACCTATCACCACGACCTCTTCACCAACGTGACGGCTGGACCGCGCGTCCGCTTTGGCTCCGTCCACATCTTCAACGTCTACTTTCAGCAGATGGATCAATACGCCGTCGCCTCGACGATGGGCGCCCTGGTGATGGTCGACGACAGCTATTTCAAGAACATCCCGGCGCCTGCCTCGCCGCTGACCACGGTGCTCCCGCCCTCCGACCCCGGATACTTCTGGGCTCTGAACAACGTCACCGACGCGACCGACGGCGCGAACAACTTGACCACCTTGGCCATGCAGTGGACGCCGCCGTACGCGTACACGCCCGACTCCGTCGCCAGCGTCCCCGCGCTGGTCGCGGCCTGCGCGGGCACGGGAAAAACGTCCGCGGCGCCGCGGGACTGAGCCGGCCCGTCAGAGGCGCTCGGCGACCAGCGCGAAGTTGGTCTTCACCGGGCGCAGCCCCCAGATCTCGGAGGCGTACTGGCGAATGGTGTCGTCGCTGGAGAACCGGCTGGCGCCCGCGATGTTGTACAGAACGCGGCGAGACCAATCGAGCGGATCGCGGTAGGCGTGCGCCGCGCGCGCTTCGGCCGCCAGGTAGGCGTCGAAGTCGGCGCAGACCATGAACGGATCGTCATAGCGGAGATTGTCGACCACCGACCGGTAGCGGTCTCGATCGCCGAGGCTGAAGAAGCCGGAGGCGATCAATCCCAGGGCCTCCTCCAGCGCCGGACTGCGGGCGATCTCGGCGCCCGGATCGTAGCCGGCCGCGCGCTTGGCGGCGACGCCGTCGGTGTCGAGCCCGAACAGGAAGAAGTTTTCGTGGCCGACCGCATCCCGGATCTCGACGTTGGCGCCGTCGAGCGTGCCCAAGGTGAGCGCGCCGTTGAGCGCGAACTTCATGTTGCTGGTGCCGGAGGCCTCCTTGCCGGCGGTCGAGATCTGAACCGACAGATCGGCGGCCGGAATGATCGCCTGCGCCAGCGAGACGCCGTAGTTCGGCACGAACGCCATCGCGAGCCGCCCGCGCACGGCCGGATCGGTGTTGATGACCGCCGCCACGTCGTTCAGCAGACGGATGTGCAGCTTGGCCATCAGGTAGCCGGGGGCGGCCTTGCCGGCAAAGAGGTAGACGCGGGGCACCGCCGTCGATCCGGCCGTCTCGGCCGAACCGGCCGATCCGCTGTCGTCGCGCTTGAGCATCAAGTAGTGCGAGATGATCTGGAGGCACGCCAGCAACTGGCGCTTGTACTCGTGAATTCGTTTTATCTGCGCGACGAACATCGCGTCGGGCGGCAGATCGATGCCGAGGCGCCGGTGGATCAATCCTATGAGCTCGCGCTTGTTGGCCTGCTTGACCGCGTAGAGCCCCTCCAGGAGGTCTTCGTCGTCGGCGTGGGCGGTCAGCGCCTGCAGGCGCGACAGCTCGGGCGCGTCGATCCACCCCGAGCCGAGGCGGCTCGAAAGTAGCCGGGTGAGACGCGGGTTCGAATGCAGCAGCCAGCGGCGCGGCGTGACGCCGTTGGTCTTGTTGTTGAAACGCTCCGGCCACAGCTCGTAAAAATCGGTCAAGAGCTGCGTGGTCACCAGATCCGAATGCATCTTGGCCACGCCGTTGACGCTGTGGGCGCCGACGGTGGCCAGGTGGGCCATCCGTACCTGCTTGCGCGGCGACTCCTCGATGATCGACATGCGCGACAGACGCTGGTCGTCACCGGGCCAGCGCAGCTGCACCTGCCAGAGAAAGCGCTGGTTGATCTCGCAGATGATCTGCAGATGCCGCGGCAGCAGGCGCTCGAACAGCGCGACCGGCCAGCGCTCGAGCGCCTCGGGCAATAGCGTGTGGTTGGTGTAGCCGATGGTCCGTTCGGTGATCGACCAGGCGGCGTCCCACTCGAGCCCCTCGTCGTCGACCAGCACGCGCATCAGCTCGGCGACCGCGATCGACGGGTGGGTGTCGTTGAGCTGGATCGCGAACTTTTCGGGGAACGCCTCGAAGGTGGCGTGGCGCGCCTTGAACCGCCGAATGATGTCGGCGATGGAACAGGCGACGAAGAAATATTGTTGCTTGAGGCGCAGCTCCTTCCCCTCTTCGCTCTGATCGTTCGGGTAGAGGACCTTGGAGATGTTCTCGGTGTCGATCTTCTCCTCGACCGCGCGCCGGAAGTCCCCCTCGTTGAAGAACTGAAGATCGAAGTCCCGCGTCGCGCGCGCCGCCCACAGGCGCAACGTGTTGGCCGTGTCGTTGCGGTGGCCGACGATGAACGAATCGTACGGCAACCCGATCACGGCCCGCGTGTCGACCCAGTTGGCGCGCATCCGGCCCTCGCGATCGGGCTGGAACAGGACCCGCCCGCCGAAGCGGACGGTTTGCGCATCCTCGTGGCGCGGCAGCTCCCAGGCGTTGCCGAGCTGCAACCAGTTGTCGTGCTGCTCGACCTGCCGGCCGCCTTCGATCTTCTGCTCGAACATGCCGAAGTCGTAGCGAATGCCGTAGCCGATCGCGGGCAGCTCCAGGGTCGCCAGCGAATCCATGAAGCAGGCCGCCAGTCGCCCGAGGCCGCCGTTGCCGAGCCCGGGATCCCCTTC
>Ga0209863_10001104_pt1 | contig 10967 bp, 7 predicted proteins | sample OrgsoiDNA2013046_FD_185796 | JGI IMG/M metagenome (GOLD analysis project Ga0209863, IMG submission 185796) | Permafrost soil microbial communities from the Arctic, to analyse light accelerated degradation of dissolved organic matter (DOM) -... | ecosystem: Environmental > Terrestrial > Soil >...
GGGAAGCAGCGGCTGTTGATCTACGGATACGCGCCTGCGAGATTGGTTTCCGCTCCCGATCCCCTGAACATAATCCCCGCGTTCAGCTCGACGGCAACCTCGAGCCATCCCGTAGCGCATGTTCGTACCAGTCCGCTGCCGCAGCCCAGCCTGCTCACCAACATGTTGAATCAGAATGGCACGGCCTCGCGCCTCATGGGACTTCAGATTCTCTGCACCGACTGCCACAACAGCGACGACAACCGTGAATTCGGTGGAACCGGCCCCAACGGTCCGCACGGATCTGTGAACTCGCACATACTCGAGCACAACTATCAGTTCAGCCAGGCCGCGGCGCCCGGCGGACTGGTCACGAACCTGTTCCCAAATCCCGACCTCAGCCTTAACGGGCCCTACGGAATGTGCGCCAAGTGTCACAGCCTGAGCAACGTCGTGGCGAATGCCAGCTTCTTGCAACACAGCAACCATATCTCTCAGGACGGCTTCTCTTGTTCGGTCTGCCACTCGGCGCATGGTATGGGTTCGGTTTCTCCCAGCGTCTCGGGCGAACGCCTGGTGAACTTTGACGCCAACGTCGTGGGTCAAAACAACGGTGCTCCCATCTCTTACAACCGCAGCAGCAACACTTGCACGTTGACCTGTCATGAGACGGCCCACAACAGCGATGGCACTGTCTCTAATGCCCAAAAAGTAATTCGCCGGCCAAGGGCTAGATAAGAAAGCAGACTGATTCCTTCGGCGGATGCCGGAGGCAGGAGTTTAGAAATGGCAGATGAGCCAAAGCTGCAGGCGGGTAAGGGATGGCAGCCCGCCCAGTTAGCGGTGCTGTCCGTTGTGTGCCTGGCGGTGGGCTTGCTAGCTGGCTACTGGATGCGCGGTTCGGCCCCGCAGACTGCCCAACCTTCCTCGGCCAGGTCCGCTGCCGCTGCACCTTCTCCGCCATCAATGAGCGAGGCTGCAGATCAACAGCACGCCCAGGCAGTGCCTCACAAAGCGCCCACTCTGGAAGAGTTGAAGCGCACCGCCGACGTGAAGGCAGCGCTGTTATTGGAGAAATTAAAGTCCGAACCAAAGAATCCGCAACTGCTAAACGAGATTGGTCTGATCTACGAAAATGCGCATCAATTTAAGGACGCCGCCAACTACTTTGAGAAGTCGTTGCAGTACGATCCCAAGAACATCGGCGTGCGCGCCGACTACGCTTCCTGTTTGTTTTATACCGGGGATGCGGATGGTGCGCTGGCCCAACTCAACAAATCACTGGCTTACGATCCGAAACATGCCGGCACGCTGATGAACATCGGCATCATCAAGTTGCGAGGTAAGAATGACGTCGAGGGAGCAGTGGCTGCGTGGGAGAAGCTGCTGCAATACCATCCTGACTTTCCGCAAAAAGAAATGGTGCAGCACATGATCACGCAGGCGAAGCAAACGAAGACCGGGGAGCCGGTGAAAGAGGGGGGAAAGGATAGCCTCGCCCTTAGGAAGCTAATCCCGTTTGACGGATGCCTCCTGATCGTCCGAGGCCCTTATTTGTTCGTTAATGTGCCGCTGGATTCGCTCCCACTCCGTGCGAAACATCATTTCCTTGATGGCAAATCTTGCTTCGTGTTTCGCGTCATCCAACCGCACCGCGAGTTCGTTTTTGTGCAGGCGGAAATCGATGATCTCAGCCAATGGGATCAGCTGATTGGACGACTTCCCGACAATCACATACACGACGTTATTCGAAACCAGCGTGTATTGCGGGCAGGATGCCTCGTTCTGCGGGGCCGCGGAGGCGCCGAATGCCGTCATGAATCCGCGGGGAGCGAGAAGGCAGTCGCCCATGTGCATGCGCACGACTGAGCCGTGTTGATAGATTCCGATTTGCGCAGTCAGCAAGCTCGGCAGGCTGCAAAGCAAAAAGATTAGTGAAAGCGCGCACTTCATGGCCGTTCCTCCTGAGGAGCGTTGCTGGAGCGGCGGTAATAGCCGCGGCGGCAACGAAATCGTAAGTTGAGATTGTGGGTGGGAAGAATACGAATCGAATGGAAATCGGCGGCAGACGGCGGTGGTGCGTAGGTTACGACCCGGGCTGAATACACATCATCAAGGACATCGTTAAAGATTCTGGCCGCGCCGTCGCCGATCCGGAAGCAGCGGCCGCCCGAGTCATCGGCCAGCCATCGCAGCATTCCTGTTCCGTTGGACGGTTGACTGGGATTGCTGACGTCGACGGTATAAACCTGCGCTCCGCTGGCCGCAATCCTGTCGGCCGCGTCGCGGAAGGAGGATTTGCTCACGGTATCGTCACCATCGGAGAAGAGGATGATGACGGGCCAGACATCCGGCTGCCTGCGCTGGATGAGGGAATTTGCAGCGACTTCAAGCGCATCAAATAAGGGGGTCGCTCCTCCGCTGGGCAGGGAGGCGACTTCCTCGGCGCTGAAGGAGCGGCGACAGTCTCCGGTGCAGATGGAGCGCACTTCCGTGTCGCCGAAGGATAGAACCGAGACGTTGTCTTCTGGGTTCCAGGGCAATTGTGCGATCAGATGGAGAACATTGGCAGTCTCTTGACGGAAATGCGGCAGCACCGAGTCGCTGGAATCGATCAGCACGATAACGTCGAGTTTCGTGAGGGGTGAGCGGGTGAAGCTGCGAAAGTCTCGAATTACCCTCTCGTTGTCGATTACTGCGAAGTCGTCCTTGTGAAGATCCTTAACGGCGTGATTGTTTTCGTCGGCAGCGAAAAACACGAGGCGTACTTCTGAAACTGTGCTGCGATATGCGAAATTTGCAGATTCGTTGGAGCCAGGTTCTTCGGAAGGTTGACCAGACTGGCTGAATGCCAGGTTGTCGGCGCAAATGGTTGTGCCCAGCAACAAAGTCAGGACTATGCAACTGAGACGAAGGCGCATCAGGCTGGTTGCGAGAGAAGTCGGCATAGAGGCGAATAAGACTGTTATCGGCATTCGCCGCCAACAACTCGAGAGCAATGCATTACCGATGGGGAGAAAGACGGTTCTGCGATTAGAGTGAACTTAGATTTGAGCCCAATCGGTAAGAAGAAACTTCCACGAACCAGAGTCTCTGGCCACGATCTAGGTCGCAGGCGGACGTCGCGGGGTCTGCGGCGCGGGGCAGCAGTTCTCCGGGCAGGTATCCGGTCTTGGCCCAAGTAGTCCCACTGCCCGCCGCTCCGACTCCGGATGCATCCGTTCCAGAATCAGTTCGCGAATCATCGCGATGAATTTCGGATGCAAACCCGCGGTTCCCGCCCGCGTCATGGGCAAGCCCAGCGCAAGGCATAGCTGCCGTGCTTCGACGTCCAAGTCGTACAGCACTTCCATGTGATCGGAGATGAAGCTGATCGGCGCCAAGACCACGGCCGACACCAGATTCCGTGCCTTCACCTGACGCAGGTAATCGAGAATGTCGGGCTCTAACCACGGTTGTCCTGGAGCGCCGCTGCGGCTCTGATAGACCACGGCGTCGTTCTTGTGGCCGAGAGCCAGCGAAATCAGGCGCCGCATTTCCTCCAGTTGTGTCACGTAGTCGCTGGTGTTGGCCATGGAGAGGGGAACGCTGTGGGCAACGTAGATGATCTGCGCGTTTCGCCGTGCATCAGTAGGAAGAGCCCGCATGGCATCGCGCACTCGCTCGACGGTGGCCTCGACGAACGCAGGGTGGTTGAAGAATGGCCTGATTTTGTCGACTTCCGGAGCGCCCGGGCCGACTTCGTTTTGTGCCCGCGCAATGTCCTCGCGATATTGGCGGCAGCCGGAATAGGAACTATAGGCCGAGGTTACAAAGGCGACGGCGCGACGAACGCCATCGTCTTTCATCTTTCGGAGGGTTTCGGGCAAGAATGGATGCCAGTTCCGGTTTCCCCAATAAATTGGCAGTGCCGGCCCGTCGGACTTCAACTTCGACTCCAGAGCTGCAATCAGCTCTCGGGTTTGCCGGTTAATCGGGCTTTTGCCCTCGAAGTGGTAGTAATGCTCGGCGACCGCCAGGAGGCGCTCGCGCGGAATATTGCGGCCACGCAGCACAGTCTCGAGAAACGGAATCACCTCTTCACGAGACTCCGGTCCGCCGAAAGAAACAACTAGAACGGCATCGTAGTTCATATCCGCAATGGCTGGAAGAGCATGTCAGAAAGCTTGATGGTTCGGATTCGCGAGGGAGTCCCGGAAATCTTCGCTTTGTGAATCGCGTGCCGGGCCGAGACGGCACCGGCCGGTAACTATCACTTCTCTTCGAAAGCGCCCGTCTGCATGGAAAGATAGCGCTCGTACCCCACTTCTTTAATCTGGTGAAGTTGAGCCTCCAGCCAATCCACATGGGCCTCTTCATCTTTGAGCAGTTTGACCAGAAGATCGCGGCTGCCGTTGTCTTTCTCCTGGGTAGCGATCTGCACGGCAGCGTTATACTGCTTCACCGCTCCCAGCTCAAGCTTTAAGTCGCTCTCAATCATGTCGCGAACAGTTGCGCCGATGGTCAGCGTAAGAGGTTCCATGGAAGGAGTGCCGTCGAGAAACAGTACCCTCTCGATCAGAACTTCAGCGTGCTTCATCTCATCGATCGATTGCTTCTTGATGTAGTCAGAGAGCTTCTTGTAACCCCAGTTCTCGCACATTTCCGCGTGCAGGAAATACTGGTTGATCGCTGTGAGCTCCTCGCGCAGAGCATCATTCAGTTCTTTGATTACTTTCGGATTACCTTTCATAGGGAACTTCTTCTCCTCGATAAAGGGAGCAATTGTACACCCGTCAGGTCCTACCGACGGTTGATGCGTGCCGCCTCTCCTTTACAGGCAGATTGGTTTCGACATAAATTTGAACCCACATTTTTGAACCACGGAGTTATATGGCACGACGTTCCTCTGAGCTCAAGCGATCCAAACCCTTATCTTCGGTCAAGGCCAAGGCGGCCAAAACCAACGCGGCCAAAACCGGGGATGAGGTTCTCATCTCCAGCGACCTTTTGGAGACGCTTCCGGATGCCATCGTAGCCGTCGATGGCGACGGAATCATCGTTCAAGTTAATTCCCAAGCGCAGGAGCTGTTTGGCTATGAGCGCGACGAGTTGATTGGGCAGAAAGTCGAAATGCTCGTCCCGGAGAGCTATCGCCGCCAGCATCACCGCCATCGCGAAAGTTTTGCCAAGGCGCCGAAGACACGGCGGATGGGAGCGGAGTTGGATCTATACGGGAGACGACGCAACGGGTCGGAATTCCCGGTGGAAATCAGTCTCAGTCCGGTCTCCACGAAAAAAGGAAAGTTCGTGCTGAGCGCGGTCCGCGACATCAGCGATCGGAAGGGGATCGCGGAAGAACTGCGCAGAGCGAATGAAGAACTGCACCGGAGAACGACCGAGCAGCTGGGAGAATACAGGTCGAAGCTGGCCTCAATCATCGATTCCTCGGAGGACGCCATCCTCAGCAAGGATTTGAACGGCATCATTACCAGCTGGAACAAGGGGGCACAGCGCATCTATGGCTACACACCTGAAGAGGTTGTCGGGAAGCACATCTCCCTGCTGACACTCCGCGAACGTACGGATGAAATCCCTGAGATCCTTGAGAAAATTTCTAGAGGGGAAACCATTGACCATTACGAATCGGCGCGAGTGGCCAAGGACGGACGCCGCCTCGACGTCTCCATTTCCGTCTCTCCCTTGCGCAACGCGGCCGGCGACATCGTGGGAGCGTCGGCAATTGCGCGCGACATAACGGCACAGAAACGAGCGGAGGGCCAGCTTCGCCAGGCCCAGAAGATGGAAGCGATCGGCCGGCTGGCAGGAGGGGTGGCGCACGATTTCAATAATGTCCTCGGGATCATTAACGCGTGTGCTGAATTTCTGCGCGACCGCATCGATCCCGCTGCCGAACCGTCGCTGTACGTCGAGAACATCAAGAAGGCAATCGAGCGGGGCACTTCGTTGACCAAACAGTTGCTCGCCTTCAGCCGGACGTCGGCAATCCAACCCCGCATCCTCGATCTGAACGAGCGGTTAAGGGACATCACCAAGTTACTCCGGCCGTTGCTGGGAGAGGATGTTGAGATTCTCATCGTGCCCAAAACGCCCTCGGCAATCGTCGAAGCCGACCCCGGCCAGCTTGACCAGATCGTGGTCAACTTAGCGGTGAACGCGCGCGACGCCATGCCGCGTGGCGGCAAGTTCATTCTCGAAACCAGCCAGGCGAGATTGGATGAGGGCTTCGCCGAACAGCATCAAGCCATGGCGCCAGGGAAATACATCTTGCTGGCTGTCAGTGACACAGGCAGCGGCATGGGCGAGGCGATCGTGGCGCGCATCTTCGAACCTTTCTTTACCACCAAAGAAGCGGGCAAAGGAACTGGCTTGGGTCTGGCCACTGTGTATGGGATTGTGAAGCAAAGTGGAGGACACATCCTGGTCTATAGCGAGCCAGGACAGGGGACGACGTTTAAGATCTATCTTCCGAGCGCGGATCACAAAATAGGAATCGCATCCCAATCTGAGATCGAGACCGTCAGTCCACAGCGGCGGGGGACGACGATCCTTCTTGTGGAAGACGACGAGATCATGCGCAGCCTGACTCGAAAACTGCTCGAGGAGCACGGCTATACGGTGGTCGAGGCGGATGATGGCAAGTCCGCGCTCGAATGGGTCGAGTCCCATCCCGATCCGATTGATCTTTTGTTGACCGACGTCGTGATGCGGCGCATCAGCGGCCCTGAACTGGTGGAGCGCCTCAGTACCATTCGCCCCTCTGTGAAGATCGTATACATGTCTGGTTACACCGGTGAGCTGATGGCAAATCGCAAAATATTGAAGCCCGGAGTGACTCTGCTCGAGAAACCTTTTGGCCGAACCGCGCTGCTGAATACGATCCATACAATATTGGGCTGAGCCTGTCCTGAAGGTCACGTGCTTTCGGCATACGTAACACATGCGTTGGTGATGGGGATCACACATTGATGTGGGAAAGCACCCACTCCGGTCGAGTCTCCGGCGCGGGAGTAGGTTGGGAGCGCCAGATCAAAGTCATTGTTTTGTTTGGGTTAGAGTTGGCCTGCCTAGGGAGCACTCCGCTAGAAGAGTGGCCAGGCGCTTGCCAAGTTATAGGGCGAACGGAGGCAACTGATGGCCACACATCTCCTATTAATCGTCCAGAAACCAGTTCAAGCTGACAAGACCTTTGGCGATCTTCCCCCAGCCTTGGCTGAGACCTTGGAGCAGGAAGCAATTACCACGACCTACCCGACCGGCGCTGTCTTGTTTACGGAAGGGCAGCCTGCGCGCGGTGTGTTCCTGGTGCGCCGAGGCCGGGTGAAGCTCTCCATTTGTGGCGGCGACGGCAAGACTCTGATTCTGAGACTGGTCGAGCCTGGTAGCCCATTGGGGGTTGCATCTGTCGTTTCCGGGCGCCCGTATGAAGCCACCGCCGAGATTCAGGAACCCAGCGAGATCAGTTTCCTGCGGCCATGCGATTTGCTCCGTCTCATGCGTGCTCACGGCGAACTTGCCCTATGGGTGACCCAGCACATCAGCCAGGATTACGCTACGACTTGCCGCGAAATCCGCGACCTGATTCTTTCCGATTCTGCCAGCGAAAAACTTGCGCGCCTGCTGGTGGGGTGGCTCGACCAGAATACTGAGGCTAGAAACCGCGACCGCATTAAGTTGGCTCTAACCCATGAGGAGATCGGCCAGATGATCGGTATTTCACGCGAGACCGTGAGCCGGCTGTTCGCCGGTTTCAAAAAGCAGCGCCTGATCGAGCAGAACGGAAGCACCCTTGTGATTCCGAATCGCGTTGCTTTGGAAGCCCTGATCACAGCGTAGGAAAAAACTGATCAAGTTAAGTCGAGCACGCTCCTCGGGCTTATTAAGTCTCGGTGGGCGTGCCTGTGATTGGAACGTCGGGCGGCTCCTGTTCCGGGCTGCTATTAGCAGGCTCCGGGTCCAACTCGACCAGATGAGCTCGTTCCAGGGCGCGGTAATATTCCGGGCGGGAATGGCGGTAGTGATCCGCCGGTACTTTGCCATTCAGCCAGGCGGTATCCATCGGGTAGACGAGCGGGTCGAAGATCACCATGTAGAAGTGCCAGAGCAGGATCGAAAAAGTTGCGAGCAACGCCTCATAGTAATGCACCGCAGTCGCGGCGTCCGATACCCACTTGGGGAAATAGCGCAGAGTGAAGTTGTTGAACCACAACAGAAGGCCTGAGACCGCCATCACGCCCGTGCCCCACAGAAACGCCCAGTATTCCATCTTCTCCGCGTAGTTGAATTTGGCGAAGCGGGGTTCGATTTTGGTGAGTCTCAGATTGTAGGCGAGCACATGCACCAGATCAGTCGCATCCTTCAGCTTTGGCAGCATTGCTTTCAGGAACAGGCGGTCTCGGCGGTTCACCGCGAGGTGAATTGCGTGGTAGATCGTCGAAGCAATCAATACGACCGCCGCTGCGCGATGCACCGCCCCGCGGAATGCGAAGTGACCCTCCCAGAGCAAGAGCGGACGAGCCCACCATGCTTCCGGATACTTCAGCGCGAATCCGGTGAAGACCAGTGTCGGGAAGCTGAGGATCACACCGGCGTGAGCAATGCGGAAATTCCGATTCATCCGGGACACCTGAGCGCCGGTTTCCTGCCGCGGCTGGCGGCGGATAAGCTTGGCCAGAAAGTCGAGCAGGTTGTGCAGGATCATGAAGCCCAGCGTCAGCGGGATCAGAACCAGGTAGGTCCATCGGATCCACTTGACTACCGGATGGGCCGCTCCGGTCGAGATTCGGATGTGTACCGGCCCGATGGTGAAATGGTCACCCGCGCCGGCGTGACAATTTCCGCAGGTCTTCCGCAGGTTCGCGGCATTCACCGTGGATCGTGCGTCGTTCGAAGGGAAAATATTGTGAACGCCGTGGCAGGAAGCGCAGTTGGCCACGATCTGCGATCCACCTCGCAGAGCCAGACCGTGGTAGCTGTCGGCGTAGGAAGGAACACGATCGGCGGGCATGCTATAGCGCAAGGCCAGCCGTTCGTCGCTGTGGCATCGCCCGCAGGTCGCCATCGAGACTCGTGCCGCGTTCACCAGCGATCCCTGATCCTTCGGGCCTAGAATCAAGTGCTCGCCGTGGCAATCGCTGCACACTGGGGCGCCCTGTTCGCCGGCCGTCATGGCTTTTCCGTGCACGCTTTCGAGATACGTTTTTGCGATCTCGGCGTGACACTGCCCGCAGGTCGCCGGGATGTTGAAGTGGTTCACTTTGGAATGGGCATCTCGCGAGGGCAGGATTCCGTGGCTGCCGTGACAATCCGAGCAGGTTGCGGCAGCTCCGTCTCCATCAACTACTGCTCGTCCATGCACGCTCTGGCGATAGAGTTCCACGGGATGCGCGAATGGAATCTTGTGCCGCGCGAGAAACTCCTGGTTGCTGTGACAGGAGGCGCAAGTGTCAGGCAGATTCTTCTTTGCCACGGTTGAGGCCGCATCGCTCGAGGTCTGAATCTGGTGTACTGGCCCATGGCAGGAAACGCAGCTGGGTGCATCCTTGTCGCCTGCGGCGGCCGCTTGCCCGTGGATGCTCTGCCGGAATTCTTTTACTTCGTCGGCGTGGCACTGCGCGCACTTCGCCGGCGCTATCTGGGCTACAGCCGTGATTTCGTGATGGTCGCCGTGGCAGGATTGGCAGGCTCCGCCGCCGAGCGCGCTGTGAACGCTAGTGGAGAAGTGAGAGGCCTCGCCGGCGTGGCAAGTCGTGCATTCTACCTTCGATACTTTGGCGGGGTGCGGATAGTCCTTGATGGCGCTGTGGCAGTCGGTGCAGCCAAGAATGCCGTGAACGCTGGCTGCATGCTTGGTGGGATCAATCGAGATGCTCTTGCCCTTGTCCGAGGTCATTCCTGCCTGGCCGTGGCAAGCCAGACAACTCTCGTCCTGCTTCAGCGGTTGAGGCAACTTCGCCTGTGCACGGGCACGGGCGTGCGCCGGGATGCCGATCGAAAAAAGACCGGCCAGTAGCAGCAACGCCAGAAGGATCAGACCGAATCGTCCTTTTGTAGCTGCCGTGAGTCGGGTGCTTTTCCGCAAGGTTAGAGCTTCTAAATCTCAACCATCCCTGTAACCCTTAGCAATTTTGACAGTGTTGGGAAGAAAGGTCCGTGATTCGCATCACGTGTGCTTGTTAGCCACGCAGGGGAAATTAGCGATGGTGGGATCGGGGACCTTCTAATCCAAACGAACTTGCGGTCTGGTTTGCAGTTACGAACCCAGGCGGTCTCTCGTGGCGCCTCTTAAGCCGATTCTCACTTCACTCCGAGGTCGGTCAGCACCTTGGGATTTTCTTCGCCCGCGGCCAGAACCTGGTGACACGCGGCACAGTCATTGGTAATGGTTTGACCGTCGGCGCTGGTATGGCTGCCATCATGGCAGCGGAAACAGCCTGGAGAGTCGTTGTGGCCAAGGTTGTTGGGATGAACGCCCCAGGTGACATTCATGTCCGGGAAGATGTTGCGCAGGTAGATTGCGGCTACCTCATCGCCCGCTTGCTGCACCAGTGTGCGCCGCGTCTGATAGACCTGCGGATAGTTTGCACGATAGAAATTGTTGAGTTCGGCGACGATGTTCTGGCGGGCTACATCGCGAGTGGGATAATTTACCTTCAGGACCTCGACCGCCTTCTTGCGGATATAGGGAAGCTCCGGACTGATGCGTCCGAGCGACATTTGCTTGTCCACCGCGTTTTCAGGAAGATCGAACTCATGCGTGGGCCGGTTGTGGCAATCCACGCAATCCATGGTGCGATGTTCCCCCTGGTCTAACTGCTGTTGCGTGGGCTTGGCGTCCGTGGAAATAAATGTGGTGGTCTTTCCCTGATCGTCGGTGTAGTAAACAGCCGGAATCGCCTGCCGCTCGGGATCGGTTGAAATGTAGCGGATGCGCGCGTTATCGGCGAGGTGGTGCCCATGGATGCCGACCGAACCCTGCCAGGTGCGTC
>Ga0209863_10001106_pt1 | contig 10949 bp, 7 predicted proteins | sample OrgsoiDNA2013046_FD_185796 | JGI IMG/M metagenome (GOLD analysis project Ga0209863, IMG submission 185796) | Permafrost soil microbial communities from the Arctic, to analyse light accelerated degradation of dissolved organic matter (DOM) -... | ecosystem: Environmental > Terrestrial > Soil >...
TCACCCTTAACCTCACCTGTTCAGTATCAATTCCCGAAGATTTCATTTTTTCTTCCGCTTCCGTTTCAATTTGTTTTTTCAACTCGAATAGTGTCTCATCGAAAAGCACATGTTTATCCATCATAAAACTCATCTCATATTCGATTTCTTCCCAGGTTGAAAAGTCTGCGTGATTGTGCTGCAGTTGAACTTCCAGTTTGTCCAGGGCGTTGGCTACTTTCGCCTCGTAGGTTTCTTTATGTTCAAATTCGTAAAATAAATCATAAATCTCATCACCGTTGGTTTCAATAAGTGCCAATCGTAAATTTTCAATGGCCCGTTTTTCATCCTCAATCTTCTTTATTTTAATTTCAGGATTCCGTAAAATATCCAGCGCGGAAATATCTTTTGCTTCGGCTTCTACGAGGTCGTGGATAATGATCATTTTTAAAAGCCGGGCCGTGTCTACTTTCCTGCTGAGAAGAGGTTCAATTAGTACAGCCATCAGGGACATTCTCCAGGTATGTTCTGCAACACTTTCCTGCCTTCCGGAAGATGTATAACTATGACGGAGTTCGAATTTCAAGCGCTCCGCAAGAGCGAGCACTTTCAGAATGGTGGCAATTTCTTTTTTCATTAATAAAATTACAAAAAATCAGGAATATCGAATACAGATCGGATTTTGCCGGCAGTATGTTAAAATTGCCATTTCGAAGGGTTATCAGGAGGGCCTCCTGCAGATGTTACTCTATTTGGTATAAATTGGCGGAGATTACAGTCAACGTAAAGTTATCGCCTGACATATGAAATATTGATTCTGCCGAATCAATAGCATTTACCAAATATTTAGGATGAAACTAATCTCAATTATTTTATCAGGGATACTTTCTATTGCGTTATACAGCCCGGCAAACAGTCAACAAAAACATACTATTAGTGGTACTGTGAAAGCAAGGAACTCCGGAGAAATATTAATCGGGGCCTCTGTTTATTTGCTTGAGTTGCCGAAAGTGGGAGCAACTACCAATTCATATGGTTTTTATTCCCTGACTGTCGCTGACGGGATTTATACCGTTATAACGAGTTTTACTGGTTATCAGGTCGATTCTTTAAAAATCAATTTAGACAAAGACATATCGAACGTATTTGAATTAAACCAGGCCGGAGCCCAATTGCAGGAAGTCGTTATAAGTGCTTCAAAAAAAAATGACAACCTGACGAAGCCGTTAATGGGGGTGCAAAAACTTTCTGTTGGGGATTTGAAAAATGTACCCGTAATTTTTGGAGAGAACGACGTATTAAAAACCTTGCAATTATTACCGGGAATCAAGTCAGTGGGAGAGGGAAGTAGTGGTTTTTACGTACGTGGCGGAGGCGCGGACCAAAACTTAATCCTATTGGATGAGGCAACGGTTTACAATGCATCGCATTTGCTTGGATTTTTTTCCACTTTTAATTCCGATGCCTTAAAAGATTTAACGCTTTATAAAGGTACTGCACCGGCGGAATATGGTGGCAGGTTATCTTCGGTAGTGGATATAAAAATGAATGATGGTAATAACCAGGATTATCACGCAAGCGGTGGGATTGGCCTGATAAGTTCCCGCTTGAGTATTGAGGGCCCGATTGTAAAAGACAAGGGCTCATTCATTGTGAGTGGAAGAAGGACCTACGCTGACCTGTTTCTGAAACTCTCCAGGGATTCATCCATTAATAATAATAGCTTATATTTTTATGATCTCAATGCAAAAGCCAACTATAAAATAAATAACAGGAACAGGGTATTTCTATCGGGTTATTTCGGAAAAGATAATCTTGGATTTGGCAGCGATTTCGGTATTGATTATGGTAATAGCACCGCCACTGCGAGATGGAATCATATTTTCAACAGCAGACTGTTCTCAAATACTTCATTTATATATAGCAATTATAACTACAATATCAGGATAAATTCCAGTACGAATAACATTATCGTTGAATCTAAAATAGAGGATTTTTCCTTAAAAGAGGATTTGCAATATTTTATTAACAACAACAATAAAATAAATTTCGGGTTTGATGCGATTCATCATACGATTTCGCCCGGAGTGGTTCAGGCTTCAGCATCATCCAGCTTTAATTCTCAGACATTGCAAAGCAACTACTCCTTTGAAAATGCGGTGTATGTTTCGCAGGAAACCTCTCCCCTGGAAAAACTAAAATTGAACTATGGATTACGGCTTTCTGCATTTAGTATCCTGGGACCGGGTAATTTTAATTCATACGACAGTGCGGGAAATATAACTAAAACAGTTACCTATTCGGATGGGCAAATTGTAAAGACCTATTTGAATCTGGAGCCTCGATTTTCAGCCAGCTACCAGCTAAATGAAAAAAGTTCTCTCAAAGCGGCTTATACGAGAAATGTGCAGAACCTTCACCTGCTTTCGAATTCTGCTTCAACGAATCCAACAGATCTTTGGATACCCAGCAGCCTGAATGTAAAGCCGGAAATTGCAGACCTTGTTTCAATGGGATACTTTAGGAATTTCGCCGATAATAAATATGAGTTTTCGTCGGAGATCTATTATAAGGCTATGCAAAACCAGATAGATTATAAAAATGGGGCTGAGTTAAGGGCTAATGAAAATGTGGAATCCCAGCTCCTGTTTGGCAAGGGGAGAGCATATGGACTTGAATTATTTTTTAAGAAAAAACAGGGGAGACTTACGGGTTGGATAAGCTATACCCTTTCAAGAACGGAAAAGCAGGTAGATGGCATCAACAATGATAGCTGGTATCCTGCCAAACAGGATCAGACACAGAATATCGCCATAGTAGCCATATACAAGGCTAGTAAAAAATGGACATTTTCTTCCAACTGGGTATATAATACAGGAAACGCTGTGACTTTCCCCAACGGCAAGTATGAAGTAAACGGAATAACGGCATTTTACTACACCCAGAGAAACGGATATCGGATGCCCGCCTATCATCGGCTGGATTTTTCTGCTACACTGCAAGGTAAAAAAAAGAAAAAATGGGAGGGAAGCTGGACTTTCTCACTGTATAATGTGTACGGTCGGGAAAATGCCTATAGTATCCAGTTCCAGGATAATCCCGATGATCCGACAAAAACGCAGGCGGTGCAAACATCCTTATTCCGCTGGGTTCCTTCTGTGTCTTACAATTTTAAATTTTAACAGCATGAAATACAGCTATGTAAAAGGGGCTTTATTCTTGTTCGGTTTTCTTGCCTGTTCCTGCACAAAAGTTATCCAGGTAAACCTGAATAACGCATCTCCCCAAATAGTGATTGAAGGAAATATAACCAACAGTCCGGGTCCCTATCAGGTGCAGATAATCAAAACAGTCAATTTTAGTGATGCCAACGTTTATCCGGCTGTCTCCGGCGCTATGGTTAAAATTACCGACAGTAGCAACGGAATAACAGATGTGTTGGCAGAAACTTCTCCCGGAATTTATACAACACAAATATTGCCACAGGGGATACCTGGTCATACTTACCAGCTATATGTATTGACAAACGGGGAAACATTTACAGCCAGCTCTATGATGCCACAAACCGTGACGCTTGATTCAGTAACCTTTCAGTATGAAAGCAGATTTGGAGGTACGGAGATTAATGCGGTAGCTAATTTTCAGGATCCGCCAGGTGTTGCAAACTATTATACTTTTACAGAATACGTAAATGGCAAACAGTTAAACAGGATATTTGTATTTGATGATCGTCTGTCTGACGGAAAATATATCAGGCAGCAGTTTTTTAATGACAGCTCATATTTAATTACCGGAGACAATTTTTTTCTTCAAATGAATTGTGTTGATAAGAACGTATGGAACTACTTCAATACGCTGAATCAGGTTACCAATGGCAATAATTTTCAATCAGCGGCTCCGTCTAATCCCGTAACGAATATCAACAACAATGCATTAGGATATTTCAGCGCGAGTACAGTTAATTCTATCAATACTGTTATCAAATAGAAATCGGATAATACAACCAGTTATAGAACTGGCCACGGAACTTATACAAATTATACATCGGGTGGCCTTCAATAAATCATTTCCTTAATTGTTTCAAAGACTAACTATTACGTCAGCCTGAAGAAGACAAATGACGGGTTCAGGATCTACTTGGGCCGCTTCACTATTTAATTTTTGGAAATGGGCCTCTCGCAGTTATACATTTGTCGTACCTCTACAAAACATCAAAAATTTAAAACAATGGAAACCAACAAAGGCATTATTACCAATTCTATTATTGCCGGAGCCATGGCGATATCCTCCACGGGTCAGGCACAGACCAGTACATCTACTGACTTAAGATCCTCCGATTTAATCCGTCCATACCATATCCAGATTTCAGAAGCGGCTCTGACCGACCTTAAAAGACGAATTAAGGATGCGCGCTGGCCCGATAAAGAAACCGTCAATGATGAAACCCAGGGTGTGCAGCTGGCGACCATGCAGAAACTTGCTCAATATTGGGGAACTGATTACAATTGGCGCAAAGTGGAAGCGAAACTGAATGCCTTACCACAATTCGTGACCACAATAGACGGACTGGATATTTATTTTATCCATGTTCGTTCGAAAAACAAGAATGCATTACCGGTCATCATCACACACGGCTGGCCAGGATCGATCATCGAACAAATGAAGATCATCGGCCCGCTGACCGATCCTGTTGCCTATGGAGGCAAAGCTGAAGATGCTTTTGATGTTGTTATTCCTTCCCTTCCCGGCCATGGTTTTTCAGGTAAGCCAACGGCTACAGGATGGGATCCTGTGCATGTTGCAAAGGCATGGATAGAACTGATGAAGCGGCTTGGTTATAACAAATACGTAGCACAGGGCGGAGACTGGGGCAATGCGATTTCGGAAATCATGGCGCTGATCGCACCACCGGAATTGCTGGCCATACATACCAATATGCCTGCTACGGTTCCGGCAAGTATTGACAAGGCGCTGGCTTCCGGTACCATTCCACCTGATCTTACAGCCGACGAAAAGAATGCCTACCAGCAGCTGGACTATTTTCAAAATAAAGGTATAGCCTATGCGCTGGAGATGGGAAACCGTCCGCAGACGCTGTATGGACTTGAGGATTCACCCATCGGGCTCGCAGGATGGATGCTGGATCACGATATCCGCAGTTATGAATTGATAACACGCGTTTTCGACGGACAAAAAGAAGGTCTCAGCAAGGATGATATTCTGGATAATGTAACCCTTTACTGGCTTACAAAAACGGGAGTTACTTCGGCCCGCCTCTATTGGGAAGCTTTTCAGGGACCAAAGGGTGGCTTTTTCGATGTGAGAAATGTTAAGATACCTGTTGCCGTGAGCGTTTTCCCGGATGAAATCTACGCAGCTCCTGAAAGCTGGACAAAGAATGCGTATCCCAAACTTGTCTATTTTAATAAGGTCGCTAAAGGGGGCCATTTCGCAGCCTGGGAACAACCGGAACAATTCAGTATCGAACTTCGCGCAGCCTTCAAATCATTTCGTTAGTTTGAAAATCAAAAAGACCGTGTCTAAATGGCGCGGTCTTTCAAAACAAAAAGATATGCCGCGGATAAATGCTTTTGGCCGACGATTGTTTTTAGGCACTGCAGCCAGGACGATGGCCGCGGGAAGTTTTGTGATGACCGGATTCTCGAATGGTGAACCCTTCAGCATGAGCCCGGCAGATGAGAGAAAGTTTAAAGAAGAACCGGTGAAGCAGCTGGCAAATAATTCGCTCAGCCCAATAAAGCAGATCGATGCCGGTCTTTTGAATATTGGATATGCTGAAGACGGCCCGGCCAATGGTCCTGTGGTCATTCTTCTACACGGCTGGCCCTATGATATTTATAGTTTTGTGGATGTTGCTCCGTTGCTGGCTGCAAAGGGCTATCGGGTAATCATACCCTATCTCCGCGGTTATGGAACCACGCGTTTTCTCTCAGCTGAAACGATTCGCAATGGACAGCAATCGGTGGTTGCGATCGATGTCATCGCGCTCATGGATTCTCTCAAAATACAAAAGGCAATCATTGCCGGATTTGATTGGGGAGCGCGCACGGCCAATATCATAGCTGCAATCTGGCCGGATCGCTGCAAGGCGCTTGTCTCCGTGAGTGGTTATCTGATCGGCAACCAGGCAGGCGGTAAAAATCCGCTGCCACCAAAAGCTGAACTGCAATGGTGGTATCAGTTTTATTTTGCAACAGAACGCGGTAAGGAAGGATACGATAAAAACAGGCGCGACTTTTCTAAGCTGATCTGGCAGATTGCATCACCGAAGTGGAACTTTGATGATGCAACGTTCGAAAGAACCGCTGCGGCCTTAGATAATCCGGACCATGTTGCTATTGTCATTCACAATTATCGCTGGCGGCTCGGAATAGAAAACGGCGAACCAAAATATGACGATCTGGAAAAACGGCTTGCCCAGGCCCCTGTCATTACGGTGCCCAGCATTACCCTCGAAGGTGATGCTAATGGTGCCCCACACCCTTCTCCCGATTCTTATGCCGGCAAATTCACGGGCAAATATTCGCACCGAAACATCAATGGCGGTATCGGTCACAATCTGCCTCAGGAGGCGCCGAAGGAATTTGCACAGGCCATCATCGATGTCGATGGCTATACCAGTTAAAAATTACCTGTTCTCATTGCTCTACATCTGCGATCATCTTATTTACAATAACCCATTTGCCGTCGAGTTTGTGGAATGATAATAATTCGTAGTAATTAAAATCATACATTTTCACATGGACCTTCGCTACGGCAATGGAGTTGATGATGTCTATGGATATAATTTCGCCCTTGAATGGCTTGCCGGAATCTTTTGGGCTTTGCCGGTTCTTTACGCCGTCCAGATACTGGGCGATGGTTTTGAAATAGGGTTTGCCCGCGGCGTCTCCGAACAGCAGGGTTCCGGAGTAGTAAACGGTACTGAGAAGGTTGGTATCGCCTTCATAAATACCTTTAAAATATTCATCGTTGAGAATGCGGGCGATCTCTGCGGAGTCTGCGGTATAATTTTGCATTTGAATTGACTGATTTGCCGACGCCTGCTCTGTGGCAGCTGTCAGGGTGATGAAAAGGAATGTGGAGACGACGAGGAATTTCATATTAGCAGAATTTATGTAGTCCTGCAATTTCCTTAAAAATTATTAATGCTTTGAAATCAATTATCGCTCACCTATCGTTCAAAAACGAACAGTTCCACCGGGGTTCATAAACCATAAATAAGAAATATTGATCCTCTGGCGCTGCTGATAGCCCTGTTCACTGTGAGTTTTCAGTTCATCAAAGCGGCAACTGCCAACCCCGTTAATAGTTTGCGGAGTGAATAATAAGGACTTAATGAACCAAACACTGTATCTGAATTAAAGCATCCCCTCAATTCCTGACGACCTTATAGTTGTTGTTAGTGGTGGCATTCTCCAGTTTTTAAATGATTCAATATTTTGTTGTTGCAGGAGGGAAATCATTTTGTTAAGATGCTCATTCAGGAGATCCGGTTCCACATTATCGAAAATATCTTCAATAACCTGTTGTAATGCGGGAACCTTGCGAACCAGATGTCCTGAGATTTCATTTAAAATATAAACGGCATCATCATAGGTAATTTTCTTATCTAATGCAATCTTTTCAATGATTGGATTCATATGGTGTAGTTGATATGTTTTTAATATACGTTATTAAACGCATAAATCTTACCGTTGGGAAACTTATACAACACAAGTTGGCAAACGGTTTTATCCTTACGCAACTGTTTTCCAGTTGCCTTCGTTTATTTATTCCTGAGAAACATATAACTCCGGTAATTGCAAAACCGGATAATAAAAGTTTTCAAAAGATTATAAAGCAGGGAATCAGTATTGGCCAGATATGGATCGGCAATTGGAATTGAACCCTGTTTTTATTTCATCCCGGATCACACTTAATAAAATTTAAAGTAAAAAAAATGAAGCAATCGTTTTTTAGGGCCGTCGTATTGTCCACACTCGTGCTATCTCTCAGTAATTGTAAAAAAGATTATTCAAATGGATATGGCGGAAATCCACCCGCGCCCATGGGCCCGGATATTGACCTCGCTTCCAGCGGCACATTGGATCAGTATCTTACCAACAATAAAGGACAGGCATTGTACGTGTTTGCCGATGAAGCGGATGGAGCAAATGCCTGCACCGGTGACTGTGCCGCTGTCTGGCCCGAATTCACTGCTGATTTAAAGACCGCGAAATTGAATGCAGATTTGAACATAACCGACTTTGATACCATTACGACTGCAAGCGGTAAGAAACAGGTCACCTACAAGGGCTGGCCACTGCATACCTTTTCACCATTGAGTGCGGGTGGTTATGGCGGTTCTTCCAACGTTCCCGAAGGTGCAGGAACCACTAAAGGAGACGGCTTCGCCGGACTATGGTTTGTATCCAAACCCGACTATACGATAATGCTGGCCGATAAACAGCTGAAGGGATTGGACGGCAATAATTATAAAAGTGATTTCTCTATCGGCGAGGGGAAAACGATTTATTTTACGAACGGAAACGGGAGAACGATTTACACATTCAGCCTGGATAGTTTTAATGTTAACAAGTTTACAAAACCGGATTTGACGAACAATAAAGTTTTCCCGATTTATGAACAGGTTCAGGTGGTCGTTCCATCTGTCCTGGATAAATCCCTATTTGGAAATATTGAGTTTGCCGGAAAACAACAGTTGACTTACAAAGGATGGCCCCTGCATTTCTTCGGTCAGGATTCTGTCAGGGGATTAACCCTTGCGGTGAGTGTACCGGTAGCCGGTAAATGGCCCATTGCTGTAAAAGATATCGGGGATCCAAAAAGATAAACGGTGAAAGAATAGTATTCATAATTCGTACCCTTAACTGAAAGGAGACCGAAAGGCCTCCTTTCAGATTTTCATATTCTATAAAATTATCTCGGATCGTTTTCCTTTGGCTTCTGTGTATAACAAAAAGGTGGCAGAGAGGCAATGTGATTGAGTTGTGCGATTAATTCTTCTGAAGGAGGACATTGAGTCCTTTGCGGAATTTCCAGGTCCTCGAATATTTTAATTTGAGGAATCGGAGTATCAGATTGGTGAATACTTCTTTGTTTTGAAAAATGGGGGTGAGGTTTTTTCACAAACAAACTTTATACCCAAATTTACTTTAATTTTTTGTGTCCTCATTTTATCTGATTGTTAATTGCGGGGATTGCGTAAAAAGGACATAAAAAAGATGTCTGTGCATTTTTATAAGTATATTATTACTTATATAAATGGCTGTATGAAAAATATCCCTGTTATTCTCCTGTGTTTTTTATTTTCTTCCGCCTTCTCTCAGCAAACCACGTGGCCGGTCATTAAACATTATGAAGGAAAATTTATTGAAAAAATTGCCATGCCCGTCGGAGGCATCGGAACAGGAAATATATCCATCGGAGGAAATGGCCAGTGGAAAGATGTGGAAATCATGAATAAACCCGGTATGGGTTTTTATGGATCCGTAACTCCGAAACGCGCACCCTGTTTTATGATTTTTACTCAGAGTGTATCCGGCGAAAAACATACTAAGGCTCTGATGGGGCCGATACCTCCTCCCGAATATACAGGCTCGGAAGGAAGTAATGCACCGAACCATGGATTGCCAAGGTTTGCAAAAGCCAGCTTTGATGCCGGATACCCGTTTGGAATCGTGAACCTGGAAGACGACCAGATGCCTGTATCTGCAAAGGCAAAAGTCTTCAATCCGTTTATTCCGGGTGATGCCCTCAATAGTGGTATCCCGATAGCAGTCATCCGGTACGAGATCAGCAATAAAACCGACCAGCCGCTGACCGTCGCAGTTGCCGGTTCGTTAGATAATTTCATTGGGATGGACGGTTCGGTGGTTGAATTTAATAACTGGAACCGGTCCATCAATCTGTTGGGTACAAAAAGCAACCGTAACCAGTTTAGACAATCGGCCAGTCTTACGGGGATCTATATGGTATCTGACAGTGTTGACCGTGATTCGAATGCCTGGGGAACCATGGCCCTGACGACGCCGGCGAAGAATGCCGGGTATAAAATTAGCTACCGGACCCAGTTCAGTCCGAAAGGATGGAATGATAATATTACCGACATGTGGGATGATTTCTCCGACGACGGAGCGTTCACTGACGTTCAGTTTGATCATAAGGTTAACGATCCCCGGGCCGCTTTATCCGTTAAACTGCAACTGGCAGCTCATGAAACAAAAGAGATAGAATTTTTTCTGACCTGGGATTTTCCAAACCGCAAAGACTGGAATGATAAGGTAACGATTGGGAACTTTTATTCTACTTTTTATTCGGATGCCTGGGATGTGGCTGAAAAAACTTTACCCCTATTACCCAAACTGGAGGCAAAGACGCTAGATTTTGTAAACCTTATCGCTAAAAGCGATTATCCCACTGTTATAAAAGAAGCCGCCTTATTCAATAGCAGCACCCTGCGTTCACAAACTGCTTTTCGAAATAAAGAAGGATATTTTTTCGGATGGGAAGGCGTATTTGCCGCAACCGGTTCCTGTTATGGCAATTGCACCCATGTCTGGAATTATGAACACGCTACGCCATTTCTTTTTGGAAGCCTCGCTATGAAAATGAGAAATGTTGAATACCAGTATGGCCTGAATGACAGCTCCGGACTCATGAGCTTCCGGGTTTCATTGCCGTTCAACAAAAAAGAAAACTGGAAAATAGCGGCGGCCGACGGACAAATGGGCACAGTGATGAAAGTGTACCGGGAATGGCAGTTGTCGGGTGATGATGAATTCCTCAGAGCGATCTGGCCGGGTGTGAAAAAGGCGCTTGCCTTTGCCTGGATAAAAGGCGGATGGGATGCCGATCAGGATGGGGTGATGGAAGGTTGCCAGCACAACACCATGGATATTGAATATTTCGGCCCCAATCCGGAAATTGAATTCTGGTACCTGGGC
>Ga0209863_10001107_pt1 | contig 10948 bp, 10 predicted proteins | sample OrgsoiDNA2013046_FD_185796 | JGI IMG/M metagenome (GOLD analysis project Ga0209863, IMG submission 185796) | Permafrost soil microbial communities from the Arctic, to analyse light accelerated degradation of dissolved organic matter (DOM) -... | ecosystem: Environmental > Terrestrial > Soil >...
GTGACGCGGTGTGTGCCGCCGTGTGTGCGAACGCGGCGGGCATACCGATGACGCTCGTCTCGGAGGATGAAGCCGCGCCCATCCACAGCGCCATCATCCGTAAGGAGGCCTGGACACAAGACGCCGTCCTCCGTCTGCGCGCCGATGCCGACCGCCGCATGAAAGAAGGTCCCTGGTCCGTCACTGCCGAACGTCCCAAGTCCGTGGCGATGGACATTCACGATTACTACAGCGAAGCGCCGTATTGGTGGCCGGTGGCCGAAGATCCCACGGCTCCCTACGTACGCCGCGACGGCCTGTCGAACCCCAACCGGTTCCTGGCCAACAAGAATGCCTTGACCTCGATGTGCGATGCGGTGTTCTCGCTCGGCTCCGCGGCGTTCCTGCTGGACAACCCGCAGTACGCCCAGCGCGCCGCCCGCGTCATTCAAAACTGGTTCATCAACCCCAAGACCCGCATGAATCCCAGTCTGGATTTCGCGCAGGCCATACGCAACGTGAATACCGGGCGAGGCTTGGGGATTGTGGAGGGCCGGCCGTTCATCCGCGCCATCCAGGGCATGGAGTTTTTGTCACTGGCCGGCTCATGGGACCCCAAGGACCAGGCCGCCGTCCGCAAGTGGTTCGAAGAGTATCTGCATTGGCTCACGCAGAGCCAGAACGGCATCGACGAAAGGACCAGCGGCAACTATCACGCCTCCTGGTGGACTGCCCAGGTGGCCGCTGCCGCCACCTTCGTGGAAGACGACAAAGCCGGGCAGATGGCTTTCAAGTATTACACCGACCGCATCTTCCCCCGCCAGATCAAGGCCGATGGCAGCGCGCCGCATGAAGAGGCGCGATCGAGCTCGCTCTCCTACTCCGCCTTCAACCTGGAAGCCTTGACCATGACCTGCCGGATCGCCCAGGTGCAGAACGTCAATGTGTGGACCGTGCCGGGCAAGGGCAAAGCCACCCTGGCCACGGTCATCGACTACCTGGAACCCTATCTGGCCGACCCCAAGAAGTGGAATAAGGAACAGGTGGCCGATTTCCAGAACGACGGACTGTATTTCCTGGCCTTCGCGGGAATGGGCATGAAGAAGCCCGAGTATGTCGCCCTGTTTCGCAAACTGGAACATCCCGAGGGCGCGTGGCTGAACATGGTGGATCTGCTGGTGGGCCGCTGGGAGGCGGCGGCGCATCAGACACGACGGTGACTATTGAAGACCATCATCGAGCCATTCCGCATCAAGAGCGTGGAGCCGTTGCGCCACACCACGCTCGAAGAGCGTGAGCGCTACCTGGAGCAGGCCGGCTACAACCTGTTCCTCATCGAATCCCGCCGCATCCTGATCGACCTCCTCACCGATTCGGGCACCTCGGCCATGTCCACCGAACAGTGGGCCGCCCTCATGCGCGGCGACGAGTCCTACGCCGGCAGCCCGAGTTTCTTCCGCCTCAAACGCGTGGTCGACGACCTCACCGGCTTCCGCCACATGGTGCCCGCCCACCAGGGCCGCGCGGCGGAGCGCATCCTTTTCGCCGTGATGTGCAAGCCGGGCCACGTGGTCCCTTCCAACACGCACTTCGACACCACCCGCGCCAACATCGAATCCACCGGCGCCAGGGCCGTCGATCTCCCTATTCCCGAGGCGGCCGATACCCAGGCCCGTCTCGATTTTAAAGGCAATATGGATGTCGCGGCCCTGGAATCCCTCATTCGGGAAACCGGCGCTCCCAACATCCCGCTGGCGATGCTCACCGTCACCAACAACTCCGGCGGCGGCCAGCCGGTTTCGATGGCGAACATCGAAGCGGTGAAGCGGGTCTGCTCGCGCCATGGGATTCCGCTGTATCTCGATGCCTGCCGCTTTGCCGAAAACGCCTGGTTCATCCGCACCTGCGAGGCCGGGTACGCCGAATGGTCTCCAAAGCAGATTGCCCAGAAGATGTTTTCTTTGGCCGATGGCTGTACCTTCTCCGCCAAGAAGGACGCTTTCGCCAACATCGGCGGCCTGCTGTGTTCCAACGACGACCGCGTCTTTCAGCAGGAAACCAATCTGCTCATCCTCACCGAAGGGTTTCCGACTTATGGAGGCCTCGCGGGACGCGATCTGGAAGCCATCGCCGTGGGTCTGGAGGAGATTCTGGACCCCGACTACCTGCGGTACCGCATCGCCTCCACCGGCTACCTGGGCCGGCACATCGCCGACCACGGCGTGCCCATCGTGGAACCGCCCGGCGGCCACGCCATCTACATCGATGCCGCCCGCATGCTGCCCCACATCCCGCGGCAGCAGTTCCCCGGCCAGGCGTTGGCCGTGGAACTCTACCGGCACGCCGGCATCCGCTCGGTGGAGATCGGCACCCTGATGTTCGGCGACGCTGCCCGCCACGAACTGCTGCGCCTGGCGATTCCGCGCCGCGTCTACACCCAAAGCCACATCGACTACGTGGTTGAGGCCATCCTCGAAGTCAACGCGCACAAGGACCGCCTGCGCGGCCTTGAGATCGTCGAAGCGCCGCCGGTTCTGCGCCATTTCAGCGCACGGTTCCGCGAGTTGTAATGGAAGTCCGTCACCCACATGCCGGTCGATGCCAGGATCTCAGCGTCGTTCAGTTGGCATACTTGGGGAGGGCAAGCCGTTCTTTCCGAATGCCCCGTAAACCGAGGCGGCACGTCAACTTCCCCCAAGCGGACTTGGCGGGCCAATGGGTGTCTGCCTGTCACAGTTTGATCACCGGCCGGCCGCAGAACGGGGATGACCGCTGTAGCCAAACTGTAAGGCGATCAGCGACAATTAATGGAGGAAAACCATGGCGAGCTTGAGCGATTTTGAGAAAATGTTGCCGGCTTTGTCACGTGGGGAGAAGGCGCAGAATCCTCAAGTGGGTGGTTCGGGAGCTTGATGACGATTTTCCAGGTATCGACTCGCGTCCGGATGTGTGCGGTGGTGAGCCTTGTATCGTTCGAACCCGGATTCCCGTTTGGCTTCTTGAACAAGCCCGGCGCATAGGCACCAGCGAGCAAGCCTTGCTCGCTGCATACTCGAATCTCCGTGCCGAGGATCTGGTGAACGCTTGGGCCTACGCGCGCTCGCATGCTGAGGAAATCGATTCTCAGATTCGCGAGAACGAGACCGCGTAGATCAGAAAAGGACTTCGGGACAACAACACCGTCTGAGCAGGAATTCCAGCCGAATGTCCGAGAAGCGTGATCCGCCCGGAGGCGACGAAGGGATGGATGGGCGAACTTTAACATCCGGTGGCTGTGGCCTGCGAAACTATAACTTGGGGAATGATATGGCCGCCAGGCACACGATTCACGATACCGGCATGGCCGGCCAAATTGGCGCCTACAATGAGTGGTGTAGAGTTGGCGGAACTCACCATGGACGGGCTTTGGCATGAGCTCCGCGCACCGTTCGCTCCTGGTGCTGAGTCTTGTAGGGCTCGCGTGTACGGCGTATGGGCAAGACATCTTTACGATGGCGGGAGTTCCGTACGGCCACCGCAAAGCTGTCGATGGCCAGCCGGTGTTGAATGCTCCGCTCAATTCCGTCTATGGCTTGCTCTTCGATCATGCGACAGGACTGCTGCTGTTTCACGACCAAACGTTGGTAGAGCGTGTGGAGCCGAACGGCTCGCTTCTGGCACTCGTTGGTCGTGGTGAACCCCAAGACGGATCGAGGGCTGATGGTACACTGGCCAGCAATCTCCAGATCGCTATACTGCGCGGCATGACTCAGGATGCCGCCGGAAATCTCTATCTGGCCGATGCCGGAGCGGGCCTGGTGTTCCGAGTGGCTCGGGATGGGAGGGTAACCACCTTCGCAGGCGGCGGAACAAGGTCGGGACCCCAGAGCGACGGCGGCCCGGCGACGGCGGCGCAACTCTCGTCGCCGCGAGGAATGGTGTTCGATTCTCAGGGCAACCTAGATATCGCCGAGCCTTCTTGCGATTGTATCCGGCAGGTCTCCGCGGCAGGAATCATCTCAACCGTCTACACGGTGTCCGGCTCGCCCGGGACCGGTCCGGGAGAGGTGGAGGGTCTGAGTATCGACGCACAAGACAATCTCTACTTGACGGAATGGCGAGGCCATACTGTTCTGAGGATCGGTGCGAATGGTTCCGTCACCACAATTGCGGGCACCGGCGTCGCGGGATTCAGCGGCGACGGAGGTCCGGCGACCGCTGCTCAACTGTATGGACCCAGTGCGGTCGCGATGGCCTCCGACGGCACGGTCTACATCGCTGACTCAGGCAACAACCGTGTGCGGAAAGTTGCCCTCGATGGCACCATCTCCACGATTGCAGGTACCGGCTCCAGCCTCGAAAATATTCTCTTCCCGCCTACTTTTCGAACCTGCGCATTTTCCGGTGATGGAGGACTCGCCACCAACGCGAATCTCTGCGATCCGGCACAACTCGCCTTCGACCAGGCAGGCGGCTTATACGTCGCCGATTTTGGCAACGGCCGCGTACGAAGGATCTCGCCTGCGGGCATCATCGCCACAGTGGCTGGAAGCGGGCAACTCGTTCCCGTTGGGTTAAGCGGTGGCGCATTCGACTCCTCCCCCGCCGGTCCATTTTCAAGCGGCGACGGAGGCCCCGCCATCCACGCCACGTTCGACCGGATAGGTGCAGTCATATTCAATGCCGCGGGGAACTTGTATGTGAGCGACTCTGGTGGGAATCGCGTCCGAAAGATCGCTCCCGATGGGACCATCGACACACTTGCAGGAACCGGCCAGGCCGGATATTCGGGTGATGGCGGGCCAGCCTTGCAAGCCAAGCTTTTCGGCGCGGGGCCCCTCGCGGTGGACCCAAAGGGCGACCTCTATGTAATCACCGGCGACAGCCGCGTGCGCAAGATCACGGCGGACTTGACCATCCATCTGGTTGCGGGTACCGGGACTGGCACCGGACTCAATCGCTCGCAGGGCGACGGCGGCCCGGCAGTGAACGCGACCCTCAACGAGCCCGGCGGCGTGGCGTTCGATGCGAAAGGCAATATCTACATCGCAGACACTTCCAACGCCCGATTGCGCAAGATCGACACCAGCGGCATCATCACCACCATTGTCGGACCCGGAGTACAGGGCACGGATTACTACAATGCGGTCGCCGTCGATCCACAGGGAAACATTTTTCTGGCATGGACTCATGCAGCCCTGTACCCCGCGGTGGTTACCAATGCAATCTCAGGAATGGTACTCCGAGTGAACCCCGACGGAACTCTGAGCCGGGTTGTGGGAAATGGACAGCCGTGCACGGGAGGACCGTTCGGCGCACAATTCGCCTTCGACGGCATGCCCGCCTCAGACGTTCAGTTGTGCGAGGTTACTTCGATGACGATCGATAAGAATGGCGCCATGTATCTCCCTTACGGCGCCCAGATCCTGCGGGTGACTACCGATGGAATCATCCATACCGTAGCTGGCAACGCTATTGCGACTGCAATCGGCGACGGCGGCCCGGCTCTCGATGCCGGCCTTAACGCCAGTTTCCCGGGAACGCCAACGTTCGATTCGAACGGGAACATGGTGATTCCGGAACCCGGCCTCGATCGAATTCGGGAGGTGACCGCAACGCCGTATCGGCTCTCGCTGTCGCTGGATAGCATCAGCTCAACCGGTTCTCAGGCACAGACCCACCTTATCGCGACATCGGCGAACTTCCTGGAGCCGTTTCCCTACGCCGTCCGCGTGAGCACTGATGATGGCGGCTCCTGGCTGAGCGTGAACCGCTTGACCGGTCTCGTTGGGGAGCCGATCACGGTGAGCGTCAATCCGGCCGGTTTGGCTTCCGGCTCCTATCACGGCACAGTTTCGGTAACTGTCGAAGGCGGAGTTTCCCAGCAGGTGAATGTGCCGGTGACTCTGTCCGTACCATCGCCGTGACAAAAACGGCGACTTTGATGTCCGTCTCCCCTGAACTGGCTGGCCGTCCACAAACGGCCCCCAGAGACGGGTTCTGTTAAGCATATTCCGGCGTGCTGTGCGGCCGGGCCACCTGAGTCGACCGGAGCTTGGGTCGGATCGTCGTCTACTCGTACAAAGCTCCGACCGATCCCGCCCCCTCGGTGATCTGGTAATTGGCCCGATACGGCCTTGTGGGAAACGTCCGACTCCTTTGGCCGGTTGGTCGAGCGGTCGTTAAAACTTGTGGCAAGCCGGTATGTCAAGCCGCGGTTTGACTTCCCGCGAATGCATTCATATACTACATAATGTGAATGCACGGCATCTGACTGTTCGCAACCTGCCCAAGGAGGTCGCCGCCGCTCTGGATCGCGAGAAGCGCCGCCGGGGTACGTCGCTCAACCAGACGGTGGTCGATCTGCTGCGATTGAGCCTCGGAGTTGCCAGCGTTCGCAGTAACGGACTCCGCCGCCTCGCTGGCACGTGGACGGAAGCGGAACACCGGGAATTCCTGTCCCGTGTCCAGGTGTTCGAGACCATCGACGCGGATCTTTGGAAGTGAGCCGCTACTGCCTCGATACCGTGGCTTACAGTCACTTCAAGCGCGGCGAGACCAGGATCGCGGAACTGCTGGACCGAGCCGTGTGGATCGGCGTTCCGGTGGTCGTGCTGGGGGAGTTGTTTGCGGGATTCGAACAGGGATCCCACAAAAGCAAGAATCTGGCTGAACTGGATGAATTCCTGTCCGCTCCCGTAGTCGAAGTCTTGCCGGTGGACCGCGACGTCGCGGAAACTTTTGGCGAGATCGTCGCGGACCTGCGCCGCCAGGGCCGTCCTATCCCAACAAACGATATCTGGATCGCGGCTACTTGCGCGCGAGCGGGGGCCACGTTGATCACCTGGGATTTGCACTTCCGCTCGATCTCCCGAGTCTCGTCGCTGATTCTGGATTGACAGGGCAGCATGAGATAATTGATGCCTTCATGCCGATCGATTGGTCCCCGTTGTGGCTCAGCCTTCGTGTTGCCGGTGTGTGTACGGCCCTTTCGCTGGCGCTCGGGTTGTGGCTGGCCTGGCTGCTGGCCGGCAGGGCTGCGCGCTGGCTCTCGCTGCCCCTGGTGCTGCCGCCCACGATCGTGGCGGCTTACTTCCTAACCCGCCCCGGCTTCACGTGGCAGATTGCGGTTGCGGCCGCCATCGTCTCGGCCTTCCCGTACCTCACCAGGTCCGCGCATGCGGCATTCCGCAACCTGGACCCGGCTTACGAAGACGCGGCTCGCAGTCTGGGCGCTTCCGGCTGGCGCATCTTCTGGCGGGTGGCGATGCCGCTGGCCTACCGCCCGATTCTCGCCGCCGCCGTCCTGGTTTTTGCGCGTGCGGCAACCGAATTCCTCCTCACCATGGGGATTGCCTCCATACTCGCATCTCCCGTGCTGATGGCCCGTCCATGACCCACATCCGCCTGACCCGGCGCCTGACCCGGCGCCTGACCCGGCAAATCCCGCCCGGCTTCTCCCTCGAGGTGGACTTTCCGCTGGCTCCCGGCGTCACCGCGCTGTTCGGTTCGCCCGCCGCCGGCAAGAGCCTGATCCTGGATTCGATCGCGGGCTTCGCGGAACCCGATGCCGGCCGCATCCTGTTGGATGACGTCATCCTCTTCGATGCCGAAGCACGGGTCAACGTGCCGCCCCACCGCCGCCGCTGCGGTTACATCACCGGCCGCGACGCCCTCTTCCCCCACCTGACGCTGCGGCAGAACCTGATGTTCGCCGCCGCGGGTTTCGCCCGTCTGGAGCGCCACAAGCGCGTGGCCGAAATGCTGGAGCGCTTTCAACTGACTGCTGTCGTCGAAGCGCGGCCGGACGTCCTCACACCCAATCAAAAACTGCGCGGCGCCATCGCCCGCGCCCTGGCCGCCGAACCCAACCTGCTGCTGATCGACGAACGCGGCGTGGATGAAGCGCTGCTTCAAGCAATCCGCGACGCCTTCGCCGGCCCCATCCTTTTGGTCACCGCCGATCTCGACCTGTGCTACGCCGCCGCCCTAGAACTGGTAATGATCGAGGCGGGCCGCATCGTCCAGCGCGGCCCCGCCCGCCAGGTGATTGAGGCTCCGGACTCCGTGGAAGCCGCTCGCCTGCTGGGCATTCCCAATCTCTTCGACGCCGAAATCACCGCGCTCGACCCGGGCCGCGACAACAGCCGCCTGCAGTTCGAACACTTCCCGCTGACCGGTCCCTACGTGCCCGGCCACTTTCGCGGCGATCGCGTACGGGTGGCCGTCCGCGCCGAAGATCTTCGCGTTCACGCCGGCGAAGTGTCGCCGCAGCTCAACTTCGTGGCCGCGGACCTGCTGCGCATTTCCCATCGCACGCGGTCGGTACGCCTGGAGTTCTCGTACGGCATCGTCGCCGAAATCCCGCGCCACGAGTACGAGCGCCAGAAGGATAATAAGAAGTGGCAGGTGGAATTCCCACCGGAATCGCTGCGGGTTTGGTGACGCCATGAAATCCCTTTCCGAATACGAGACGCTCGCCGCCCAGGCGCACGGCCACCTCTGTGCCGGCCAGATTCTGGGCCTCAGGATGGCGCTCTACGGCGTGCGTCTGCTCGGCCTGGAAGACCCCGCGGGGCGCGACCGCAAACGGCTGATCGCGTTCGTCGAGATTGACCGCTGCGCCACCGACGCCATCCCGGTGGTCACGGGATGCCGCCTGGGGAAGCGCACCCTCAAGTTCCGCGATTTCGGCAAAGTGGCCGCCACGTTTTGCGACCTGCAGGAGCACCGCGCCATTCGCGTGACGGCGCGGGAAAGCGCCAAGGCCCGCGCCCGCGAGTTGTACCCCGAGATCGAAAACAAGAACCAGCAGCAGATGCAGGCCTATCGCGCCATGGAAGACGCGGAACTTTTCGATATCGCGTGGGTGCACGTCAACATAGCGTCCGAGGACCTGCCTGGTTACAAGACGCCGCGCGTGGTTTGCGCCCAATGCGGCGAGGCCGTCAGTTTCGGCCGCGAAACGGTTTGCGACACCCGCACTCTCTGCCGCGCCTGCGCCGGCGAAAGCTACTACACGCTGCTTTAACGGCCCAGCCAGCCGATGGAAAAATGCTGCGCTATTACATCACGGACCGCCACGCCGCCGGCGGCGCCCCGGCATTGCTGGGATTCGTCGAGCGGGCGCTCCAGCAAGGCATCGAGCGCATTCAGATCCGCGAGAAGGATCTCTCCGCGCGCGACCTCTGCGCTCTCACGCGCCGCATCCTGGCGCTGGCGAATCCGCACGCCACCCGCATTCTGGTGAACTCGCGCACCGACGTGGCCCTGGTCTCGGGCGCCCACGGCATACACCTGCCATCGAACTCAATTTCTCCGCGGACTTTGCGCGCCATCACGCCCGCGGGCTTCCTGATCGGCGTATCGGCGCACCACCTCGGCGAACTGCGCGCGGCCGAAACCGAGGGCGCCGATTTCGCGGTCTTCAGCCCCATCTTCGAAACCGCGTCCAAAGCCGCATACGGACCGCCCCAAGGTCTCGACCGGCTGCGCCAAGCAGTGCGGGCAGTGACGATACCCGTACTGGCGCTGGGCGGTGTCACCACGCAAAACGCTCCGCAGTGCCTGGCGGCCGGTGCGGCTGGAATCGCCGGCATTTCGCTGTTCCAACGCTGACGCCGGCGGCAGCTAGACCCCGAACGGCCGCAGTCAGGCCGGAATCGTAAGGACGGTTAAGCCCGGGAAGCGGCAGACCACATAAACCGATGGTCTGCCCCACTGGCCGCTGGCGTGCTAGATTCTAGCCGTGAACCTGCTCATGATCGACGACGATGCGGAACTCTGCAGCCTGCTGGGGGAATTCCTGCAGAGGGAAGGCTATTCGGTGGAGTACGAGCACGAAGGCAACCGCGGATTGCAAAGGGCGGTCCAGGCGGGTGTGGACCTGGTGGTGCTCGACGTGATGCTGCCGGGCATCGACGGGTTTGAGATTCTGCGGCGCCTGCGAGAGAAAAGCAAAGTGCCGGTGATCATGCTGACTGCCCGTGGGGAAGACGTGGACCGCATCGTGGGGTTGGAACTGGGGGCTGACGATTATCTGCCGAAGCCCTTCAACCCACGCGAACTGGTGGCGCGGATTCGTGCGGTGGTGCGGCGCTATGAACCGCGGCCGGCGGCGCCTTCGCACCGCATTGAGGTCAATGGCCTGGTGCTGGACACGGGCACGCGCGAGGTGACGGCCAACGGCAAACGCTTAGACCTGACCACCTTTGAGTTCGACATTCTGGAACAACTCATGCGCTCCGCCGGCCACGTGCTTTCGCGCGACGCCCTGATGGAGGCTTTTTACAACCGCAAGGCGACGCCTTTCGACCGCTCCATCGACATGCACATCAGCCACCTGCGCAAGAAAATCGAAAACGGCGATGCCTTGATTAAGACCATTCGCGGCGTAGGCTACCAGTTCTGCCGCACGCCGGAAGACGCCGGTGGCCAATGAGATCTCTTTTTGGAAAAATCCTGATCTGGTTTTGGTTCACGCTGGCCATAACGGTGGTAGGCTCGGCCTTCATTTCGGCGCTGAAAGTGAACGAAGACGATTCGGACGAGCGGGCGCCTTTGGCTCGCCTCGTAACCTTTCAACTGGAAGAGGCGCGGAGCGCGTATGAGGTGGGTGGCCGCCCGGGGCTGCAGTCTTTCCTGGACACGCTGCACCGCGTGTACGATGCCAGTGGCATCTTGACCGACGGAGACGGGCGCGATCTGCTGACCAACCAGGACCGGTCCAATTTGATCCGGCACGCCCGGCGGCGCGCGTTGTACCGATTCTTCCGGACGGGCGATGCCACCGTGGCGCGGGTATCCGGCGACGGCAGGTTTTGGTTCTTCTTCATTGTGCCGCGGGCTACCGTGGGCGTCTGGTTCCTGCTGCCGGACCATGTGGTTGTGCTGGCGGCGGCGGTGCTGCTGTGTTATCTGCTGGCTTATTACCTGACGGCGCCGGTGCGCCAGTTGGAGAAGGCCGTGGAGCGGTTCGGCAGCGGCGACC
>Ga0209863_10001109_pt1 | contig 10943 bp, 9 predicted proteins | sample OrgsoiDNA2013046_FD_185796 | JGI IMG/M metagenome (GOLD analysis project Ga0209863, IMG submission 185796) | Permafrost soil microbial communities from the Arctic, to analyse light accelerated degradation of dissolved organic matter (DOM) -... | ecosystem: Environmental > Terrestrial > Soil >...
AGCCCCTCGCGAAGATCCGCATCCCGCACCGCCGCGCACCCCGCCGCATATCCGTCCACATCAATGCCCAGCAAAACCCGCTCCGTCGCGCGAATCGTCTCCGCCGACTTCGCATGAAACGCGGGAGTAAACCACCGTTCCAGAATCCCCGGCACCACCGCCTTCATCCCCTCGCGCCGCACCAAGTCAATCCGCGCGTCCCAACTCTCCTGCGTTCCAATTTTCGCCGCCGCGCTGCACGCCACCACTTTCCGCACCCGCTTCGGAGCGTTCTGTGCCAGCCAAAGTCCGGTCACTCCGCCCAGCGACAATCCGCAAAACGCAACCACAGGAATCGTCAGATAATCGAGCAAGTCCACAACATCCCCAGCCATCGCAGCGACAGTATGAGGACCAGCCGGAAGGGAAGACTCACCATGCCCGCGCGTATCGTACCGCAACACCCGGTATCGCCGGGAAAACTCCCCAGCCTGCGCATCCCACATCGATAAATCCGCGCCCAGCGAATGAGAAAACACCACAACCGGCGCGTCCTCAGCCCCAGCCAGTTCGTAATGCAGCCGCACGCTCCTCAAATTCGCAAATGCCATAGCTCAAGAAAAGAACAAAAAAGGCTTGTCATTCCGAACGCCTTCAGGCGGGAGGAATCTGTAATAAAAAAAGCTTGTCATTCCGACCAACGGGAGGAATCTGCTCTTGCCTTAAGAAGCGCGCAGAACTAATACTTCACAATCCCCGCAAACGACTTGGCATCCAAACTAGCCCCACCCACCAACCCGCCATCAATCTCCTCTTCCGACATCAAAGCCTTGGCATTCTCCGGCTTCATCGACCCGCCGTACAAAATCCGCAACCCCTCCGCAAACTCCGCCCCAAACGCTTCCTCAGCCTCGCTCCGAATGACCGCATGTGCGCTAGCCGCAATCTGTGGTGTAGCCGTCTTCCCCGTCCCAATCGCCCACACCGGCTCATACGCCACCGTCATCTTCGCAGCCTTTTGCGCCGAGATCCCGCTAAACGCCCGCGTGCACTGCCGCCGCAGCACATCGTCCGTCAACCCAGCTTCGCGCTCTTCCAGCACCTCGCCCACGCAAACAATCGGCGTCAACCCAGCCGCCAAAGCCGCTTCCAACCGCCGGTTCACCGTATCGTCCGTCTCCGCAAAGTACTGCCGCCGCTCCGAGTGCCCGATAATCACGTGCGTCACCCCAATCGCCTCCAGCATGTGCGCCGAAATCTCACCGGTAAACGCCCCCTCATGCGCCCAATGCACATTCTGCGCCCCAACTAACACCCCCGACCCCTTCGCCGCCTCCACCGTAGCCGCCAAATCCACAAACGGCGCGCACAACACAATCTCGTCCCGCTCATGCCCAGCCACCAAAGGCAAAAAGTCCTGCACAAACGCATGCGCCCCCGAAGGAGTCTTGTGCATCTTCCAATTCGCTGCAATCAGCTTCTTACGCATGGAATCCTTTCAATAACGGAACAATCAAGGCTGATATTGAGGATTAACAAGGCTTGTCATCCCGGCCAACAGGAGGGATCTGCAGTTGCTTTGAGTACTTCGAATTAAAAAAAGGCTGTCATCCCGACCGCAGCATTTGCTTCGCGAAGCGAAGCAATTGTGTAGTGGAGGGACCTGCATCTAAGCTTACAAAACCTTCACTTCTCACTCAATGCTTCCACCCCCGGCAACTTCTTCCCCTCCAGAAACTCCAGCGAAGCCCCGCCGCCAGTAGAAATATGCGTAATCTTATCCGCCACGCCAGCCTTATATACCGCAGCCACCGTATCCCCGCCCCCCGCAATCGAGACCGCGCCAATATTCTCCGCTACAGCCTCCGCAATCTTCATCGTCCCCTTCGCGAACGGAGCCATCTCGAACACGCCCATCGGTCCGTTCCACACAATCGTCTCGGCCATGGAAATTTCCTCGGCAAACAACTCAATCGTCTTCGGACCAATATCCAGAGCCATCATCTCAAACGGAATCACCTGGCCCTCGTCAATGGCCTGCGCCTTCGCTGTCGCATCGAATTTGTTGGCAACCACGTGATCGATCGGTAGCAAAAACTTTACCTTCTTGTCCTTCGCCGATTGCAAAAGCTGCTTCGCCAACTCCAGCTTGTCATCCTCCACCAGCGACTTCCCAATCGGCTGCCCCATCGATTTCAAAAACGTATACGCCATCCCGCCGCCAATAATCAGCGCATCCACTTTCGTCAGCAGGTGCTGAATTACGCCAATCTTGTCGCTCACCTTCGCCCCGCCCAGAATCGCCACAAACGGCCGCGCCGGATCGCGCATCGCCTTGCCCATGTACTCCAGTTCTTTCTGCATGAGCAATCCCGCCGCCGACTTGTGCAGAAACTTCGTAATCCCCACCGTCGAAGCATGCGCCCGGTGTGCCGTTCCGAACGCATCGTTCACGTAATAATCCGCCAGCCGCGCCAGTTCCTTGGAAAACTTTTCCTCGTTCGCTTCTTCCTCCGGATGAAACCGCAAATTCTCCAGCAGCAACGCCTGCCCGCGCTCCAGGTTCGTCGCCATCTCCTGCGCCTGCTCCCCCACGCAATCCGGGCAGAACCCGACGTTCTGACTGCTCGCCATCTGCTTGTCCAGCAAGATCCGCAACCGTTCGGCCACAGGTTTCAAGCTGTACTTCGGATTCACTTTCCCCTTCGGCCGCCCCAGATGAGCCGCCAGTATCAGCTTCGCCCCGTGCCGCAGGGCATACTCAATCGTCGGCAAAGTCTCCCGGATCCGCGTGTCATCCGTGACCCGCCCATCCTCAATTGGAACGTTGAAGTCCACCCGCATAAACACACGCCGATCACTAAGTTCCAGATCGCGAATCGAAAGCTTTGCCATAAAGAAAGAATCCTTCAAATCGCCAACGTGGGGGCGGCCGCCCTCGGCCGCCCAACGGGCGAAGCCCGTTTCAAAAGCTTGACTCTACAACCCCTTACCAGCAATGTAATTAATCAAATCCCGCACCCGGCAAGAATACCCCCACTCATTGTCATACCAGGCAATCACCTTCACGCAATTCCCAGCCACTACCCGCGTCATCGGAGCATCCACAATCGAAGACATCGGATTCCCCTTGAAGTCGCTCGATACCAATTCGTTCTCCTCAAATCCCAAATACCCCTTCAAAGGCCCCACTTCCGAAGCCTTCTTCAAAGCCCCATTGATTTCTTCGACGGTGGTCTTCTTCTCCACAAACACCACCAGATCCACCACCGAAACGTTCGGCGTCGGCACCCGCATCGCGAACCCGTCCAGCTTGCCCTTCAATTCCGGAATCGCCAGATACACCGCCTTCGCCGCCCCGGTGCTCGTCGGAATCATCGACAACGCCGCCGCCCGCGCCCGCCGCAAATCCTTGTGCGGAAAATCCAAAATCACCTGGTCATTGGTATACGAGTGAATCGTAGTCATCGTCCCCATCTGAATCTTGAACTCGTCGTTAATCACCTTCGCCACCGGAGCCAGGCAATTCGTCGTACACGACGCATTCGAAATAATATTGTGCTTCCCGGCGTCATAGGCGTCGTGGTTCACGCCCAGCACAATCGTGACGTCTTCACCCTTCGCCGGCGCCGAAATAATCACCTTCTTCACCGTCCCGCGCAAATGCTTTTTCGCGCCCTCGGCATCCGTAAAGTGCCCAGTCGATTCCACCACCACCTGCACCCCAGCCGACGACCAATCCAGCGCTCCGGGATCTCTCTCCTTAAAAGCCTGAATCTTCTTACCCTCAACCTCAATAAATCCGTCCCCAGCCTTCACCGACTGCTTCAGATTTCCCAGAACCGAGTCATACTTCAGCAAATGGGCCAGCGTTTTCGTATCGGTCAAATCGTTGACCGCCACAATGTCCACATTCGGATCCCCCAGCGATGCCCGCAGGACATTCCGTCCAATGCGCCCGAACCCATTAATGCCAACCTTCGTAGCCATGTACATCCTCCAGTACTATTTATGAGAGTTTGGAATAGGTGTGAACTGTAGATGGTAGCAGGCCAAGCGGATAGCAGCAACGCGCCGCCCCACGCCCAGCGCAGGCAAATCTACCGCATCAATTTTTTCGATAATCTCCAGAGTTCTGTCGATTATCACTAGAGTTTTGTCATTCCGACCGGCGGAGCCAAGCTTTTGTTTTTGGGTGGCGCAGGCATTCATGCCTGCATTGAACTCCAGCAAGCAACTGGCCTTAGCCGCCGAGAGAGCACAGTTCTCTGCGGAGCCAAGCTTTTGTTTTTGGGTGGCGCAGGCATTCATGCCTGCATTGAAACTCCAGCAAGCAACCGGCTTTAGCCGCCGAGGTAAGGTCTAGGCTCATACCAACTCAATCTCCACCAGCACACTCTCCCGGCTCCAAAGCCACGGCACCCTCAGCCACCAGTACTTCCGCGGCATCAAATGCCGCGCCCACGATATCTCCCCCTCCGGCAGCACCGAAGCCACCCCAGCAATCTCCGGCCCCCTCACCCTCCGATTCCCCTTACCCAGTGAAACCCTTACCTCCGGTCGCCCCAAAACCTGCCCAAACCCCAACGACTCCCGCCCCAACGACGTATAAATCTTCCCCCCATCCGTCGCGAACCGAATCCTCGTCAGCGTCGTCCACCCTTTTCCATCCTCCGTCGTCAGCCACGCCACCCGATGCTGGTCCATCTCCGGCGGACGAATCTCACGCATTGGGGCCGCCGAACTCATCGCATCCTCGTTATTCTAAGTGTTCAATCACTCGCGCCCAATTGCCCGAAGGTATATGCTTATGCTAGAAATCATCTTTATGCGCAACTGGATGCGTGACCGACTTATGAGACGTAAAAAGAAGGATGGGGACCCCGAAAAGGCCTCCCCCGAACAAGCAAAACAAGCCCCGTTGCAACCGGATTTCTACGATGCCCAGGCAGCCCCTGAGACTCCCTCCGCCCCTGCCCACAACGAAGACAACATCGGCAATCTCGACCGCAACGATAACCGCGAATCCGCGCCCTCCCGCCCCGCTCCCCCGCCGCTGCCTCCTATCGACGACGACAACCGCTGGAATCGCATCGACGCCGATTTCCTGCCGCCGCCGCGCCCCGCGCAGCGCTCCTCTTTTGAACGGCCGCCGCGCCGCCATGCTCCCCAGCGTTCCGCTTCGCCGCGTCCGCCCCGCGCTGTGGCCGCCCCGGAAGCTACGGAACGCACCACTCCCGAACGTCCCCCCTCCGAACGTCCCGCCCCCTCCGCCGAAGGTCGCGAAGCTGGACCAGGCCGTGGCCGCCGCCGCCGTGGCCGCCGAGGCCGTGGCCGCGCCAAGCCCGCTGAGTTGCCGGTCGACGCCGCCATTCAGGCTCCCCTTCGCCCCGGTTCCGTCTCCGATTCCTCTGGCGATGCCGAGCGCCCCACTCCCCGTCCGATTGCGGTCGTCACCGACCCTGCCGCTCCCAAAAAGTACAAGGGCGTCGTCGTCCTCTCCATCGGACTGCCCGGCTCCGGCAAGAGTTCCTGGTTCAAGCGCAACAACATCACTCCGCTTTCCAGCGATCTCCTCCGCGGCCTCCTCTTCGACGATCCCAACGAGCAGCGCTTCCAGGATCTCGTCTTCTCCAACCTGCGCTCTCTTCTCCGCGCACGCCTCGTCGCCCGCCGCCCCATGAACTACGTCGACGCCACCAACCTCTCGCCCCACGAACGCCAGGGCTGGATCAAGCTCGCCCACGATTACGGCTACGAAGTCCACGCCGTCTATTTCGACGTCCCTCTCGAAGTTTGCCTCGACCGTAACCGCAAGCGCCAGCGCGTCGTCGCCGAAGATGTAATGCGCCGCATGGGCGCCAAATTACAGGCTCCCACCTTCGAGGAAGGCTTCACCAAAATCACCAACGTCCGCGTAAAGAAAAAGGACGGCGACGATGCTCCAGTCACCGAACCCACAGCCGAAGTCCTTGATCTCTCGGCCTCAGCCTCGGAAGCCCACGAGCGCTCCGAATCACCGGAAGCTCACGAAGAAATCGGCGTTGCCACAGAAACCGTCGAATAGTCCGGCACACCCGCCCCATGGAACCCTCGGGTGCCCCGTCCTTGTCGCGCGCTATGCGACAGGGCGGGGATCTCGGCATCCCACCGTTCCGCGATCCTCGTTCCGTGATCCTCATCACGGCCTTCTGTTCCCCAGGGTGGTAACCTTCTCTTGAAAGAGGACTCGCAATGCGCACTCCTTCGCCCTACGGCCTCAACATCCTCGATAACTGCCTCACCTGCCCCACGCGGGAGGAGCACCTCTTCTGTGACCTACCGGTCCCCGCCGTTCAGCGCCTCAACGACATTAAATCGACGGCGATTTACCCCAAGTCCGCCATGCTCTTCATCGAGGGCCAGCAGCCCCGTGGCGTCTTCGTTCTCTGCACCGGTAAGGCCAAGCTCTCCACCTCCTCCTCCGAAGGCAAGACCATCATCACCAAAGTTTCCGAGCCCGGCGACGTCCTCGGCCTCAACGCCACCGTCTCCAACCGCCCCTACGAAGTCACCGCCGAAATGATCGAGCCCGGCCAGGCCAATTTCATCACCCGCGACGCCTTCCTGCAATTCCTCCGCGACCATGGCGCCGTCGCCGTTCGAGTGGCGGAACAACTCAGCCGCAACTACTATACCGCCTTCGAGGAAATCCGCACTCTCGGTCTCACCAGTTCCTCCGCCGAAAAGTTCGCCAAATTCCTCCTCGAGCGTTCCCTCGCCGCCTCCGACCCCCTTCAGTTCAAGCTCACCCTGACCCACGAAGAAATCGCCGAAATGATCGGCACCACCCGCGAAACCGTCAGCCGCCTCTTCGCCGATTTCAAGAAGAAAGAACTCCTCCAGACCAAGGGCGCCACCCTCCTGATCCGCAACAAACCCTCTCTAGAAAAAATGGTCAACTCCTAGAAACGCTTGTCATTCCGACCAGCGGGAGAGCCTGCCGAAGGGAATCTGCTTTAACAAAGGTTGTCATTCCGACCAGCGGGAGGTATCTGCTCCTAAGGCGTCACAGTCTTCCACGTGGCCCCTTGCGAATCCCCCCAAAATCAGGCAACCTGTGTTCCAGAAGACATTCCCAAAGGCCGCACACCATGACCATTGACATCACGCACGCCAAAAACCCAGCCGTAGGCTGGGACATCGCCACCACCATCACCACCGCCAAGGGCGAAAAGCTGACCCACGTCCTCATCCAGGTCAACGGCTCCCCGGACTACGACAAGGACATCACCCCGCCCGCCAATTCCTGGAAGAACACACTCACCCAAAAAGGTCAGTACCCCGGCGACAACAAAGTGGTCGTCACCGCCACCAACAGCAAATCCGACGACACCGTCGCTATCGACGAGTGGAGCTAACCACCGAGTAGGGCTCTTCCGAAAACTTGACCCTGCCGAAAAAACTTGTCATTCCGACCAACGGGAGGAATCTGCTCTTTTTGCACTTTGTCATTCCAACCAGGGGGGAGAGAGCCTGCCCTGAGCCTGTCGAAGGGAATCTGCAAGCAAGAGCCTGTCATTCCGACCAGCGGGAGGAATCTGCAAGTAGCTCTAAAGGGCTTGTCATTCCGACCTGCCGAAGCTAATCTGCTCCCAACGAGCAGGCTCCCCGAAGTTAGGCGCGTCCAGGGTGTCGCATCCCACCTATTCGTTCTTCCCTCAGGGCGGACAGATGTCAATCTCACCCCACCTCCCTACACGTACCAGCGAACGTAGGTTGCCAATCCCAACAAGAGCACGACCCACCACAACGCCAGCACCCCGCGCATCCAGAATTTATACCTGGTCATTCGAAGTCGTTGCGGCAAGAGGTTCGTGCCCGCGGCCAGCACGATGTACAACCCAGCGATTTCGCCGACGGTCCCCAATACTGCGTGCATCGTCGCCAACGCGTAGTAATGCTTGCCAAGTTTGGCCGGTATCTTCGGGCTCACTCGAGTCTGAAACGACGGAACCATCACCAGCAGCACGATGGCAAGGTTCAGCAGCACGACGGTGGACTGGCACCACGCGTGTACGCGAAACTTCTTCCTTCGAGCCAGCACCGCACCCAGAAGCAATACCAATCCCATCCCCATCTCGAGCAGCACCACGGCATCGGCGTAACGCGGAGCCGCTGTCCCAAGGAATCCCTCGTTCACCTGCCATCACCTCCGCGCATACCGCCGTTCGCCGCCGGCCGTTGTGTTGCCACGTATGCAAACCCGCCCGGAAAGCTTTTATTCCTCCTTTTCACCGTTTTGTTTTGCGAGGGAACTAGGCAGGGAGGCGTGGTCCACCCAGAGCGTCAAAAACAGGCAATAAAAAAAGGGCCGGTTTCCCGGCCCCACAGGAGACATCTGCCACCTAGAACGTGTACTGCACCGAGAACCTCATCGCCCGCGCCACCTGGAACAGCGCAGCCTTCCCGTACATGCTGTTCGGAATAAACGGCACCGCCTGACCCGACGACCCCTGAATCAGCGACTTCCACGGGTATGCGTGCTCAAAAGCCCCATAAGCGTCCCCGGTTCCCAAAGACAGACCGCCTGGCGTGATGAAGCTCTGGAACTGCTGCGTATCCACCTGCGAGATATACGCAGTCGGTGTCCGCTGGTTCAACAGGTTGCTGATGTTCACCGAGAAACGCAACACTTGCGCCTCGCTGTGCGGATTCGGCTTAATCTCCTGCACAAAGCTCGCGTCCGACTGGCTGAACCACGGCGTGCGGCAACTGCACACGCTCGTTACCGTCGGCGTCAGGAACCCCGCGCTATTCGGAGCCACCGTAATGTTGGCAAACTTACCCCGACCCTCCGGATACACCGGATAGCCTCCCGAGAACGGAGGCCCGTCAATCGACGAACCCACATCCACATAAGTGCTCTTCGGACTGCCTTGATACAAGGTTTGGAACAGCCCGATATTCGTGCTCATGTGATGGCCCTTCCACGGGATTTCGTAGTATCCGTATCCCTTGAAGGCACTCGGCCGATCCGTTGCCAGCGGTCCACTGGACGACCGTCCATAGGCGTCGTACTGGAAGTAGCTCTCGTCGAACGCGCGGCTGTTGTTCGGAGCATTGCGACCACCGCCGCCATCTGCCAGATCCGTGCTCGTCAATCCCGAGTAGTTCCCGCGCAGACGGCTGTAGGTATACGACACCATCCCAAACCAGTGGTTGCTCGAGGCCTTCGTCAACCGCAGTTCCAGCCCATCATAACGGCGAGCCGCTTTGATGTTCGGCGGGCACAAATCCCCGCACAGAACGTTGGTCGAACTCAACGAGTAGCCCGGGTTCACGATGGTGAACGTTTCGCTGCCCGTCTGGTCGAAGATGGCAGCATCCTCAATCACGCGATCCAGCCGCCGCCGATCCCAACGGGCCTCAAACCCCAGATTCTTGGAGATGATGTAATCCACTCCAAACACCGCTTCGTGCTGACGGTAGGGTTTCAACCCCGGATCTACCCCTTCCGTCCCCCGGAAGTTCTGGTTCTCCAGAAACGTCAGCCCTGCCGGAGTCGCACCCGCCGCCCAATTCGCTCCCGTTGTGGCGTCACCGCTGCAATATCGCCCCGTGGCATCCGTCTTTAACTGCAACGAGGAAATATCCGTGGTATCCAGCGCGTAGAAGCAGTTCTGCCAATACTGCCCGCCAAACGAGCTGATCGCCAGGTTCAGTTTCATCAGGTCGTTAAACACGCCGTAGCTGCCAAACATCTTCATCTTGCCATCCCGGAAGACATCCCACGCTACTCCGACTCGTGGAGCAATTTTGTCTCCCCAGCCGAAATTGATTGGCTTCGCGGGGAATCCGCCAGCCGTTGTCTCGCCTGGCAGATACTCTTTCTCAATTCGCAACCCCGCATTGATCGTCAGACCATGTCCGATGTTCCACGCATCTTGTGCGAAGAAACCGTGGTTCACGCTGGACGCGTATCCCTTCGAACCGAAGTCGTACGCATTCACGTAGCCGTAGAGCCCGGCGCAGCCTCCATACAAGGTGTCGAACGCGGCGCAGTTAGTGCGTCCCCCTTGTCCACCTGGTTGAAAGAAGTTGCCCGCCCCAGCGTACACCTGCAAATATGGCGCGCTGTAGCGTTGGTAGACATCGTTTGAAGTCTGGTTGTATTGGTAGCCAAACTTGAAGTTATGTGTTCCAAAACGCGTGCCCTTGAACCACGCAATATCCTGATCAAACTGCCGGTGTTTGTTTGCATCTTTAGGAGTAAAGCTCTGGTCGTAGGCCTCCGAGAAAAATCCCGACGTTTCCTGTAGGGGAACCGGCAAGGTAACATTGGCAGTGCAGGGCTGTATGCAATTCTGAAATACCCCACCATCCCCAGGAGCGAGCCCATGGGTTCCCGGCGTCACCCAATTCGAGAGAGTTCCCCCCTGCGGGTAGCCGAAGTCGTGGTAGTTCTCAAAGAAGTATCCAAACCTGCTGGTGGAGATCAACGTCGGTGTCAACGTAATATCCGCCCCGAAGTTGAACGTGTCATTGGGCGCAACAAAGCCAAAGCCGTGCTCAAATAATCCCAGCGGATTCGGCGATGTAGGATTCACCAACCCCGGTCCCGCCACCGTGGAGTCGCCAAAGGGCAACACCACGCCGCTCTCCCTCTGCAATTGATACAGACCCGACGCAAACAGGCGTATCCTCTGCGTCACCGCCGCATCCATTCTCGCATTCGTAAAGTAGGTCTGGCGGTCCTGGTTGAAAGTCTGCACCCCCGCCCCGCCATCGTTGGCGCCAAAGTTCACCGTCCGCACCAGCGAGTTGTACTTCGGCGCAAAGCCCAGAAAGAACCACAACCGGTCTTTACGAATAGGCCCGCCAATCGTAAAGCTCGGCTGAATATACCGCGTATGGTCGGGACGCTGGGTATAAGTCACCGCCTGCGGGTCTGTTCCAGTCAGGGAGTTTCCCGCATCCTGGAA
>Ga0209863_10001111_pt1 | contig 10934 bp, 8 predicted proteins | sample OrgsoiDNA2013046_FD_185796 | JGI IMG/M metagenome (GOLD analysis project Ga0209863, IMG submission 185796) | Permafrost soil microbial communities from the Arctic, to analyse light accelerated degradation of dissolved organic matter (DOM) -... | ecosystem: Environmental > Terrestrial > Soil >...
TGGCGCGCAGACTGGCCGTTCGGATGTACTGGATGTGGCGCAAGGGATGGGATTACGAGCAGTTGAACAAGTTCGGTTCGCACGCGGGACAACCCGGAACAGGCGATGGTGTGCAGTAGAACACCGAGAAATTGATTGGGTATCCCGCTCCCCTTCACGGGGGAGTTCGAAGTAGTAATCATGATCGAGGGTGTGACCGAAGAGATGCATGGGTCGGACTGAGTTCCTGGCCTGGAAACGATTACGAGCGAGCCTTTGGGTTGGGTATGGCAATGCTTCAATGAGAGCGAAATGGCGCTCTTCGGAGTGCCCAGGCATCGTGCGCTCGAAATGTACTTGACATCGCCGACATTGTCAGAGAGGCGATTTTACGCCAACCATTATCGGCGTTTGTCCCCGTTTGACCACCCAGGAGTTGGCTTTTACTGGCCAGCTAGGGTTGACAATCCCGGGACGTGCTAAGCCTTATTCGTCAACCGGTCAATCCATGCCGAACTTGCGTGCTTGCTAGCGCTAGAGGTGCGGCCCAATGGTTCGATTGAGCAATGCGGCGAAGGCGTGCCAGGCAGCGGTCATTCCGATGGGCACCGCGAGGGCGACGGACGCGAAGACAAGCGGTGCGGCCCACATGGTGGAGCGGTGGATGCGCCGGATGGTGATGAGCTCGTAGATGAGGAGAATAAGAAGCAGGATGCCGAGGCCGGTCACGGCTCCAGCGGCGGGCGGAAGTCCGATGCGGGCCCATGGAAAGCGGCCGAAGGCGGCGGCGACCAGACCCATGGTCGCAATCAGGATGAGACGCTTGTGCGCGGCCGGCGTGCGCCGGGCGCGCCAGGAAAAGTAAATGACGATGGCGAAGGCGACGATGCCGATGAGTGGGATGGCTGCGGAAACAGAGGGATCGAGCGGGCCGATCATCACGCCACGATGAAGTGCGTCGATGGCGGCCACCACGCCGAGCACAATCATGATCGGCGGCAGACAGAAGGCGACGGTGCCGAAGGAACGATGCCATTTGACGCGGCGAGCGGAGATGAGGGCAGCTTGCACGACGAATAGCAGCATCCAGAGGGTGAAGACCGCCCCATGGACGTGAAGGATGGGGCTGGGAAGCGGCGCACGCATCATGCCTGCCTGGAAGTAAGTTGGCGAGAAGCCGATGAAGACACAGATGCAGAGCAAGATCGACATGCCGCTGTAGAAGCTGCGTTCGGCGGTTCGATTGACAGGCCTATCGTGGGTCTCCTGGCCTGATGCATGCGCAAAGGCGGCGTTGGTTGCCATGTTCTTCTCCGTTTGGCGGGTGGCCGCCGCTTTCATGAGTTTGGATCTATCTTCCACAAATGGAATCTAGGGTGCCCCGTCCCTTCGACTGCGCTCAGGACAGGCTTTTGCGCTTTTCGCAAGGGCGGGAAAGACGCTGCCGATACAATCACCAGCATCCTGTCGCGCCTTCAAGGCTTCTCTGGAGAAGGACAACCTGCACTTTATCACCTGCTCTTGTTAGCGTCGAATGGCGAGAGGCGCGAACCACCGTGGTTCCAGGCAGTGCGATTCCCGCCCCTTCGACTCCGCTCAGGGCAAGCTCCTTGCTTCGCAAAGAACGGGGCATCCGGGATTCTCGTTGGGGACGAGGGATCAAAACCGACGGGAAGGGCCGGCCACACGGCTCGGGTTCTTGAACCCTTGCCCGCGGGCGAGGGCGAGGGCGCCCGCGGTACACGAACTTGGCCCACACGAGCGCTGCCTTGCGATCCCCACCAGCGCTCTGGCAGGAGCCAGAGACGCCAGCAGGTACGCTTCTTAACGTCGTGAAAAATCGGTATTGGGATTTCGAAACAAGAGAGATTGGGACGGGAAAGCACGGGCGAGGACGCCCGTGCCTCCATCGGTTTCTCTTGGTTGCTCGTTTATGTCTGGACGATGTGCGGAGTGATGAAGAAGATCAGCTCCTGGGTCGCGGTCGTCACCGAACGGCGCTTGAACAGGTTGCCGAGGTACGGCACGTTGCCGAGCAAGGGTACCTGTTCCACATTCAGATTGTTCTGAGTCTGGATAACGCCGCCGATCACGACCGTGCCACCGTCTGTTACCAGAACCTGCGTGGTGGCCTGCTGTGTGATCAGTGTAGGGTTGCCCTGCACTTCGCGGCCGAAGTCCGGGGTCGTGTTTTCTACGTCCACGTTCAGGAAGATTGTGCCTTCCGAGGTGATCTGCGGGGTCACGGTCAAGCGCAGGAAGGCGTCGACGTAGGTCACAGTCGGCGGACCACCCAACTGGCCTAACGTCACGATCGGAACACGCACGCCCTGCTTCACGAGCGCCTGGATGTTGTTCTGCGTAACCACGCGCGGACGGGAAAGAATCTTGAGCAAACCGCGGGACTCCGCCATGGTTAGGATGGCGTCGATGCGAATGTTGTTGGTGTAGTTGATGAAGCTTAGACCGCTGGTCGGGCTGGTAGCAGGCAGGTTTGAGAACAGGGGAATCGTGCCTCCCGGTTTCCCAGCCGTACCGCCAATCGTCTGATAGAGCGGAGCGCCTGGAAATGCGCTAATCCCATCGCCACCAGGGCTAGCCGCCGCTGTACCGCCGGCAGCCGTAGTGCCGTTGCCCCAGCCGAAGCCAAACTGTGTTCCGATGTCGCGAGCGAAGCTGCGCGTGGCAGCTACGACACGGGCTTCAATTTCAACCTCTTGCGTCTTGCGATCCAATTGCGCCAGGAGCCGGTCGATGTTTGGAATCACTGCCGGGATGTCCTGCACGATCAGAGCATTGGTGCGGTCATCCGCGATTACGTCGCCGCGAACGCTCAACAGCTTCTTCGCCGTCGCTACCACGTCCTTGGAACGGGCGTAGCTCAGGAAACGGGTGACGGTCACTTTCTCAACGGCCAGGGTTTCTGCTTCCTGCTGGGCCTGGCGAGCCTTCGCTTCTTTCTCGAGCGTGTCAATGGTCGCAACACGGAGGACGTTGCCTTCCAGCTTGCGATCCAGATCATTGTTCTTCAAAACGATGTCCAGAGCCTGATCCCACGGCACATCATCGAGTACCAATGTAAGGTTGCCCTTGACTGCGGGATCCAGAACAACGTTGAGGCCGCTGATTTCGTGAATCAAGCGGAAGAAGTCTTTCAGGTCGACATCCTTGAGGTTGACCGAAATGGGTTCGCCGGTGTATTTCGCGCCGGCAGGAGCAGGCTGTTGCGTGCGCTGCGTCTTCTGCTCGGCAGCCAGATTGACGGCAGCCTCGCTCTTGGCGGCCGGGCTTTCGTCGTCTTTGCGGGCCGCATTGGCCGGAGTGCTGAAGCCGTCGAGAGGCTTCTCGGAAAACTTGGCAGCCGCGTCCAGGGCGCGCACGGGCGCGGGTTCTGGTGCCGCGTCAGCGGCTTTCGAGGAAACTTCGGTCTTGCCAACGGGCTCCATGAAAACTGTGTCCGGAGCAATGTCAGAGGATCTCGCTACGGCTTTCTTAACCTGAGCTGGCTTGACTGGAACAGACAGCGCCTTCACGCTTACCGGCACAGCCTTAGCCGCAAATGGCGAGGACGATAAACTGGACGACGGAGAGCTGGAGCCTGCGTCGTTTTTGGAGGAGGGGGAGGCTGGCGCAGCCTCACTGGTCGAAGGCTCGCCGCCCTTGCTCTTGAACGTAACCAGCAAGCGGTTGCCGTCTGCCGAGACCTGGTATTCGCGAGTCTCAGCCAGGTCGACCACAACGCGCGTCGCGCGCGCCGTGTCGCCCAAACGGACCGCTTTGATGCCATCGCGATCGACCGCGATCCGGCGCTGGCTGGTTGCCAGGGAAGTGTTTGCGAAGTCGAGCACGAGCCGCGGCGGATCCGCCATCGTGCTCACCTTGGGCACGATCGGTTCGCTTGCAGTGAGTTCGACCTGGAGCCCTTCGGCTGTCCCCGTTACCTGCACGCGCTGTAAGTTCGCGCGCCCACCGTCCAGGGGTCCGGCTATCGCCAACTGGTTGGTCAGCAGCAGCGTTAAAAATATGGCCAGCAATTGCTTCCGCATCTCGCTTCTCCCTACACCCGGCTTTGGGCCGTGTGTTTCCTCGTACTCAGAATCGTTCCAACTTTACAAATTACAATTTACAAATTGCAATTTGAGATCCCCTAGACGGCCGGGGTTGTAATTTTCTTCACGACTTCCCGTGTGCTCAGGTGGCCGAGCTTGTCCTGCACCGTCTCCTTGAACACGACCGAGTCGCCGCTGATCTTCAAAACATATCCGTTGAAAACAGGATCGTTCTCACGCAGGAAGTAAGCTTTGTCGAGGCTGTTGACGACGACGGCGATCATGCCCCCATCCGATTTGACGATGCCGCGCAGAGCGATTTGGTCAATGGCCAGGCAACGCTTTCCGGTGCTGCAGCCTGAGCCGCCCATGTGCTGCACAATGGGACTGACGAAGGGATCGCGTCGGTTGCCGGCAGTAGCGTAGCCGGATTCCTTCTTCCGTTCCGCCGCATCTTCTTTGGACTCGGTAGAGGAATCCGCGGGCGAAGCGTCTGGCGCCTTGGCAGCCGTGGTCTTCGCGTCCGACTTCGTCGGGCCCGTCTTCGTCTCCTGTTTCTTGGCAACAGCCGCGGTGGTCAGCGTCGGCTTCGAAGTCGTTTTCGCAGCAACGCCTTTCACAAATGGATCTTTTTTTGCAGGGGCAGCTACTGCCACAGGTGCAGGTGTTTTTGCAGCCGCTCCTGCTTTTGCGGAAGCGGAACCTGGTGCCGCCGTCGGTTTGGTTTGGGCCACAGAGGGCTTCGGCGATGCGGAGCTGGCCGTGGACTTTTGCGCAGCGGTCGTAGCGGGCTTGCTGGAAGCCGCCACCGACTTGGTCGGTGCTTGGGCGGACTTTGTCGCTACGGGCTTGATCGCCGGCGCCGCAGCAGTAGGCTTGGCGGCGGTGGCGGCTGCGGGTTTGCCCGCAGAAACTTTGGCCGGGGCGTTGCCATTCAGAGCAGCATCGCCGGCAGCTTTCTTCTGCTGTTGCACATCGTTCATTTGATCCTGAACGTGCTGCACAACATTCGGGATCTGCGCCCAAGCGCTTCCCGCCGTCATGGTGAGGAACAACAATCCCGTGCTGAGTTTCCCGATGCTCAATTTCATAGAAGTCCTCATCGTGCGCCCGCTGCTGCCGGAATTCCGGGCTTCGCGCCAGCCGCGCTGGGCGGCGCCAGATCGTGACTGAAGAATGTTGTGGCGACGCACGTGGCGACTACGCTTTCGCCAGCGGCATATTGGTACTGCGCCTTGGTCTTCGCTTCCGCAGGCTTTTTCATATTCGCCATCAGCAGGCCGGAAACATTGACGATGCGTTCGGTCTTGCCGAGACGGTCGAAGAAGTTGAGGACGGAGTAATAGGGACCGTCGATTTCCATCTCAAACGGCATTTCAGAATAGAAATCTTTGTTGGTGACTGGACGCGCGGTGTAGCGGCGAATCTCAATCCCGGCCTTGACGCCTTCGGCATCGACCAGCTTGATGAACTGCTCGACTTCTTTGTCATCGGGCACGATCTTGCGCTCGATCTCGAGCTGCTGCTTCAGGTTTGCCACCTGCCGCTCTATGTCCGCCAGCTTGGGACGGTACTGCTCGAGCTGAGCGTTTTCCGCAACCTTCGTATCGAGGGCTTTTTGCGCGGTCGTGTTGTCGTCGCGCATACTGCGGAACATCGTGAAGTAGAGGGCAGCGCTCAACAGCGCAATGCCGCCGATCGCTCCTAACCACTGCTTTCCTTCGGTCATCTCGCCAATATTCGCCATAGGCCGCCTTCCAGACTTTCCGAACCTTTTAGGACTTCGCCTTTCCGTTGGACTTGTCGTTTGCGCTGGCAGTGCTCGGAGCGGGTCCCTTTTCACAGGTCAACGTGAACAGGAATGCCTGCATTTCCTTGATCGAGGAGTCCTGCGCTGTTTCCTTGATCTCTACGTTCTTGAAGAAGCCTGTCTTCTGAAGATTGGCGATCAGCGTGGCCACCGCATCGGAACTTAGCGCATAGCCTTCGATGTCGATGGCGGCGCCCTGATCCTTCATGGTGTTGAGCCACACCGCTTCCGTCTTGTTGACCGTGTCGCCGACAGTGTTCATGAGGTTGACGGGGCCGGCTTGATCGGCGCGCAACTGATCAATGACGTCGACGCGGCGCTTGTAGTTTTCGGCCTCGCGCTGGCGCTCCATGTAGCGAGCCTTCACATCGGAAAGTTCGCGGTTCTTGCGTTCGGCAACCGCCATCTGCGTCGCGATGTCGCGTTTCTGCTTGTCGAGCACGAACCAGTAGCCGCCGTTGACGATGGCGATCACAATCATCGCCGCCAGGGCCTTGACCAGAATCGAGCCGCCGTCCCCCATGGGCGCCGAAACGGCGGTTGGAGATCCGCGCTTGCCCTTTGTTTTTGCCACTCCGAGCAGATTAATTCGGATCATAGGGTTTCAAAGCTCCTCAGGGCCAAGCCCACGGCCACTGCCATCTGGCCCGCATTTTCTTCCACCATTCCAGCCGCCGAGCCGTTGGTTGGCGGGGCAATGCGTTGGAAGGGATTCAGAACTTCGACTGGTAGAGAGAACTCCTGACGTAGCGCCTCCAGCAGTCCTGGGATTTTCGCCGAACCGCCCGCCAGAAAAATCTTTTCAATGTGCTCGCCCGAGGTGCTGGCGCGGAAGAAGTCAAACGTCTTCTGAATTTCGAGGACGATGATCTCCGTCACCTGCTGCAGAATCGGCAGCTTCGCGTCTTCGCTCACCGTGCCCACCTTGTGGCCCAGTTTCAGCGCTTCCGCGTCTTCGAAACTCAGATCCAGTTCCTTCTGGAGTGAGTCGGTGTACTGGTGTCCGCCGACGCTCACATCGCGAGGGAACAAGGGCGTCGTGCCCTTGATGATATTGATGTTCATCACGCTCGCGCCCAGGTTCAACAAGGCAACCACCTGATTGGGAGCGGGCTCGTAGTTGTATTCGTAGCAGTTCTGGAGTGCCAGGGCATCGATGTCCACGATAGCGGGAGTTCGTCCCGCCATCGAGAGTACGTTGGTGTAGTTGAGAATCTTGTCTTTCTTCACCGCGACTAGGAGAACGTCCATAGTCGGGCTGCCCGTGTCGTCGGAAAGAATCTGGTAATCGAGGTTCACGTCGGCAAGATCGAAGGGAATATGCTGTGCGGCTTCCTTCTGGATGGTGTCGGCGAGTTCGTCGTCGCTCATGGAAGGCAGAGAGATTTTCTTCACGATCACGGAGTGACCGCTGACGGCGGTGGCCACGGATTTCGATTTGATCTGGCCCTCGTTGAACAGTTTGGAGATGGCCGCGGAGACGGTACCGGAGTCGACGATCATCGAGTCCACCACCATATCCGGACCCAACGGTTCCAGGCCCACGTGCACTGCTTCGATTCCCGTACGAGTCTTTTTCAGTTCCACAGCCTTAATGCTGGAGGAACCAACATCCAGACCCACGATCGACTTTGCGCCAAATCCAAACATGTGTGTCCGCCTTTAGTTAGTGCGCAGCTGCCCGCGCTTTCGCTTTCCGTTTCGTCTGGCCTTCTGCTTCGCTGGACTGCTCTTCCATCCACTCATCGAGCTTGGACTTTTTGAAGCGCCAGCGATTGCCCAGCTTGAATGCTGGAATCTTGTTTTCGCCCACGTACTTGTACAGCGTGTCCGGACTCACGCCCAGGTATTCGCTCGCCTGGCGGATGTTCATGACTTCGCGCGCGTCCGTGTTGCTGAGTGTTTCTTTCACCGGTGGTTGTCCTCTCTGCCCCCGCGCCCTTTGGAACGGGGAAGCAGATTCGCGCTGTACTTCACTACACGCAGGGTTAACTTCGGGTTCGAGTCTAGCGCAACCCGAAAATGGCCTAGGGCATGGCGAATCTTTGGGTTTTATCGGTTTTTGCTGGGTTTTTCAGGAGATAACTTTCGTCACGAATGGGGACGAAATCTACAGGTTGTGGTTTTGTTCGCACTGCACCCAAGGCATGGTATGCCTCGGGTAAATGGGGGCTGGTTGCCCCAAGGTGAGTAACTAAGGTACTAGAGACGGTACCAAGGTTCTACAACGAGCGCGGAGGCTTGTAAGCGCTTGATTGCGGAAGGGTTGCGGAACTGCATTCAAACCCTGCCTGACGACCTCTCTCGGCATCTTGGCGAAAATGATGCATCACCCGAAGGCTTGATCTCATCTTTTATAGGGCAGCGATCCCGATTTCACCCGCGAGTCCCCCGGCTCCCTATGAATGTCCTCCTGAATTACCTCAAACGGTATTGGAAGCTGGTGGTGGTGGCGCTGGTTTTGGCGGCTACAAACCAGATCTTTTCCCTGCTGGATCCCCTCATTGCCAAGCATTTGATCGACGGGTATGCCGTCCATCCCCCGAAGGATTTTTCTGTTTTTCTCCATGGAGTCGGATTCCTTCTTGGGCTAGCTGTTGGGGTGGCTTTTGTATCAAGGGTGGCGAAGAACTTCCAGGACTACTTCGTCAACTTGATCACCCAACAGGTGGGAGCCCAGATGTACACCGACGGGCTGCGGCATTCGCTGGAGTTGCCCTATTCCGTGTTCGAGGATCAGCGCAGCGGGGAGACGCTCGGGAAACTTCAGCGGGTCCGATCCGATGTGGAGAAGTTTATTACCGCATTCGTGAACGTGATGTTTACGTCCCTGATTGGCGTGGGGTTCGTTGTGATTTACGCCTTCAAGACGAACTGGGTGATCGCTCCGGCGTTCTTTGTCGCCGTCCCTTTACTGGGCTGGATTAGCTCGGTCCTCAGTCGCCGCATTAAGAAGGTGCAGAAGACGATTGTGGCGGAAACCACGGCCCTGGCGGGGGCAACGACCGAATCGTTGCGGAACATTGAGTTAGTGAAGAGCTTGGGTCTGGCGCAGCAGGAAATCTCGCGGTTGAACAATACCACCGGGAAGATTCTTCAGTTGGAGCTGAGGAAGATTCGCTATTTGCGTAGCCTCAGCTTTATCCAGGGTACCGCGGTCAATGCTCTGAGAACTTCGCTGCTTTTCCTTCTGTTCTACCTCATCTTCCGCAATCAAATTACGGTGGGTCAATATTTCTCGCTGCTGTTCTATTCCTTCTTCATCTTTGGGCCACTGCAGGAATTGGGAACGATTATTGGGACCTATCGCGAGACGGAAGTGTCTTTAAAGAACTTCCAGACCATTATGAATACACCGAAAGATCCGAAGCCAGTGGATCCGGTGCCGCTGGACGATTTGCTGACGCTACAGTTTGATGAGTTGACCTTTACCCATCCGACCGCAACCGTGCCGGCGCTTTCGGCCATTTCCTTCAGCGCGGCGCGCGGCGACACGATCGCTTTTGTAGGGCCTTCGGGAGCGGGCAAATCGACGCTGGTGAAATTGCTGGTGGGGTTGTATCCGCCGCAGCATGGGCAGATTCTTTATAACGGTGTTTCGGGGAACCGTGTGGATCTGGATTTGTTTCGCGAGCGCATTGGCTTTGTGACGCAGGATTCGCAGCTGTTTTCTGGGTCGATTCGAGAGAATCTCCTGTTTGTGAAGCCTGGTGCCAGCGATGCGGAGTGCCTGGATGTATTGCAGAAGGCTTCCGTGCAGAGTCTTCTGGACCGCGCGGATCGGGGGTTGGATACGGTGATTGGCGAGGGTGGGGTGAAGCTGTCTGGAGGCGAGAAACAGAGGCTTTCGATTGCTCGGGCGCTGCTCAGGCAGCCTCAGTTGCTGGTGTTCGACGAGGCTACGTCTTCGCTGGATTCCCTGACGGAAGAAGAAGTGAGCCGCACGATTCGCGATGTGGCGCGAGCGCAGGACGGGATCACGATCCTCATCGCGCATCGCTTGTCGACCATCATGCATGCCGACCGGATTTTCGTTTTGGAGAGGGGCCGCATTGCTGAGGCTGGACGGCACGAGGAGCTGCTTGAGAACAAAGGCCTCTACTACGCCATGTGGCGGCAGCAAGTGGGTGAGAACCAGGTGCCCGCGATTTCTCAGAAGTAACCTCAGAAGCTCAACCCCTATTTTCACCACGGAGACACTGAGACACGGAGAAAACCTACAAAGCGGCATTTGTCTCCGTGTCTCCGTGGTGAATTCGCTTGAGAATTTTGACAAATCCAGAGAGGACTTATGGCCAAGATGAGGGCAGCACAGATATCGAAGGCAGGTGCCGATTTTGAACTTGTGGAGCGGGAGATTCCGGAGCCGGGACCGGGGCAGGTGCGAATTAAAGTTGAAGCATGCGGCGTGTGCCATAGCGATTCGCTGGTGAAGGAAGGGTATTGGCCGGGGATTAAGTATCCTCGGGTTCCGGGACATGAAGTGGCGGGTGTGATTGACGCTGCTGGCGTGGGCGCGACCACCTGGAAGCAGGGTCAGCGCGTTGGCGTGGGCTGGCATGGAGGACACTGTTTCAAATGCGATGCCTGCCGCCGCGGCGATTTTGGGTTGTGTCAGAACGAGAGGATTTGCGGGATTGCCTACGATGGCGGTTATCAGGAGTACATGATCGCTCCGGAAGAGGCGGTTGTCGCTTTGCCCGATGGCATTTCCTCCGACGAAGCGGCGCCGCTGCTCTGTGCGGGGGTCACTACTTTTAACTCGCTGCGCAATGCCGGGGCGCGGTCGGGGGATGTGGTGGCGGTTCACGGAATGGGCGGGTTGGGTCATCTGGGAGTGCAGTTTGCCAGCAAGATGGGGTTCCATACGGTTGCTATTGCTCGCGGGGGCGACAAAGAGCCTCTGGCCAAGCAACTCGGCGCGGACCAATATATTGACGCCGACGCCGTCGATGCAGCCAAGGAACTGCAAAAACTTGGGGGGGCTCGAGTGATTCTGGCTACCGCGCCCGATAGCAAAGCGATTTCGTCGATGACAGATGGCCTGAGTCCGAACGGCAAGCTTCTCGTGGTCGCAGCGCCCGGGCAGGCGCTGG
>Ga0209863_10001113_pt1 | contig 10931 bp, 4 predicted proteins | sample OrgsoiDNA2013046_FD_185796 | JGI IMG/M metagenome (GOLD analysis project Ga0209863, IMG submission 185796) | Permafrost soil microbial communities from the Arctic, to analyse light accelerated degradation of dissolved organic matter (DOM) -... | ecosystem: Environmental > Terrestrial > Soil >...
TAAATTACTCTTCCGGAATTATCCGTAATTGACAGGGATAATATGGAGGCTTTATCGACATAAACAGTAATATTGGCAAAGTTGCTCGTCGGGTTGGGTGCAATAGTAACCTGGCTCACCATGTTCGTTTTAGAAGAAACCTGAATAATTCTTGAATAACTGAATCTTTCATCAATATCAACCTGCTTAATCCTGTAGTACAATATTGGCGTGATGATATTTGTATGTATAAAACTATAGTGTCTTATATTGTTTGAATTGCCGGTTGCCACAACACGCCCGGCTTCGGAAAAGTTTAATCCATTTTCTGCATATTCGACTTCAAAATACTGGTTATTTTGTTCACTGGCCGTTGCCCACTCAATATAGTTATTACCCCATTTATGAAATCCCTTTATGTTTAGCCACGCAACAGGTAAAACATTAACCATGGAAACCGCAAATGGGGAGAAACTGTTAAACCCAGTACGGACAACTGTATAAGGGTTAGAGCCAGAGGCTGCGATATCTGAAGCACCATAATCCCAACTACCTCCTGTATAATGGGCCAATCGGGATAATGATCGGTTAAATCCACTAAGTTCCAGCGATGCAGGCCATTGTAAGGCAACAGTACCATTTGATCCACCGGCAGTTCCTTCTGTTATAAGCCAGGTTGCATTTACTGAACCAGCAGAAACTACGCTGCCCGTTACTCCATGTGTATAAACTAATGGCAAAACACTGACACTGAAATTATCGGTAGTGGACCCCGCTGTTAAGGTAACTATCGCAGGTATATAAGCAGTGATGGTTCCGACAGGAAATGTTTTTGAACCGCCATTTGTAACCTGCTGGATAAACGTTCCTGAACCAACGGCGATAGCATAATTATTAGTTGAAGCGCCAGTTATTGAACCGGATGTTCCAATTGTAAGGTTATAATTATCAATAGAAATCTTCCCCGAAGCGAAACTGAGTATGGCATTTATAGTTACATTGTTAGTTAGTGTAACGAGCGCCGTAGTATTATTGATAGTTAAATTGTTAAAGCTGGTAGCGTTTGAGCCACCAATTGTTTGAGCCGTTGAACCACTAAATATTACGGTGCCGGTACCAGCCGTAAAATTTGCGTTATTACTCCAGTTTCCGCCTAATGTGATATTGAGAGAATTGCTATTGAGTGTTCCAGCGTTAATAGTGATATTATTATTAATGGATAATGGGTTAGTTATAGTCTGAGCTGTTACGGCAACCCCATTACTTACAACTAAATTGGGTATTGCTATACTGGAATTTATTTGGAATGTTTGAGTGGCAGGAGTAAGTGCATCGCCGATCTGAACAGTGCCCCCTGTAACTGCGCCGTTTGTGCCGCCGGTATTTACATAGCCAAGGTTGCCTGCCCCCGGTCTTCTGATAATAATAGTACCTCCTGACATGTTAAAATCAGAACCAACTTCGGTTATACTGAATGAGGCAATCCCCGCAGTGGTAGAACCTACAGTTCCCACGATAACTGCGCCGGAAGACATGGCAAAATTCGTTAAGGCTGTTATACCAAGGTTATCCATCCTGCCGGCAATATTCATGGTACCTCCATCCATGATTAGCGTTCCGCCGTCAAAAGTGAGATTATTATTCGAGGCATTTCCAATATTAAAAATACCAGCGGTTACTCTTAGAGAACCTAAAAGAGTTATAGTCCCCCCCGTGGCGGATAATGTTGCTCCGGCATTGTTCAGCCAGATACCCGTGGAGATTGAAACAGTAACATTCCCTGTAAAGGGAGTAACAGTGGATGCTGATGATAATTTAAAACTACCATTAGTAAGTGTAAGAAAATTATTGGCTGCAGTAAAATGAGTTGATGTAATTTCTAGATTCTTTGAATATAAACCTAGGTTAACAGTTACCAGGTTAAAATTGCTTATGGCGCCCGTACCCGATACAACCTGATCGCTATCCTCCGTATTATTAAAAGTTATATTACAAACCCTTGTCGCAGTAGGTGCAAGATCAAAGGTTCCGTTGTTTATAATATTATTATCCAAAAATATCGAATGGGTTGCTGCTGTTGCGCCGGTAGTAAGAGTTGCGCCCGTATGAATAACAATATCCGAATCAACTGTAAGGGTTCTTGCGGTTGCATTATTTCCAATAATAAGACTGCCGCTAATATCCTGCCCCACGTTTAGCATATTGCATGCGCCATTTATATCCAATGTTATAGTATGGCCATTTGCTATCGATACATCATCACCCAAAGTTGGTATGCAGTTGCAATCCCAGGAACCAGTGCTGCTCCAGTTACCGCTGGCAACCGAAACAATTGTCGCAGCAGGCAAAGTGGCTTTCGTTCCGGATAATGCTGTACCCAAATCGCCTTCAGTTACAGCACTAACCTGCCAGTAATAAGAAGTGCCGGGTATAAGCCCGGTTATATTGGCAGACGTTGCATTAGCAACAGTTTCTCCTGCGTAGATAAAAATGACATTATCAGTGGAATGATATATAGCGTATCCAACTTCATTGGTTGCATTATCCGTCCAATTCAATGTCATTCCTATTTTTGATATGACAGTAAAGCTAATATTGGTTGGCGTTCCATTTGGTACCGGCGGGGTAAAACTCAGTTTTGAATTTGATGCAGGCAGTGTGCTCAAACTATTGCTGGCGGTAGAATTAAAGGTAGTGGTATTGGCTGTTTGCTGTGTCAGCAATACCGCCGAAGTTGGTCCCCCGGTAGTCCAGTTTCCATTCACACCAAGGGCATAAGTAAATGCTACCGTACCCGCCGTCATTGATCCATACCAAAACTCGATTTTCCCGATGGTTTCGTAAATTTTAATTTGGAAATTAACAGACCCGGCGGAAGAATTCCACTTATCAAAGTTTTTCCACTCCACAGTCAATACCCTGTTTGGAGCAGTGCCCGTGATTTTGTAAAAAATACTGGTGGCTACGGGAGTGGTTCCACCGCCAGCCGTCCACAAATCATCATAAAGCGGGGCCAATGCCAGCATACTTTGATTAGCAGTAGAAAAAACATTATTGTAGTTTGGGCCGTAGGGGCCCGCTCCTCCATTATTACCGTCGGAAGCAGAAGAAGAAAAGTCAATAGTGCCATTAAGGTTACCGCTGAATTGAGTATACCGTATGCCCAGGTACCAGAAATCGAAGCCAATGGGTTCCTGATAACTCCTGTTATCATCATCCTGGTTAGAAGCAGTATTCCTCCAGGTAAAATAAGAAGGGCTGCTTCCTGAAATGGAGCTGTAAGTTATTCCAGTGGTTCTGGCTACTGAATAGTTGGCACAACTTTGAGCACTTATCAATTCAGGACTTGCTATAAACAGTATTGCCAGCAGCCTAAGGGTTTTCTGGTTCATCGGTAAGGGATTGGATATTGAATGGCCTAAACTACTTCCCTGTCTCTGATTATCTACTACTTAAAACAACCAAATTTCAAAAAATATTGAATCAAGCTATCATATCATACGTATTTATAACTAGTTTTTAAGAATCTGACTTTGCGGTTTTATATTCATTTGCAGTTGACTCTTCTTTTATTTAACTTAACAAAGCTGATAAACCCATTTGAAGATCTCCCTTTTTACTTATTTTTTCACTGCCCCCATTATGAAGCCGTGTTTTACTGCTAAAGAAATAAGCATAAAAAGCATCCCAATCTTATTTTTTACTACGGGCTAATTGGATATAATATTTATTTGGGAGACCTGTTTGGTTTTGAATACTTTTAACATTCATCCTTTTGCTTCCTATGAATAATTATACCCGAAATATTACCACCGTGACAAGTATTGTTGCCATTGTAGTGGGCTGCCTTTCTTTGTCGGGATGGTTTTTTAATATCCCTCTACTCAAATCGGTATTGTCCGGTTGGGCCAGCATGAAATTCAATGCGGCGTTTTGTTTTATTTTATCCGGTATTTCCCTTTACCTCCTCAATATTTCTTTAGTAAACAAGCACCGTAAATTAATTGCCATTGCTTGTGCATGTATCGTTTTTCTAATTGGATTTCTCAGCATTTCAGAATACATCTTCAGATATAATCTCCACATTGATGGACTTTTTTGGAAATCAGGGACAGAAACAGGTCCGGTCTCTTTTCCAGACCGGATGAGCGAAATTACTTGCTTAAATTTTACTTTACTCGGCTTTATATTACTGGTACTTAAAAAAAGGAAATATCCATGGCTTGTACAGACCTTGCTTTTTGTTATAGTTCCTTTTTCCATGATCACCGTTTTCATTTATTTTTTTAGTACTTCTTTTTTAAGCAGCATCCCACTGCTGAACACTACGGCCCCGCATACGGCCATATTATTTATTTTGCTTAGCGCCGGAGTTCTCTACAGTACACCGCTTCAATATATCAGCTTCTCCTTTCAAAAAAAAATAACCGGTTTTTTCTTGTTGGTCTCCCTACTGCTAGGCATGATATTTTACACTTATAATAAAAACCAGGAAAAAGCGATTGACACCAGCAGATCGCTGGAACATACCCAAGAGGTTTTATTTAAGGCTGAAGAGTTAAAGGATCAAGTGAATGAAATGGAAAGCGGAATAAGAGGGTTTATTTTAACAGGCAGCGAAAATGACTTGCCCTTTTTTAGCGCCGCAGCTGACAATATGGATAGCATTATTCGTATGCTTAAAACAATGACAAAAGACGATCCCGGTCAGCGACAGCGGATTGATACACTCGAAAAACTAATTGACGGTTATATTGCCTCCCAGGAAAAACTGGTTAATATTCGCCGTAAAGAAGGGTTTGATGCTGCACAAGAAGTTATTTTGAAAGGTAAAAGGATTTTACTGATTGGAGAATTGCAATCCGTGGTTACCGCCATTGTAGAGGAAGAAAAGCAACTTCTTGGAAAGCGCAAAGCTGAAAATGAAAAAAGTATTCAAAACTCTTCGGGAATTATCAAAGTCTTTCTGGTTTTTATTGTTTTGCTGTTACTGGTTGTTCTAGTGATTATTTACAATAATACCCGCCGGAGAAATAGGGCGGAAGAGCAGATGAAAGAATACAAATATTTCTTTAACAACAACAATGACCTTTGCGGCATTGCGAACTCGGAAGGATATTTTGAGATTATTAATACCAACTTTATTAAGACATTAGGGTACACAGAAAATGAATTTTGCGAAATCCCATTTATTAAATTAATCCATCCCGACGATATTCCCGCAACACTTCACGAATACGCGAAATTGAAATCCGGTGATTTGGTAATAAATTTTGTAAACCGTTACCGTATGAAAGACGGCGGCTATCTGTATCTCGACTGGAATGCAACTCCAAATGCTGCCACTGGAAAACTTTATTGCGTTGCCCGAAACATTACCGAACGAATAAAAGCAGACGAAGCCTTGCAAAATTCTTTAAAGGAAGTGTCCGAATATAGAAATGCATTGCAGAAACAAAGTCAGGCAATAAGTAGGGCCAATGCAATTATTGAATTTGATTTAGAGGGGAATATTTTAACTGCCAATGATAATTTTTTGAACCTGTTTGGTTATTCATTACAAGAAATTAAAGGCAAACATCACCGTATAATATTAAAAGAAGGACAGTTAAATACAAATGAATACAAAACGTTTTGGGAACACTTGAAAAAGGGAGAATTTCATATCGGCGAATTTGAACGAAAATCAAAAGGCGGGCAAACCATTTGGATTCAAGGTTCCTACAATCTGATTTATGATGTAGAAAACAAGCTTGTCAAAGTGTTTAAAATTGTAACAGATATTACTGATCGAAAAAAATTGGAAGATGAAATCAAACAATTCAATCAAGAACTGGAGCAAAAAATAAAAGAACGAACAGAAGAATTATTAAAAAGTCAACAGCTGTATAAAAACCTGCTTGATAATATGAACGAAGGTTTTATTGTTGACAACATTTCGGGTAATATAACATTTGCAAATAAGGAATTTTTAAAAATCTTTGGCCTGGCGGAAGGCGACTTAAGCAACCTTGTACATGAAGATTATTTTGCACCTGAATACCATGAAATGCTTCGCAGCATGCACAAACGCAGGGTAGCAGGAGATCAGGTACCTGGTGTTTTCGAATATGAAGGGCTGAGGAAAGATGGCAAAAGGATCTGGCTTTGGGTTCATGTAAACCCGGTTATTGAAAATGGAACTGTCATAGGTACGCAATCCCTTATCAGGGATATTACAGAACTAAAAAACGCGGAAAAAACTCTAAAGGAATATGCAGAAGAACTGAAAACCTCCAATATCGAGCTGGAGCGTTTTGCTTATGTAGCCAGCCACGATCTGCAGGAACCCGTGCGTATGGTAAGCAGCTTTTTAACCCTGCTCGAAAAAAGATTAGGCAGCCAGTTAGACGAAACCGGCAAGCAATATATTAATTTTGCTGTTGACGGAGCCGGACGCATGAAAACGCTTATCCAGGACCTGCTGCTCTATTCAAGAGTAGGCACTAATAAAGAGGATTTTACTTCAATTGACCTCAATGAAGTAATGCAATACACAACCAGGGTGCTGGAAGAAAATATTAAGGAAACCGGCACTGAAATAACAGTGAAATCTTTGCCAGTGATTGTTGCTAATAAAACGCTTACCAGCCAGTTGTTTGTGAACCTCGTAAGCAATGCAATAAAATATCATGGAGATAAAAAGCCAGAAATTGAAATAGGTTGTAACGAAGAGGGCGGCCAATGGGTTTTTTATATAAAGGATAATGGCATTGGCATTGACCCTAAATACTTTGATAAGATATTCATCATATTTAAGCGCCTGCACAACAAAAGCGAATATTCGGGAACCGGTATTGGCCTGGCAATCTGCAAAAAAATCGTAGAAACTCATAAAGGAAAGATATGGGTTGAGTCAGAAACACGAAAAGGCAGTATATTTTATTTTTCCATCCCAAAATAAATTGCATGAACAAAGAAGATGTAAAAATTTTACTTATAGAAGATAATGAAGGAGATATTGTATTGACCCTTCAGGCGCTGAAAGAAGCCAAAGTCGTCAATGTCGTATATGTGGTAAAAGATGGTGAAGAAGCGCTGAAATACCTAAGAAAAGAAGGCAGTTATAACGATGAAGAAACACCTGGTCTCATTTTGCTGGACATAAATCTGCCCAGGTTAGACGGTATAGCCGTGTTGGCGGAAATAAAAAATGATGCGGCGTTCATGACCATACCAGTTGTGATGCTGACTACATCCAATGCAGAAAAAGATATCATGGAGTCATATCGGCATCATGCCAATTGCTATATCACCAAACCGGTGGATTATCAGAAATTTATGGATGTGGTGCTTGCGATCAAAGATTTCTGGATCAATATTGTGAAATTACCTGAACATTAAAAATAAGGAATACCAATAATTAAAACTATTAATAACCTATTGAATGCATGTATAGAAATATTAAACCATATCGTTTGCTGATAGTAGAAGATAATCCCGGGGATTATGTTTTACTGGAAGAATATTTCCGTCTTAGTCAACTGTCGATAGAAAAAATCCATCATGCAGTGAATATGGCGGCTGTACCTGCGCTTATAAAAGAAAACATTTTCGATATTGCCCTGCTCGACCTTACGCTACCCGACAGCAATGGTGTTGACTCTGTTATGACATTGACCCGGTTGCTGCCTCAAACACCTGTTATAGTATTTTCGGGTTTGTCAACAATTGAAATAGCTGTAGAATCCATTTCAATGGGGGCACAGGACTACCTGGTAAAAGGAGAGTTTGATGAGAAGCTGCTGGCAAAATCTGTTCAATACAGCATTGAAAGAAAAAGATCAATCGAAAGACTGCGGGAAAGCAATGAACGGTATGAGTTTGTAAATAAAGCCACCCTTGATACTATCTGGGAATGGGATTACCTTACCAAAGAAGGTTTGTGGGGAGAAGGAATTATTAAAACATTCGGATACACAGAATACAACCTGAAATACGATATGAACTGGTTGAATGAATTTATTCATCCGGATGATAAAGAAAAGGTTTTAAAAACCATACAATACCATATTGAAAATGGTTTAAAAAACTGGCAAGAGGAATACCGTTTTCGCTGTGCTGATGGAACCTATAAAGAAGTATTTGACAGGGGATATATTCTTTTTGACAAAAACAAGAAGCCTTACCGGATGATTGGTGCTATGACGGATCTGACTGAAAAGAAAAAATTGGAAAGAGAACTAGCTGAACAACAGCTTAAACAGCAAAAATTAATAACTGAAATTACCATAGAGTCTCAGGAAAATGAAAGAAATGACCTGGGAAGAGAACTGCATGATAATATTAACCAGATACTGGCCACTGTAAAAATGTACCTGGGTATGGCTAAATCGGGTCGGGGTATCCCTGAAGACCTGATTAACAAAAGCTATGAATATGTGAATGACGCTATGGAAGAAATCAGAAAACTCTCTCATTCACTAGTGGCGCCTTCGCTGGGCGTTATTGGTCTGAAAGAAGCCCTGCTTGATCTGGTAGAAGGCACAAATTTGCTAAACGGACTGCAGGTACATCTATTTATAGAAGAAAAGTATTCTGAAAAAAATGTGGATAAAAATAAAGAGCTCATGTTTTATCGTATTGTACAGGAACAGCTGAACAATATTACTAAATATGCCAAAGCAAAAGAGGCTGTTATTAATATAAAAACAGATAATGGAAAACTGTTTTTATCTGTTGCCGACAATGGGGTGGGATTTGATCCTTCACAAAAAGCCAAAGGGATCGGTTTGAAAAATATCGACGGCCGGGTGGAGTTTTTTTCGGGCAGTATGAACATCATTTCAGCTCCGGGAAAAGGATGCACACTAGAAGTTTGGATACCCGAATAATGAGAAAATATATTCACTATGAAGAAAATAACTGTCGTAGTAGTTGACGATCATAGGTTGATCAGGGAAATGTGGGCGAAATTGTTTGCTACCAGAAACGATATAGTTGTAGTAGGTGATTGCGGCGTATTTGACAAGGCAATTGAATTGATAAAACTTAAAAAACCGGATATTGTTTTACTAGACATCAATTTACCTCCTGCTTCCGGGTTGGATGCAGTTCCGTTAATACTAAAATATTCACCCGGTACAAAAATCATCGCCGTTTCCATGCATACCGAACCGGTTTACGCTAAAAAGATGATAAAACTGGGAGCCAAGGGATACGTTTCAAAAAATTCATCTTATGAAGAAATGTTTAATGCCGTTGATAAAGTAAGGGACGGAAAACTGTTCATATGTACTGAAATGAGGAATATCTTATCTGACCGCCAATTATTTAAAGATGAAGCCAGTGAACCGGGTATAAACGATCTCACATTTCGTGAAATTGAAATTGTCAAATTTATCAAAAAAGGTCTTTCCTCTAAAGAAATTTCTGCCAGTTTAAATATCTCTACCCGGACAGTGGATGTGCATAGGCAGAATATTCTCAAGAAGTTAAAATTAAAAAACACAGTGTCCCTCATTAATTTTATTAATACGAATGATCTCCAATTTTGAGGAAGCACACATAAACAGCTCGTGCACCGCTCTTGGGTTCCGCTATTTCATATCCGGCATATCCATCATTTTCGTATCGCCCTTTGCGACTTTGAAATCGAGGACTTTGAGGTTCATCTTCTCGATCTGATTTACACCCTCTTTGATTTTTATAAACTGGTTGGGTGTAACATTCTTAAATTTCTGGATGGTTCCCGTGGCGGGCCATTTAATAATTAACTCATCAATGACAGTGGTCCTTCCGATCCCGATTTCCTTTCTCAATGGGTTCGCACCAAAGCTCCCACCTGAATTCACATCCATATATACCGTTCTTTTTGAGCCGCTATCATTGAATGAAACGGAAATATGCGCACCGATGGCCGACCGGTTACTCTTGTCTCCTTCCAGTAAAATACTGATCCATTTATTATTATTCTGCCCGGGATTTACGTAAAACGAATTAAAATAAGCATCTCCCAAATAAGCACCACCCACATTGATATAAATATCCTGGCTGCCATCGTTATTCACATCCGCAAAAGCAACACCATGTCCCTTCTGCAAATTGCCGACTCTGGCTGATCCGGTAACTTCCACAAACTGCTGACCCGAAATATTTTTAAACATCCTGTTTGGGATAAGCGATTTAAAATCCGGATTGCCTGTTCCCAGGTACATATCCAGCCATCCGTCATTGTCTATATCCCCGAAATTCGAACCCATCGCAAAAACGGGTCTTTCCAATCCGGTTTGTTTCGCAACATTGGTGAATGTGCCGTCATGATTATTATGGTACAGATACATTCTGCTGGGATTTTTCATCGGCCGGTTCAGCGCTTCTGCCGCCAGCGTGCTGGCCAGGTTCTGTCCGTATTCATAGCCGCATTCAAAAATATCGGGCCATCCATCATTATCATAATCCCAGAACCAGGTTGGAAATGTTGAAGTAATTTCCTTATCCAGTCCGGCTTCTTTTGTAACATCTTCGAATTGGGGGACTTTTCCTTTTATGCCTTTATTTTTCAGGAGTATTCTTTTCCCGTCAAAACAGGAAACAAATATATCCGGCCACCCATCATTATTGTAATCGGCTGTTACCACGCCTTTCATGAATTGGGTTACAGCTGTTCCTGATTCCGGCGCCACATTTGTAAATGTTCCATCCTGGTTATTGATATATAGTTCAGCGGGATGAGGATGATCGGGGGTCATGGTTTCATTGCCGATAAATAGATCCAGCCATCCGTCGTTATTGAAGTCCGCCCAGGTTCCCGTTTGCGTAGGATGAAAAGAAAGAAGTCCGCTTTCGATCGTAACATCCGTAAATGTTCCGTCACCATTATTCTTCAATAATGTGTTCGGTTGTTTACCAAATTCTCCATACCAGGCTCCTCTTAAAACAAATATATCCGCATAACCATCATTGTTATAGTC
>Ga0209863_10001115_pt1 | contig 10918 bp, 12 predicted proteins | sample OrgsoiDNA2013046_FD_185796 | JGI IMG/M metagenome (GOLD analysis project Ga0209863, IMG submission 185796) | Permafrost soil microbial communities from the Arctic, to analyse light accelerated degradation of dissolved organic matter (DOM) -... | ecosystem: Environmental > Terrestrial > Soil >...
CCGGCGCCTTCACGGTTGCGTAGTTAATATTCTGCCGCAGGATCGCAATCTGGTTGGTTTGGGTGATGATATTCTGCCTGGCAAGTTCCAGTTGCTTTTTGGCGTCATCCAGCTTTTCTGCGGATTGTGTCTGCCGTTCAAGCGCGCTCTGTAAGGCAATGGTGTTTTTCTTAAAGCTTTCTTCCGTGAATTCAAACACCTGTACAGAAACGATGCCTTTATCTTTCAGGATCTTGTTCCTCTCGTAATTAGTTTCAGAAGACTTCAGCGATACCTTTTGCGCTTCAATACCCTGGGCAGAAATTCTCTCTTCCAATTCCGCCAGGTGTACACCGACTTCTGCCCTAGAAAGGCTTGTCCTGGAGGCGGACAGGGAATTAAAAGCCTGTTTCAATTGCAAATAGAGATCAGTCGTATCCAGCTTTGCCATCACTTCTCCCGCAGTCACATATTGATCATCATCTACTGCAATTGCCTTCACAAAGCCGTCCGTTCTTGCAGTTACCGGAACTATATTCGCGTCCACCTGGGCGTCGTCAGTACGGTTCTTGTCATCATAGTAATTAATAATGAGCCAGTAGATAACCGCCATGGTACACGCGATGAGCAACAATATCAAAAGATTGCGAACAGCAGTTTTCATATTACTTATTTTGCAACGCAGCAGCTTTTGCAGCTTTTTTTGCGGCCTTTTTTTCCTCGCGCTTCTTTTCCCATTCCTGATGAGAACTGATAATCGTTTTGCCGGCTTCCAAAACAAAAATCAGGTAAACACCCACGCCTATAAAAATGTATATAATATTAAATATAACACCGACCGTTGTCTGAGGCCCCAGCTTATAAGGACTGTTCATGGCCAGCGTACCGACGGCATACGCGAGTGCACCCAGGAAGGGTCTTTTTTCTACCAGCCAGAAGAACATGGTCCCTACCAAAATAAGGACGAAGAGCAAAAATCCAATTGTCCGGAAAACCTTATCATTTCTTAATCTTTTAATAATATCAAAAATGAATTTTCCGGCTAGGGCAAGTTCTACTAACATAATGTTGGTTTTTATTCAATGAAAGAATTATTTCAGTTCCCTGAATGCATTTGTTGACCATGGTTTAGGGTTATTGGGAGAACGATCAGTCAAAAATAGGGATGTTAATCGGTTGTTATTAGTTTTTACAATATTTTTAAAATCTCTTAATAGCTTTGCGATTTAAATTTTTAAATAATCATTATGAAATACACAATAGCAGTCTCAATATTGGGTATGGCACTGGTTTCTGCCTGCAGCAATCCAAAACAGAGCGAAACTCAAACGGATACGATGCAGACTGTAAAAGTTCAGCCCGAAGAAATCGTAACCGGAAATTTGGTGAAATCCGAAGCACCGGATGCGGTCACAAAAATCGCTCAGGGTTATGCTTTACCCAAATTGGATGATGGTCAGTCTCAATCGCCAATCGATATTATTTCTGACAGCACTATGAAAGATAACGGTCAGTTCATTTCAATAAAATTCAAAACGGGTGTTGTAGTTGTTGAAAATCTGGGTCATACCATACAGCTGGATTTTAAAGAAGGAAGTACCGCCGTCGCCGGCGGGAAAACATATTCTTCCAAACAGTTTCATTTTCATACACCGTCCGAACACATGATTGACGGGATCACTTATCCCATGGAAATGCATATCGTGAATGTTTTAAAGGATTCTGATGAAAAGAAAAATCCGCATTACCTGGTGATCGGACTACTTTTTAAAATGGGCCGTGAAAATACATTTATCAAAGAATTTCTAAACGTCATACCCAGAGAAGAAGGGAAAGATACGCTGCCTTCCGGAGCGGTGCGTTTCGAAGATTTGTTTCTTACAATTCCGAAAAAAGAAGAAAAGGGGTATTATTCCTACAATGGCTCTCTCACCACGCCGCCTTATTCAGAAACTGTCCATTGGATTGTGAAAAAATATATTCTGGAAGCCTCTCCTGAACAAATAACCGCGATTGAAAAAAAGGAAGGAGATAATGCCAGGCACGTGCGTTCATTATATGCCAGAAAAGTCTTTAGCAACTGATAGCAATTACCAGGGAGCCTTATAAAATATTCAGATTCTTTGAAAATGATTATATTTAATCAACAAAGAGAATCTTACTATAGCATTTCCTTCGCATACTATGGTATGGTATTCCATTGATCTCCCTTCGGCCGGGCCTAACTCAATTCAGATTTGATTTCTATCCCACCTATAAAAATTCATTCAAAATACAATATTGCGATAGCATCAGGATCAGATCGCTGAACCCTGGATAAATCGTCCTTAATTAAAAGCAATCACATGCAAGAACCTTCATATGATTTAACGATCGTTAGGCAAACTGTTGAGCAACGGATGGCGAAAGGAAAATCGCTCCGGAATAAATTTCCAATTGCAAAACAGGGAGAATATAAACCCGCACCGGATCGTGTTGATCCGATCTCCATATTGGAAGAACAGGGGAAGAGCCGTCTGCCGGACCTGGTGCCGATTCGCTATGCGAGAATGCTTGCTTCGCCCTTCGCGTTTCTTCGGGGGGCTGCGGCCATTATGGCCGCAGATTTAGCGGCCGGTGCGCCGACCTCCGGAATATCGGTGCAGGCTTGCGGCGACATGCATTTGGCAAACTTCGGAGTATTCGCTTCAGCGGAGCGCAACCTTGTTTTCGGAATCAATGATTTTGATGAAACTCTGCAAGGGCCCTGGGAATGGGATCTCAAACGACTGGTAGCCAGTATTGTGGCCAGCGGCAGGTTTTTAGGTGCCAATGAAAAGCTTTGTGAAAAATCCGTTCGCGCAGCGGTAAAGTCTTACCGGGACCGCATGAAAGAATTTGCCCAGATGGGTAATATGGAATTATGGTACACTACGATCGGTGAAAAGGATATCCTCAAAACACTTTCACCCTCTGCACGTAAAGGGTATAAAAAAATCAGTGCCAAAGCCCGCACCCGAACACATTTGCAGGTGCTGGGTAAAATGACGGACCTTGTAGGGGATAAATACCGGTTAAGAGTAAACGCTCCTTTCATCGTCCGGGAAACACATACGCAGGACGGAATGCCCATCGAAGAGGCCCTTCAAATAGTACTTAAATCCTATTTTAATTCAATTGGGGATGACCGGAAATACCTGCTCCAGCATTATCATATTACAGATGTGGCGAGAAAAATAGTAGGTGTAGGCAGTGTAGGAACGCGGTGCTGGATCATTTTCCTAACAGGTAATAGTTCTAACGATCCGCTATTTCTCCAGGTAAAAGAAGCGCAGCCTTCCGTACTTGAGCCCTACCTTCATAAATCCTTTCCAAATCCCGGTCAACGGGTTGTGACCGGACAAAAACTAATCCAGGGAGCGCCCGATATTTTTCTCGGATGGGGTGAGGCGCAAAATGGAATTAAATTTTATATACGACAACTTCGGGATATGAAAGGCGGTGTGGAATTCGATCCGGATAAGGTAAAAATTCAAAACATGCCACAATACAGTGCTCTATGTGCCTGGGCACTGGCGCTTGCTCATGCCAAATCGGGAGATGCGGCAATGATTACAGGATACATTGGAAATAATGAAGAGTTGGACAAGGCCATGGTTCGATTCGCTTTTGCTTATGCCGACCAGACTGAGAAAGATCATAAGGCCCTTGCTGCCGCCGCCAAAAGCGGTAGAATCAGGGTTGCCAGTTCGGGATCATAAAAACCGGGAAGATGTCAACCACAAAAGATTATGCATTCGCCTCCGGCGGAATACTATGGAAGGTTCTCGATCGCTCCCGGTTCGAAGCTAAAAGCGTAAGGAAGCAAATACTATTTGTTACCGGGCTGATACTGCTTTGCTGGCTGCCCATCGCCGTTCTCTCATTTTTCAAACTGGGATGGGATCAGTTTTACCTTTTATTTCTTCGTGATATAGCGACACACGTAAGGTTTTTAATCGTATTGCCCATTCTGCTTTTTGCGAGGCGTTCTTTAAATAAGAGTTTCAACAGCACAATTGGTTTTTTTCACCAGACTAAAATAGTGGACGCAGACAATGCAAATGAATTTGAACAGGTCATGCTGACGATTGAAAAATGGCGCAGTTCAAAGCTCGTCGACTTTGTAATCATATTTTTGGTTTATTCTTCCTTTTATCTACAGGAAAACAACAGGATTAATTTATCCATTAGCTATGCGCCCTGGCATATGGTGGATAACCATATTATCGCTGCCGGCTGGTGGTACCTGGCTTTTAGTTTACCCATTTTGCAGATACTGCTTTATCGATGGCTCTATACTATTTTGCTCTGGATTATTTTTTTAAGAAGGATTTCAAAACTGAATCTTCACCTGTCAGCGCTGCATCCTGATGGTGTTGGCGGACTGGGTTTTCTTCAATATACTCAGCTTAGTTTTTTTCCGGTAGCTCTAGCCTTTTCAGCACTCACAGCCGGCGTCATGAACAATATGATCATCTTTTCCGGTGTATCCCTGATCGACTATAAGATCGCGATCGGCGCGTCACTATTGTTTGTTTTATTACTATTCATATTGCCACTGATGCTGCTTTTACCTGTATTGGCCAAAGTGAAACGAAAATATTTCATGCAATACAGCTTACAGTCCTGGCCCATCGCAAGAGAATATGAAGAACAGTTAAAGGCCTTTTATTTAAACGGAAAGGAAAACCCTGATGCCTCCTGGCATGTCGATCTGATCGGCAGTTTTGAAAAAACCAAGGAGATGAAAATTGTCCTTGTCGACAAAACCTTGCTGCTGGCTTTTGCTGTAGCCGTAATTCTTCCCTTTCTGCCTGTACTGGCTCAACAGGTTCCACTAAGGGAAATAATTATTAGTCTGCTTGGAAAAATTATGGGATAGGTACAGCAGAACCTGCACTGCTGTTTTCGTTCGCGTTAGTTAAAAACTGAATGGAAAAAAGCCTGCATGTCTTTCCACGAAGCCGTATCGGCATTGGCATTATAGGCTATGGGCATATTGAACTTTTCCCCTAAGGCAGTTGCATCGGGATTAGTATATGCATGTTTGGCACCCGGATAAGTAATGAAGTCATATTGGGCACCAACTGAGTCCATACTTTTCTTAAATGCCACCTGATCAGACATGGGCACAAATTCATCATCGCCGCCCTGACAAATCAGGACCCTGGCTTTCAACAGATTTTTTTGGGGTTGAATGCCGACCAATCTTCCGTGAAAACTTACTACACCCTTAAGCGGTGCACCCAGTTTGGCTGCATTCACCACAACAAAGCCTCCAAAACAAAACCCCATGGCAGCTACTTTAGAAATATCTGCCTGCGGGAAATCAGCGGCTTTGCCGATCGCATCCATAATGGGTTCTAATGTGTTTTCGGGGTTTGAATAGTATGGTTTAGTCAGAGCCCTGGCTTCATCGGGATTGTCAGCCAGTTGTCCGTTTCCAAACAGATCGGCATCAAATGCAAAGTATCCGAGTTCCGCAATCTGTCTGGCACGGGATTTTGCGTAGTCATTTAAGCCCCACCATTCGTGAACGATAATAACCACAGGTAATTTCCCCTTCCGGTTTTCATCATAAGCGATATATCCCCTGGCTTGATAACCATTTGAATGATAAAGTACTTCCTCTGTCTTAATGTTCGAATCCGTGTTAGGCATATTCTAAAGATAGGGTAGTAATATAAGCCCTCCTGCAGAAAATACCCACCGGGGATTAGCGTTATAAGGTGAAACCCCCAATCCGATGAAAAACGCCCTGCTCCTGGTACTGGTTATTTGCACGACATATCAGTCTTTCGCCCAAACAGCTAAACGCGATTATATGGTCGTGCCCGTCATTTCACAACAATCTATTTATTTAAAAGGGGGTCCCCGCGGAATGGGTCGCCGCAGTTCGAGGCAGTTTTTGCCGATCAATCTGCCGGCAAATACGGTAGCCTGGTATTACACGATTACCACCCGCCCGCGCAAGGGTAAGTTTCCGAACAGTGATTTGACGGGCCAGCTGGTGAAGTTAGTCGACCCCGTTCACGGCATCACGGCTAAGGCCACTGTAACTGTTCCAAACGGAACCGGTGTCTGTGATGTTTATCTGATGACAGATCCCCATGAAGTGAACAGATATGTCAATAAGCTGCCTGCAGTTAGTTTCCTGATGAATGACTCCCGGGAGAATTATGTTTCCGGAGCCGTCCAGGTAAGAGATTTTGTTGATGGTTCCTGTTATCTTGTAATCCGGAATCCAAGTTCTTCCCGTGGCCTGAATGTCAATATTGAAGTCACGGCAATTGTTTTGTCGTCGACCGTCGGGGGTAGCACGGCGATGCAATAAGGGATGCCGTACGATTAAAAGATATTTTTCATGAAAAGGAATTCTGTAATCGTCGTGATCGGCGCGGGATCCATTGGTCAGGCTATTGCAAGACGGGTTGGCGCGGGAAAGCATGTACTGCTTGCTGACCTTCGGCAGGAAAACAGCGATGCGGCTGCAAAAATACTCAGTGAAGCCGGTTTCGAAGTAAGCACTGCGATCGTTGATGTAATATCCAGAGAGTCGGTCCATTCTCTTATTGAAAAGGCAATGAAGTTGGGGAGCATCAGCGGACTTATTCATGCTGCCGGCGTTTCTCCTACGCAGGCATCTCCATCTACGATACTTAAAGTGGATCTGTATGGCACGGCACTGGTGCTCGAGGAATTTGGCAATGTCATGGAGAGCGGCGGCTCGGGGTTGGTGATTGCTTCACAATCGGGACATCGCCTGCCGGCACTTTCGCCAGAGCAGGACGAAGCGCTTGCAACCACACCTGTAGAACAACTGCTATCTCTTTCTATGCTTCAGCCTGACCAGGTAAAAGATTCATTGCATGCCTATCAATTATCCAAAAGAGGAAATTCTCTTCGGGTGATGGCAGAAGCTGTGCGATGGGGTAAAAGAGGCGCCCGGATCAATACTATTAGTCCGGGAATTATTATCACTCCACTCGCAAAGGATGAATTGGCCGGACCAAGAGGTGATGGATATCGCCGAATGATTGCGGCTTCCGCTGCAGGAAGGGCCGGAACGCCCGATGAAGTGGGGGCTGTCGGGGCTTTGTTGATGGGACCGGACGGGGGATTCATTACCGGAAGCGATTTTCTGATGGATGGGGGAGTTACTGCTGCGTACTGGTATGGTGAACTCGCACCGAAGAGCAATCAGTAATGCGCGTGACTAGCGATCCCTGAAAATGATTTTTATTACCTCCCACGACTGGTTCAGTAGTGTACATTTATGAACAGCCTCAATCTTTTTCACAAACTCTTCTCCCTTTTTGCGAACGGGAATTTTACCTTCCGCATACCCGGAATCAAAATAGGGTGAGTTTGGAGGGTCGACACTTTTTACAAGATCTGAAAAGAGCTCGCCCTGAATTTCAAACCATTCTTCCTTCTTTTCAAGGTCATAGAAACGGGATGCAACTTCCTGAGTTGTCATTGCCTGAGTGAGTGTTGAGTTTGTCATTTTCATTTTTTTATTACCAGGAAGGTGCCCTTGGTATTTATCACAAAAATATTATACAGGCATTAATAACATAAGGTGTAAAATGGACTTTGTGGCGGGTCGATTTGGACGCGGGGAAGGAGATAGTTATTCGCTTTTTTTCCTAATTTTATAACCGTCCGATACAAATAAATATGAGGAACGGTAATTGATGTAATTTTTGAGGATATATCCGGGTGACGACACCTATTTTGAATCAATTAAAACTACATTCATGAAAAAACACAATCTGTTCAGGCTGGCACTGCTGGCTTTATCCATCTTTATTCTCCCGCTTGGGATGAAAGCCCAGGACGAAAAAGAGAAAGAAAAATTACTGTCTGAAAGCAAAAATGCAAAAGCGGATATCATTAAAACGGATCCTTCTATCAGCGGCCTTTTTAGCAGCTCCCAGGGATATGTGATTTTTCCAAAAAACGGGAAGGGCGGTCTGATCATCGGTGGTTCCGGCGGTAACGGGGTTGTATATGAGAAAGAAAAATCCATCGGAACGGCAAAAATGGCCCAGGTAACTGTTGGTGCACAGGTGGGCGGCGCTTCCTACCGTGAAATTATTTTCTTTGAAAGCAAAGAAGCATTGGATCGGTTTAAAGATAACAAGCTTGAATTCAGCGGTCAGATTTCGGCTGTCGCACTCAAATCAGGCGCATCCAAAAATGCCAAATATGCCGATGGTGTGGCTGTATTTACGCAGGACCTCTCCGGACTCATGGCAGAAGCAACCGTTGGCGGGCAGAAATTTACATATAAACCTCTTTGATATAAATAATTATTACGATTTGAAATTAAACCCGGCAGGAAACTGCCGGGTTATTCGTAAGTCTTATAACCTGGTGATACAAAGCAAGAGTGAGGCACAGCTTTTGAACACAGAAAGAAAACCCTATATGGACCTGTTTAAACAACCCCTGGACAAGCTCCGCGATGATCTCGACTTTTTGAATAAAGAATGGAGAGATATTGAAGGGAGCCCGTTGAGCGCAAACCAATGTTATCATTTTGAAACGGATCCTCCTCATTTTCTCTATAATTTAAACTGTCCTGATTCCCTCCGGCAAAAACTTCAGGAGCTCCTGATGAAGCACTTCCCGCGGCAAGTTACTAACGGACCAAATTAAATTTGATTCCAAACATCCACGAATCTCTATTGGTTGCAAAATCGGATCTTTGACAGGGTCGGACTAAATTTCTGCCCTTATTTTTTATTTATAAATGTTAGTAACTCTATTGAGGTATCATTATTATTAATTCAGGAATAAAATTGTGACATGAAAATCCTAAAAGCTATTTTAAGAGAGCTTAAAAAAATTATCAAAACTGCCTTGTTTTTTGCGATCGTGTTCCTGCTAATGATGGTTATGAAGAAACTTGAACTGAAAGATTATGACATTGAATTCACCGGTATTTCGCAGGTACTGATCGGTGCGTTGATCATGTCTAAAGTAATTATTCTAATGGATATGATTAAGCTGGGGCCATGGGTCCAGCATCAGCCTCCGATAATTGATATTATCCTGAGAACAATTTTGTATTCTATAGGTGTTTTTATTGTTGTTATCCTTGAAAAAGGCTTCGAAGGCCGCGATAAACATGGCAGTTTCAGTAACAGTGTCTCGTATTTGATCAGTCACCGGGATATTTACCATATATGGGCAACCACGATCGGTGTCTCAGCATCTATATTCATTTACAACTGTTATGTCGTGATTCAGAGAAAATTGGGAAAGAACGGATTGTCCAAACTATTCTTTTCGACACCATTGAATCAACTGGAGAAATTACAAGTTTCCGGCTCCTAAAGAAATAAAAAGCAAATCTCTTTCCGTCATTTTAATCATCCCGAACAGTCGTTGTTCAAAAAATTATTCCGGCGTATTAAAATATTATCAGATCCCAGGCAAAAGAAATGAAAACGATTATAGAATCCATAAATTATATAGCATGATAATCGGATTACTGGCCCTGACATACTTACTATTTGGCGGAGGTCATCAGACATTTTTGTTAAACCCGGCATTAAAGAAAAATGTAGAGACTTATGTGAAAAACAGCAAACGCAAAGAGGATATCTACCAGCTGATTAAGCAGACTGATAAAAATGAAAGCGCTTTTTTAAAAGAAACAAAAAGTGTATTTGATAAGAAGCTGGTTTCGCTGAATATGGATACTGCATCAACGACCGCAGATTTTATAAAGGAGTATAATAAGTTCTACGACAGTCTCACAGTATTGCAGAATAAATATATTGACGGTGAAATTAAAATAAGATCATTCATCCTGCCGAATGAATGGGACAGTATCATGAAAAAAGTTCTGACGCTGCCTGATCAGGCAAAGGCGCGCAAAAGTTTAATGGAAGAGAACCAGAAGTTAGCCACTAAGCTAAAGACTGCCTGCAATAAAAATATTACGGATCCTTCTTCAAAGAAACAGGCCGCCGTGTATGTTGATGGCTACAAAGCAAGGGGTGACAGCGTAGCCACGGCATTTCTGAACTTGAATTATAAATATGCTGCGGCCATCCGCCCTTACAAAGTTTCCCGTTCGGATTTCGAACCCATGCGATCGAATATGATCGACCTGAGAAGAGATTATTCCAACTATCTGATCAATATGCGATTTAAGTTAAAGGCCATTACACCGAATAAAAATTGGAAGGATCTGGCGAAGGTGTTGAACAATAATTTTGTTTACCTGGGCGCCGGTATTCCAAATAATTAGTCAAAAACCCCCATTGCCTGCTTATTGGATCTCATTCAGGTCGGTCTCGCAACAAAAAGTATATATTTGTTGAAGCCTTTTTGAATGATGTTCGAATCCTTCGTTAAATATATCAACAGTTATACGACTGCTGCTCTGACTGAGGGCGAAATTGACTTAATCCAGGGTTTTTTTACTCCAAAAAAATTCAGGAAAAGACAATATTTTTTGCAGGAAGGTGAAGTTTGCAAATACACGGCTTTCATCACCAAAGGCGCTATGCGCCAATATAGAGTGGATGAAAAAGGTGAGGAACATATTATCAAGTTATACATTGAAAACTGGTGGGCGACTGACCGGGAAAGCCTGATGAACATGACACCTTCCATTTATTTTATTGATGCCTGGGAAGATACCGAGGTGTTGATGGTGACAAAAACAGATCTCAGTGATTTAGTAGATCGTATTCACACGATGTCGGAATGGCTCAGAAAACTGGATGCCAACTTTGCCATCGCTTCTCAGAAAAGAATTAATGCTGCCATTAGTTTAACGGCCGAAGAACGTTATTCTGATCTGGAAAAAACCAATCCTGTATTCCTTCAACGCTTTCCCCAGCATATCATCGCCTCGTATCTTGGCATTAACCGGGAAACACTTAGCCGGATTCGT
>Ga0209863_10001116_pt1 | contig 10914 bp, 9 predicted proteins | sample OrgsoiDNA2013046_FD_185796 | JGI IMG/M metagenome (GOLD analysis project Ga0209863, IMG submission 185796) | Permafrost soil microbial communities from the Arctic, to analyse light accelerated degradation of dissolved organic matter (DOM) -... | ecosystem: Environmental > Terrestrial > Soil >...
AGGGCCTATTTGTGGCGCTTCCATGAATCCTGCCCGATCTATAAGTCCCGCCGTGATTGGGGGCCATTATCAATCTCTTTGGGTCTATATTTTGGGGCCAGTCATGGGTGCTCTTGTGGGATCTTTTGTTTTCGCAATACTGATTAAAGATTAAGAGGCTGAAAAGAAATCCACAACTTGAAGAGAAGTAAAAGACTTATAATCAGAATGAGAAAATTATCATTCTGAATTTTTTCAATGTCACAAACGTAAAATAATGAGAATTGCCTTATTTAGTGATATACATGCAAACCTTCCGGCGCTGAAAGCATTTTTTAAGGATATAGACGCGCGCGAAGTTGATCAATTATATTGTTTGGGAGATCTGGTAGGATATAATATCTGGCCTAACGAAGTGATTAATGAAGTGCGCAAAAGAAATATTACCACTATTGCCGGAAATTATGATTTTGGCATAGGCAGGACAAGCGACGATTGCGGTTGTGCATATAAAACGGATCTCGAAAAAACAAATGGGGCTGTTTCCATTTCCTATACCAATCAAATTGTGAATGACGAAGAAAGAATCTATTTGCGAACATTACCGGCTCAAATTAAGGTCGAATTCCAACTTAATCAGGATAAGCTCAATCTTTTGTTAGTTCATGGAAGCCCACGAAGGATCAACGAGTATTTATTTGAGGACAGAGAAGAAAAGAGCCTACTCCGGATTATGCATGACGCGGATGCCGACATTATGTGTTTCGGTCATACTCACAAACCTTATCATAGGATTTTGAACGATGGGGATGGAAAAGATCATTTCAGGCATGCGATCAATATTGGTTCAGTAGGTAAACCCAAAGATGGAAACCCACAAGGAGGTTATGTTATTTTAACAATCAGTGATCATAGCAGTGTTTTAAATGCAGATTCGGTAAAATCTGAATTGATCCGGTTTGACTATGATATCGAAAAAGCCGCCAATGCAATTGAAGGCAGTCCATTACCGAACGACTATGCTGAAAGTCTGAGAAAGGGTATTTAATTTTGAGCTATGATAGTGATTAAAACTATGGAACCTCATCACTGGAATGAGGTTAGAAGAATTTATGAAGAAGGACTTAGTACTGGAAACGCGACTTTTCAGACTTCGGCTCCGGAATGGGAAGAATGGGACAAAGCCCATATTGAAAGCTCCAGGTTGATTGCTCTGGACAATGGACAAATGGTCGGATGGACTGCATTAACACCGGTATCCAGTCGCTGTGTTTACGGTGGCGTAGCTGAAGTGAGCATTTACGTCGCGGACAGTGCCAGGGGTAAAGGGGTTGGAAAAATACTCTTAAAAGAATTGATTGCATCCAGTGAAGCAGGTAATTTCTGGACCCTCCAGGCAGGCGTATTCCCTGAAAATATTGCCAGTATAAAGATCCATGAAGCAAGTGGCTTCAGGGTAATCGGCAAAAGAGAAAAAATCGGCCGGATGGATGGTATTTGGCGGGATACTATATTACTGGAGAGAAGAAGTAAAACTGTTGGATTATGAGTGACGGAATAGGCCCCCGAAGAAGTCAGATGGTCCAGGGAATTGATGGGTATCCACTAGGAATGGATACGAAACAAGAATAAATATCTGAAGTGAAATAAATAGTATTAGGATGTAATATATTTCCCAAATCGGGACAATTTCATTGAATGGTACAGAATTCGTTTTCTACCTGACTACAATTTATTGAAACATTCCAGCGGGCTATTTCTGAAATGATACCAGTGAATCAATGTGGGTATTTTAACAATCGACTTACAATAATTAGGTGTAGATTAAATATTCGAAAAAACCCCGATTCACAGGATTCAGTATGTATCGACAACTAACAGTAGCAATGGGAATATTGGTATTTACATCCATCTACTTTATATCATGTAGTAAATCCACAACTAATAAGAATCCACCGACACCACCACCGCCAGTAATTTGTGATAGTGCGGGTATGAAATATTCGTCAGACATTGTCCCGATATTGACGAATAATTGTTATGGTTGCCATGGAACCGGGAATACAACAGGCAGCGCAGGCATTCTTCTGGAGGGTTATACTAACATTGAACCATATGCCACGGGTGGGACAGTGAAAGGAGTCATCACACATGCTTCCGGTTATGTTGGAATGCCATACCTGAAGCCCAAGCTGGATAGTTGTACAATAAATAAAATACTGGACTGGATAAGTCAGGGTGCCCCAAATAACTAATTCGCAAACCGTAGTAGTTTTCAGCACATGATATCCTTTATTTTTTTCTGACAATTCCCTGAGTTTATCGAGTGCCTTTGGCCATGTAAGCAAAAAATAGTCTTCGAATTCTTTGGGAATATCTGCACCAATCAGTTCGACATGCAGGGTTGTTTTGCCTCCCCTTTCCACGAGATTATAGTTTTCCATTGCTCCCGCCCATTGTTTACTTTCTTTACTGTCCATGTCCTCTACTCCGTTCATGATTGTCCCGAGATGTTTGATAGACATATACTCGTTGGGCCTGTTGTCTATAATGGTAGATACCATGCCTGAATTTTTCCCATCCAGAAACAATACTTTACTTCCCTTTTTCCAGTCTGTTTCAGCCCGGGAGCCTTCGGCAAATGCAGATGTCCATTCCCGGTAAGTTCTGTCGTTCCAAAGGTTGTTCCATACCTTCTCTCTTGGAGCGTTTACTGTAATATTGAATTCCATGATTTATTTTTTTGATTCAATTATAAAGTTCGCAGAGTTTTATATACTGAGCGAGTACAAAAAGCGACCGTTTTAAGGGTTGAATGCGACAAGATAACTGAGGTATAACTACTTCAGAGCTACATCATTTTTTTAAAGCTGCGATTTCCACCACATCAGTACTACAACATGTCAAGGATTTGACCTCTCTTCCTGTATTTGAAAATGTTTTATATGTAACTTTTGCAAGCCATATAAAAAACAACAAATGAAAATCAAATTACTTCTTTCCGCCCTGATATTCAGTTTCGCATCATACCAGGCTTTCGCACAAAACACAACTTCGCAGGTAGTCGTGCCGGATTGGGCGCTACCCGGATCTGCAACACACAAACAGGTGCCACCTCCGGCAGATTTTCACCGGGCCACCCGAACGGACTATGTACACATTGGCATATTTGAGGGACAGAGTGATGTGGGCGGCACGCTGGTTCCCGGGTCTTCCAACTTCAATAAGGCAACCGGGCAGTATACCATCATTTCTGCGGGTTATAATGTTTGGTATCAAAGGGATGAATTCCGTTACCTCTGGAAGAAAATATCCGGCGATGTATCACTCGCAGCCGATATTGATTTCCCCGACACGGCCGGATACGGGGACCGCAAAGCTTTCGTCATCATTCGCCAGAGTCTGAATGATGATTCCAAAGAAGTGGTGGTTGCCATTCATGGCGCGGGCCTTTTGCATATGGCCTGGCGTCCTGAAGCTGGGCAAATGATGAAGGAAACGCGTGCTAACAATCGTAAAAGCCTTCCCGATCTGATAAGCGGACATGTAAGCCGGATTGGACTGGAGAAGCGCGGGGATACATTTTCGCTGTATGTAGGTACCAACGGGAATGCTATTCACCATGTCGGAGATTCCATTCAGCTGCATCTGGAAGAGCCATTCTATGTGGGCATTGGATTCTGTTCACATCTTCCTGCCAAAACGGACACCGCCATACTTTCTAATGTGGTTCTGGAAAATAGCGCGGGCAAAATGCGATAACGGAGTCAGTTTATCGTAAAATTGTATACAGATTAAAATGGATGCCTCCAAAATTTGGTCTTTGTATACTGTTATTTATTTTGTCTGCCTGCAATCATTCAGGGCAGGATACAGGATCCATGCAGGCGCAAATAGATACTCTCCAAAAAAAATTAGATAAGACTTATAAACCCGGGCTGGGTGAGTTTATGTCCGGCATCCAGGTACACCATGCGAAATTGTGGTTTGCGGGGCAGGCCGGCAACTGGAGTTTGTCTGATTTTGAAACGAAAGAAATCAGGGAAGCCATTGAAAATATTCAAACCTATTGCGCTGACCGTCCGGAAGTCGTTTCGATTCCCATGATCAAACCTCCATTGGATAGTATTGATATAGCGATAGCCGACAAGAGTATTTCCCGGTTTAAAAGCAGCTTTAACTTGCTGACGAACATATGTAACAATTGTCACCGGGCGACGAAACATGAATTCAATATTATTCAGATTCCTTCTACGCCGCCCTTCTCCAACCAGGATTTTCAGAATCCTTCAAAATAATGCTGGTATGGGCTATTCCCATACCACACTTACCTTTAATTAATGAAATGGATTACACGTGAACGACCGAAAATTGACCGTCTCGCATGCCCCTGGCTTATTAAACGATTTATAGATGAAAAGGCTGAGATCATTTATGTCCCGTTTGAACAGGTGCTTAAGGAATCCGAAAAATCAGGCGCAATACCTTTTGATATTCCGGATGTAGAGTTCACTCACTATAAGAACGAATGTACCTTCGATTATTTCATAAAGAAATATAAAATTAAAGACAGGGCCGTTCTATCGATGGCTCCCATCGTGCGTGGCGCCGATACAGACCATCACGAATTATCTGATCAGTCGAACGGACTCTGGGCAATCTCGGCAGGCCTCAGCTATAATATTAAAGATGACCAGGATTTACTAAAGCAGGGAATGATTATTTACGATGCCCTGTATTCCTGGGCTAAATTTCTTCAAAAAGAAAAACATACCCAGCAGCCATTTGAGAATTTGCTCCTGGGTGTTTTTAATAATTACCTGAAAGGCAAGTCCGGTTCCGGAAAGAAAATCCCGGCCTGGGCGCAGGAATTAAAAGAAATCATTCAGGATCATATTGATACCAGTCTCACGTTGAAAGAAATATCAAAGGGGCTGGAAATTAACCCGTCTTACTTGTCCCGGGAATTCTCAAAATATTTCGAAGATTTGTCGTTTGGTGAGTATATCCGGAAACAGCGGATCGAGCGGGCTAAAGAAATGATGGGAACACAGGAATATTCATTAACTGAGGTTGCCTACCTAACCGGATTTTCAGATCAGAGCCATTTCACCCGTATTTTCAAAAAATTCACCGGTAAAAATCCTTCCGCTTATAAGAAAACTATTCGAAAGAAGTAATCCCTGTACAAAAAGTCATTTTCGTTCTATTTGGATGATCCGGTAAAGTTTAGTTTTGCCCAAATGGATGAAATTCCGGGCAATCAATCCTACAATCTCCGTCAGTTAACCGGGTATTTCTTCAAATTGGGATATAGTGGTTTCGGAGGTCCCGTTGCACTGGTTGGATATATGCACAGGGACCTGGTTGAAGAAAAAAAATGGATCTCCGAGGAAGACTATAAAGAGGGACTTGCCCTGGCCCAGCTGGCACCCGGCCCGCTTGCCGCCCAATTGAGTATTTACATTGGCTTTGTTCATTACAGAATTTTTGGGGCTACGATTACCGGACTCGCCTTCATACTTCCTTCCTTCATTATGGTGGTCGGACTAGGGATGGCCTATAAGGCTTTCGACGGATTACCCTGGATGCAAGCCGTATTCTATGCTGTCGGCGCAGCGGTGATGGGAATAATAATATTAAGTTCATATAAACTGACTTTAAAATCTATCAGCAGGCTGAACCCCAAATCGATTCGGGTAAACTGGGTACTCTGGATTTTATATTTTTCCGGGTTGATTCTTACCATTGTGACCCAATCTGAACAGATACTACTCTTCATCATAGCTGGCTTGATTTACATGTTTTATAAATCACCTCCCCGCAGATTGATGGTTACCAGTTCGTCCAGATCCTTATTATTGTTTACAGGATTTGGGTTTTGGGAATTTGAATCCGGGACACTTGAAAAAATCGGTTTGTTTTTTCTCAAGGCCGGAGCCTTTGTATTTGGCAGCGGCCTGGCTATAATACCCTTTCTTCATGCGGGTGTGGTATCAGAAAATCGCTGGCTGACAGAAACACAATTTATCGATGCAGTGGCTGTGGCGATGATCACTCCGGGCCCGGTAGTTATAACAGTAGGATTTATAGGATATCTCATCGGAGGGTTTCCCGGAGCCACGGTTGCGAGCCTGGCAACTTTTCTTCCCTGCTACTTATTTACAGTTATACCGGCTCCCTATTTCAAAAAAATTGCAAAGATCAGTTCCATAAAGGCTTTTGTAGAAGGGATTACTGCGGCTGTAGTGGGGGCACTGATGGGCTCGGTTATTGTGATTGCAACCCGGAGTATAAAAGATATCCCGACTTTCCTGATCGCATTAGCCAGTTTACTCGTTCTTATTTATTATAAAAAAATAAAAGAACCGGTCATTATTCTATTTGCTGCTTTACTTGGAATTATTATAAAACTAGTAATATGAAAATCAGAAGTTCATTTTTGACTTTAATATTTTTTTCCGGCTTCTTTTGCTGCAAAGCACAGGTAGATTCAACGGGACTCAATAATGTTTTTGGAAAGAAAGGATCCGTTCAGGGAATGGTATACAGGATTACCTATCCGAGATCTGATTTAAAAGTCACTGTCGGCGAATTTTCAGTGGCCCCGGGTCTCGCATTGACGTCCTGGATTGGAATATTATTTATGGGAAATGAATCCATGATGATGGGTGATCTTGTATTATTGGATACTGAAGAAGCCACAGTAGTTGCAAAACTAATCGCTTCAAATCTTTCCATTACAGCCATACACAACCATCTGACTAATGAAAAACCGGCTATCAAGTACATTCATTTTTCCGGGAGCGGTGATCCGATGAAATTGGCTGCTTCTATCAAGTCAGTGTTGGCCACAACGGGCACACCGTTAACAGCTCCTGCGCCGTCACAGCAGCAATTTGTGTCGCCTGACTGGTCAAAGGTTGAAGCCGTTTTAGGAAAAGGCGGCAAGCATAACGGACAACTATTGCAGTATAGCTTCGCCCGTAAAGAAAAATTATTGGAATCCGGAATGGAAATGCCTCCTTCCATTGGTATGGCCACCGGTATTAATTTCCAGATGGATGGCAACAGGGCCGGAATAACAGGCGATTTTGTTTTGCTTGCCAGCGAAGTGAACCCGGTTATCAGGGCACTTACCGAAAATGGAATAATAGTGACTGCAATCCATAATCATATGTTATATGATGAACCCCGTTTATTCATGCTGCATTTCTGGGCGGTCAATGATCCCGAAAAACTGGCTGTCGGATTAAAAACAGCGCTTGATAAAACGAACTCTGCTATTCATTGAATTATAGAGTCGCACTGTCCCAGGTAACCATTGAGATTACTATTCGGGATAATTAATCATAAAGTAATCAAACTGCAGAAATAAATAAGGGAATAATGATTATTTTGTAATAAAGAATATGAGGAAGTGCCTCTGCGGTTTATTCATGATATTCTTTGTGCTGAACTTTTTATTTGCGCAAAAAGATACTGTTTCCAGACGTATTCATTTGCCGAATGGATGGAGCCTGACTCCTGCGGGTAAGTCCATTCCTTTGGGAGATCTGCCTTTAAATATCATAGTTTCCCCTTCTAAAAGATATCTGGCAGTGACGAATAATGGTCAGAGTACCCAGTCCATTCAGTTAATAGATGCGGTTAATAACAAAATGCTTTCTGAAATAATAATTCCCAAAAGCTGGCTGGGTCTTGCTTTCAGTTCAGACGAAAAATACCTGTATGCTTCGGGAGGTAATGATAACCTGATTGTAAAATATGCCATTTCAAATCGCAGGTTAATAGAATCAGATTATCTGAAACTGGGAGAGGTATGGCCGGTAAAAATATCTCCGGCCGGAATCCAGATTGATGACCTGTCAAATACATTATATGTCGTCACCAAGGAGAATAACAGCCTTTATCTTGTTGATCTGAAAACGAAAAAAACTCAGTCGTTCTTCCTGGGTGCAGAAGCTTACACCTGCCTGCTTTCGAAAAACAGAACCGAACTGTATATTTCCTTGTGGGGCGGGGGACGGATTCTTATTTTCAATATTCAGAAAAAGAAAATAACGGACAGTATCGTTGCAGGTGATCATCCCAACGACCTTTGTTTATCCCGCAACGGGCGCACACTATTTGTTGCGAATGCCAATGATAATTCCGTGTCAGTGATCGATGTAAAATCAAGGAAGGTTTTGGAGACACTGGATGCAGCGCTTTATCCCGGATCTGCCGTTGGCTCTACAAGCAACGGAGTGGCGCTGAGTGAAAATGATAAAACGCTGTATATAGCCAATGCAGACAATAATTGCCTCGCTGTATTTGATGTCAGCAGACCCGGTTCTTCCAAATCAACCGGTTTTATTCCGGTGGGATGGTATCCGACAGGGGTGAAAGTCATCGGCAATAAAGTTTTTGTTATCAATGGTAAAGGCTTTAGTTCTCTTCCGAATCCGGGGTACAAAGCCTTTGATACGAGTACAAAAGATATTTCGTTTCAGAAATCACCCGTCAAATCTGAATATATCGGGGGCCTTTTTACAGGAACACTGAGCATTATTAAGTCTCCTGGTCCGGAACAACTGGCTGTTTATTCAAGGAAGGTTTACGAGAATACGCCCTACCATAAAGACAAAGAATTAACTGCACATGGTGAAAAAGGCAACCCGGTACCCACGCGCATCGGAGATCCTTCGCCCATCAAATATGTATTCTATATCATCAAGGAAAACAGGACCTATGACCAGGTGCTTGGAGATTTGCAGGAAGGCAACGGTGATTCCAGTTTATGTTTGTTCGGAGAAAAAATTACACCCAACCTGCATGCATTAGCCAAAGAATTTGTGTTACTTGATAATTTCTATGTGGATGCGGAAGTGAGTGCCGACGGACACAACTGGAGCATGGGCGCTTATGCGACGGACTACCTGGAAAAAACCTGGCCGACCGGTTATGGTAGCCGGGGAGGGACTTATGATGGCGAAGGAAACCGGGCAATCGCGAACAATAAGAAAGGATTTATCTGGGATTATTGTTCCCGCGCGGGAATTAGTTACCGGACCTATGGTGAATTCGCGGATGATTATAAACCGAATATTCCTGTTCTGAAAAATCATTATTGCAGGTATTATACCAGTTGGGATCAGCGGGTACGTGATACCACGCGTGTAGGACAATGGAAAAGGGATTTCGATTCCCTGGTCACGAATCATGCATTACCGCAGCTGAATACATTGCGCATTATCAATGATCATACGGAGGGATTACAGAAAGGTAGGCCAACTCCTTTTGCCCATTGTGCAGATAATGACCTGGCCGTTGGTATGTTTGTTGATTACCTGAGTAAGAGTCCGGTATGGAAAGAATCCGTAGTTTTTGTATTGGAAGATGATGCACAGGATGGCCCCGATCATGTTGATGCCCATCGCAGCACAGCATATATTGCCGGCGGGTACGTAAAGAGATCTGCTGTTGATCATACGATGTATTCAACTGCTTCCATGCTTCATACCATTGAGCTGATATTGGGTTTCCCGCCCATGAGTCAGTATGATGCGTCTGCAGAACCCATGTGGCGGTGCTTTTCAACAAAACCCGACCTGACCACCTTTGAAGCAAAGCCGCCCGGTACAAATATCAATGCCGTGAACACAATTGAAAATGTCTGGCAGCGAAAAAGTGAAAGTTTTGACTTTTCCCGTGAAGACAGGGTTCCGGATCATGAATTTACCGAGGTTATCTGGAAAGCGGTAAAAGGTGAAAACTCAATCGTACCTGCACCCCGGCGGGCGGCGTTTGTGAAAGACTCAGATAAAAAAAATGATGCAGACTAATACGCTCATTATTGGTGCAAGCATTTCCGGTCTAGCTTCCGCCGCCTCATTGCAGAGGCAAAATATTGAATATATAATTATTGAAAAACAAAACCAGGTAGCCACTCCCTGGCGCAACCATTATAAACGTCTGCATCTGCATACCAGTAAGAGATGTTCAAATTTGCCGTATAAAAAGTTCGACAGCAAGATACCGCGCTATCCGGACAGGCAACAGATTGTCGACTACCTGGAAGATTACCAAAAAGAATTTGATATCCATCCGGTTTTTAATACTGAAGCCATTTCGGTAAGCAAGGATGCTGACCATTGGCTTACCGAAACAACCAATGGAATTTACAAATCAAAATACCTGGTAATGGCTACCGGCGTGTATGGCAAGCCAAAGGCGATCAGCTTTCAAGGAATGGAAACATTTACCGGGAAAATCCTGCATAGTTGCGAATATAAAACGGGCAAGGATTTTAAAGGTCAAAATGTGCTGGTCGTGGGTTTTGGAAACTCGGCCTGTGAGATTGCGATTGATTTATATGAGCAGGGTGCGGCTGTTTCCATGTCAGTGCGCTCTCCGGTAAATGTGGTGCCGCGGGATGTTTTTGGCCTGCCTGTGCAGGAACTGAGTATATTTTTGAATCGTCTTCCTTCACGAATAGCGGATACTCTCAATGCACCCCTGATCAGATTGCTGGTAGGAGATCTTACCAAACTGGGTTTACGAAAAATGCCTTATGGCCCGCTGGAAGAAATTCGCAGGGATGGAAATGCCCCGGTTCTGGACATTGGCACCATTCAGCATATTCGGGATGGGCATATAAAGATTTATGGTAACATTAATTTCATTGAAGGCAATACCATTCAGTTCGAAGACGGGAGAAAAGAAATTTTTGATTCGATCGTTGCAGGCATCGGGTATGAACGGGATTATGCCGAAATCGTCGATACCGATAAAAGCCGTTTCGACGATTTAAAAGCCAGCATCGATAAACAGAAATATTTTGGCAGGGACGGACTATATTTTTGTGGTTATTGGATCAGTCCGGCCGGCCAGATCCGGGAGATTGCCCTGGATGCGCAGAAAATTGCCAGGGATATTTCTAAAAAGGAAAGT
>Ga0209863_10001117_pt1 | contig 10912 bp, 9 predicted proteins | sample OrgsoiDNA2013046_FD_185796 | JGI IMG/M metagenome (GOLD analysis project Ga0209863, IMG submission 185796) | Permafrost soil microbial communities from the Arctic, to analyse light accelerated degradation of dissolved organic matter (DOM) -... | ecosystem: Environmental > Terrestrial > Soil >...
CGTGTTATATTATTGCCATGCCAGACGGCTACATCCCGATTTTTATTTTCTTGGCTCTCGCCATTTCGTTTCCCGTGATCGCGATCGTGGCTGCCAAGTTGATCCGCCCTTCGGCGCCGTTCACAACCAAGCTGGAAGCCTACGAGTGCGGCATCAAGGCCGCTTCGGATTCCCGCGGACGCTACACCGTCCGGTTTTTCATCATCGCCATTCTGTTTGTCATTTTCGACGTGGAGACCATCTTCTTATTCCCGTGGGCTGTCCGGTACCGTCACATGGACTGGTTCGGCGTAGCGGAGGTTGCCGTGTTCCTGGTGATTCTGGCCGTCGGTTACATTTGGGCATATAAGAAGGGGGCCTTGGAGTGGGTGTAGCTGGCCCGGTTTCGATTGCGGCCGGCACCACCACCCATTAACGATCGGGGCTTATCACGCCGGCGATGGAACCCTCAACCAGTTTCGCGACCCAGAGGGTCGCGGCCACTGGTTCGCGGCCAGTGGTTCCCGGCTACCCAAACAGCCGCTGCAGGTTCTCGCCCAGAATCAGCCGCGCATCCGATCCGCTGATGCCCATGTCGAGCAACGCGCGCGACTGCGCCTCGAAGATTTCAAAGTTCCAGCCGCGCGGGAAGAACGACGAGTCCGTGCCGAACAGCAGCCGCCGCGCCCCCACCACATCCAAGGCGCGGTGGTAGACCGTCTTCAGGTCAAGCCCTTCGTACTTCATCCAGGAATTGCCGCTGGAGGTGTCCAGATACACATTGGGGCACAGATCGGCCAGCATCAAGGCCTCGCGAAGATAGCCCGCCCCGAAGTGGGGAATCACGAAAGCGAGGCCCGGGTACCGGAGCGCAACGGCATGCAAGTCGATGGGGTTCGAACATCGCATGTCAAACGGGGAGGGCAGCGACAGCTTCTTCCGTGCCCCCACCGTCAGCACGCCGCAATGAACGAAGACCGCCCGGCCGCCGGCAGACCTCCCAGGGACGACGCGCGCGGCTTCATCCAGCACCGCCAGCACTTTGGCATCGTGCAAGGTGTAGCGGTGCATGGCGGGGAACAGGCTGACGGCCTGCAGGCCGCACCGGAACGCAACCTGGACGCGGTCCAGAGCGCCTTCGTCCATCGGGTTGAGCATGAAATATCCGTAGAACCGGTCGGGACGGGCGGCCACGGCGGCGGCCACCGAGGCCTCGTCGCCGGGAACGCTGGAGATCAGCGATGCCCGCACAATGCCTTGAGCGTCGAGCGCGGCTGCCCAGACCTGCGCCAGTTCCGCGGGGTCCTCCGGCGGCAACTCCCAGCCGGTGGCGGAGGCTACCTGCTCCGCGGTGCGGCCGGCCTGCGCGCCCAGCGTTTCAAAAAAGCGCCGCGAGAAAAAGTGAATGTGCGCGTCGCTGACGGGGATTTCACCCCATGGAGTTTGCATCCGGTTTGTTCCAGTGCGTGATACCGGCGGCCAGCGCCAGTTGAGTCAGGCCGGCCACGTTGTTCACGCCGAGTTTCTTCATCATCGTCTTGCGGTAACTCCGCACAGTCTGCAGCCCCAGGTCCAGGAGCACGGCGATGTCCTTGCTGGTTTTGCCTTCGGCCACCAGCCGCAATACCTGCAGTTCCCGCGGCGAGAGCGATTCCAGCGGGCTCTTGTCGTGTGTTTCCAGATCGCCGCGCTGGATGCGGGCCAGCAGACGGTCGGAAACCTGGGAGCTCAAGTACGAACCGCCCCGCGCCACCGTCCTCAAGGCGTCCAGCAATTCGCTCGACGATGCCTTCTTCAATACGAAGGCCCGTGCCCCCGAGCGGATGGCGCTGACCACGGAGTTTTCGTCGTCGTACATCGACAAAATGACGACCTTGACGTTCGGACAGTGCCGCAAGAGTTCCGTCGTCGCCTCAATGCCGTTCATTCCGGGTAAGCCGATATCCATCAGGACCAGATCCGGCGGAGTCTTCTTGCAGAGTTGCACGGCGTCGGCGCCGTTTTCGGCCTCCCCGACTACGTGAAATTCGTTCCCGCGCTCCAGGATCCCTTTCACGCCGTCCCGCACCAGTTTGTGATCATCGACAAGAACAATGTCGAATGCCATAAGTTGTCTTTACGCGCCTTCCTGGGCAGCGGCCCTCACTACGGTTCCGGTTTTCGAGTTGCTGGTGATGCCAAACTCCAGCCCGGCCTGAGCGGCGTAATGTTCCATGCTGAGCAGGCCCAGCCCGCGACAGCTTCCCATGGCGTCGGCCGGGTCGAATCCCCGCCCGTTATCCCGGATTTCCAAAACCATACCGGCGCGTGTGGACTTCACCGCTATTTCAATTGTAGAGCAACTGGAATGTCTCACCGAGTTCTCAACGGCCTCCTGAGCGATCTGGAACATGGCCTGCGAAAGCCGCGGAGCCAGCTTCAGGGACGGGTCGACGTTGACCCGCATCGTTCCCGCAAAACGCGCACGCAGGTGTTGCGTCAGGCGGTCCAACGCCGCGCGAAAACCGGCTCGTTCCACCGCTGACGGGTTGAGTTCGTAACTGAACTCGCGGGTTTCGTCCATCATCACACCCAGCAAGTGCTGGATTTCCGTAATCCGGCCGCAGGTTTCGGGCGAGCTGCCTTCCAGGTCCATGCGCGCCAGGTCGAGTTGCAGTCCCAGCGCCGTAAGGTTTTGCCCGATGGAGTCGTGCAGGAACTTGGCGACCATGGAACGCTCAAACTCCTGGGCCTTGAGTGCGCCCAATACGGTGCGCCGCAGTTCGTCCTCAGCCGTGGTCCAGGCAGTCGCTTCGCGCGCCCAGCCGCCGGCGTAACCAATCCCCGCATTCACACGAACCGGAAATACGGTGATGTTCCAGATGGCTACACCGTGCCGCTCGCGCAGTGTCAATGTCTCGCCGGCAAAGACTCGCCCAAACCGCGCCATCCAGGCGTCCGACACAATTTGGCTCAGGACTCGAGATATGGTCTGTCCGGCCAGCTCCGCGGCGGGCTTGCCGAAAACCGGCGAAGTGTCGCCGTAGACGCGCTCAAATACCCCGCCGGCCGAAACCATCCAGTGGCACGCCGGGCTTTGCTGCAGTAACAATTCGGACAGGGCGCAGGGGTCTTCCATAAGCGTTGAACTGCACCAATCGCCATCTACATCGGTCGCGATCTACATCGGTCGAGATCGCATCAGCCGGCTAGCGCTTGCGCGCCAGAACCTTGCGGGCCGCGGCGGCCACCTCGCGCGCCACCAGGCCGTACTTCTCCAGCAACTCTTCCGGTTGGCCCGATTCCGCATAGCGGTCGTGAATCCCGACAAATTCCATCGCGCACGGATGGGTTTCGGCCACCACCTGCGCCACTCTCACGCCCAGCCCGCCATCCACCAGATGCTCTTCGGCAACTACGATGGCTCCGGTCTCGGCGGCGGCGCGGCCGATGGCGTCGCGGTCCAGCGGCTTGGCGGTATGCATATCGATTACGCGGGCCGAAATGCCTTCGGCCTCCAGCGCCTCCGCGGCCAGAATCGCCTGCGCCACCAACAGCCCGTTGGCGATGATGGTGACATCCTTGCCTTCCACCACTTCGATCGACTTGCCGATTTCGAACTTCTGGCCGGCGCTGTAAACCGTCAGCGCTTTGGGACGGCCGGTGCGGATAAAGACCGGCCCGTGGTACGCCGCGGCCGCCCGGACCAGCGCCTTGGTGGCGGCTTCATCGGCCGGCGCCATCACCACGAACCCCACCAGCGAACAGGCCAGCCCGATCTCTTCCACGCTCATCTGCGACGGCCCGTCTTCGCCGATCGAAATGCCGCTGTGCGTTCCCACTACCTTCAGGTTGGAGCGCCCGTAGGCCGCGCCGATGCGCATTTGCTCGAAGCCCTTGTTCATGGCGAACACCGAGAAAGTGGCAACGAACGGGATCTTTCCCGCCATGGCCAGCCCGGCCCCAACGCCCACCATGTTGGCTTCGGCGATGCCGCAGGAGAAGAAACGGTCTGGAAACTCTTTCGCGAAGTAGGTGGTCATGGTGGACTTCGATAGATCGGCATCCACTACCACCACGTCTTTGTTTTCGCGGCCCAGTTCCACCAGCGTGCGCCCGAAGGCTTCGCGGGTCGCAGGGCCCGGTTTCAATTCGAATTTGGCCTTCGTGGGCATGTCAGTTGAGCTCCTTCATGGCAAGCTGATATTCGTCCTTGTTGGGGGCCACGCCGTGGAACTTTGGATTGTTCTCCATGAAGGAGACGCCTTTCCCCTTGACGGTGTGGGCCACAATGCAGGTCGGCTTGCCCTTGGTGGCCTCGGCTTCCTGAAGCGCGGCCTTGATGGCGGAGAAATCGTGGCCGTCGATTTCGATGGTGTGCCATCCGAAGGCGCGCCATTTGTCGGCTAGCGGCGCCACCTCCATGATGTCCTTGACGAAGCCATCGAGCTGGATCCCGTTGTAATCGACAATGGCCACCACGTTATCGGCCTTGAGGAATGGGCCCGACATCGCGGCTTCCCAAATCTGGCCTTCCTGGATCTCGCCATCGCCCATCATCGCGTAAATGCGCGAGGGCCGCCCATCGAGCCGCGAGCCCAGCCCCATGCCAATAGCCAGCGACAGCCCTTCGCCCAGCGAACCGGTGGAAGCCTCCAGGCTGGGGATGTAGCGCATGTCCGGGTGGCCTTGAAATACCGAGCCCAACTTTCGCAAGGTATTGAGTTGATCCTTCGGCGTATCGGGATATCCGACCTCCGCCATCACGCTGTAGAGCACCGGCGCGGCGTGGCCCTTAGAAAGGATGAACCGGTCGCGATCCGCCCACTTCGGGTTCTTCGGATCGATCTTCATGTAATCGAAGTAGAGCTGGACCAGGATTTCGACTGCCGACAGCGAGCCGCCCGGGTGCCCGGACTTGGCTTCGTAAATCATCTCGATGATGTCCCGCCGTACACGCTTGGCAATCTCTTGCAGTTCTTCAATAGATTTAGGCATCGCAGGAAATTCCAATTCTAGCAGCCTTTGCGGGGCAGATTGTCGATGCTTTGTGGGGCGGCTTGTTAAGCTGCCGCGGATTGGCAATCCGCCTCTTGCGCCTTTGGGCACCCCGGTTCGCGGCTATTCTCCCATCAACGCGAAGGCCACAATAGTGTCGCCGCGCACGCCCGCGGCCCCCTCCACTTCGCGCAGCAGCGTGGACTCCAGGCCGTCCGGGTCCACCTCCACTTCACAGGCGGCGATCTGCTCATCGGTGGCGCCGTGGAAGCACAGTTCGCAGACGCCCACGGCTTCATCCCCGCTGCGCACCGGCGGGCCGAAGATGCGGCAGGTCATGGGACGCGCGGCATAGAGGTCGCAGGTCCCTGCCTCCGGATCGAGCGCCGGGCACGGTTCCTCATCGGCAAAGGCGGCGAAGCTCTCTTCGGCCTCGTCGCCTTCCTCCAACACACCGGTCGCCGGATCGCCTGGAAACTCGGCCCCGAAGCGCATCAGGTAAGCGCGGGTGCGCTGGCGTACGCGTTGGGCGCGGGGTGCGTCGCGCCGCTCCAGTCCGGCCAAGCCATCGCGCAACCGCCGGGCGTCCAACTGGCTGATAGGGAACGGGCCGATGCAGCACTCGCAGCAACCGGGCCGGCACACCAGCCAGCCGCCGCTTTTCCGTGCGGCCTCGGCCATGGCGGCATCCACGATTTGGATGAGCGCGGCGTCGCCTCCCGGTGGCGCACCGGCATTCGTCGGCATGCAGGCTTTCTCCTGCAAACAGGATAGCGCCATGTTACCATCGCTATTCTCCGAGGCTTAATATTGCGTAAAGTCCCCTTAGCGGAGTCCCTCAGGATCATCGGGCGAGGGTCGTTGAACTGGCTCGCCGAACGCCCCATCGTGGTTTCCTTCGAAGTCACGGATTCGTGCACGTGCTTTTGCAAGCACTGCGATCACGGAGGAGTGCGCGACGAATCGGCCAACCTCCAGCCGCCCGACTTCCGCCGCTACATGGATGCGTTGCGCCCGTGCGTGGTGCAGGTATCGGGCGGTGAGCCGCTGATGCGGCGCGACGTGGCCCAGATTGTGCGTCATATCAAGGCCGGGTCGAAGCTGCCTTACACCATTCTGGTTTCCAACTGGTCGCTCATGACCGCGGAGAAGTACCTGGAATTGCGGGCCGCGGGTATCGACCAGTTCTCGGTCAGCCTCGACTTTCCCGACGACCGGCACGACGAATTCCGCGTTTATCCGGGCCTCTACCAGCACCTGGAAGACCTGATTCCGCGCCTGGCCAAACTGGGGCACGACGATATCGTGCTGAACAGTTGCATCACCAGCGTGAACCTGGGCGAGATTGAAGCCATTGCCGATAAGGCCCGGGAATGGGGCGTCAATCTCTGCTATAGCGCCTACTCGGCGCGGCGCACGGGGCGCCGCGATTACCTTCTCGAGTCGCCTGAGCAACTCGCGGAGTTGAAGGCGCGGCTGGACGTGGTGGAAGCGCGGCGCGACGCCACCAACTGGCTTGTCAACTCACCTTCCACGCTGGCGGCCACCCGCCGCTATTTCGCCGACGGCGGCGCGCCGGGGTGCAGCGCCGGACAGCGCTTCCTGGTGGTCACCGCCGATGGCAGACTGCAGCCGTGCTCCATGCAATTTGAGCGCTACCGCCTGGATGAGCGCGAACGCATGATCCGCGAATTCACCCGGAACAACCGCTGCGGCGAATGCTACGTCTCCATCCGCTCGTATCTCGATAAGAGCTTCGGGCAGTTGCTGAGCGAGAATGTGCGAGGATTTCTGGCCGTGAAAGGCGGCTCGCGTTAGCGGGACAGCCCGTGCGCCGGCTGCCGTTAGCGGGATCCAGCCCGTGCGCGACTCGCGTTAGCACCAGCCCGTGGACGGAATCAACCGGCATGCAGCGCGACCCGGAGGGTCGCGGCCACTATTCGCCGGCGCGACGGGTCTTTCCGTTGCCTTCCAACACCTCACGCACTCGTTCGGCCAGGGAGGCCGGCGTGAACGGCTTGTTCAGGAACGCCACTTCCTTCTGGAGAATTCCGCTATGGACGATGGCGCTATCCGTGTAGCCCGACATATACAGCACTTTCATCCCGGGCCGGCGCCGGCAGAGTTCCACCGCCAGATCGCGCCCGCTCACCTTCGGCATCACCACGTCCGTGATCAGTAAATGGATGGCCGTCTTGTGCTTTTCCGAGATGCGAAGCGCCTCCACGGAATCGGCTGCGTCCAACACCTGGTAGCCCTCCCGCTGCAGCGTCTCGCGCACCAGGTTGCGTACCATCTCCTCGTCTTCCACCAGCAGGATGGTCTCGGTACCCCGCGCCACCGCCTTGAACGGAGTTTCCGATTCGGCGGCCACCGGTTGATCGATGCGTGGCAGGTAGACCTTCACCGAAGTGCCGCGGCCAGGCACACTGTATACATCCACGCTGCCGCCGCTTTGTTTGACGATCCCGAAAACCGTGGAGAGTCCCAAACCGGTGCCCCGGCCAGAGCTTTTGGTGGTGAAGAACGGCTCGAACAGGCGTGCCTGCGTGGCCTCATCCATACCAATGCCGTTGTCGCTCACGGCCAGCATCGCGTACGGCCCCGGCTTGACCGTCATGTGGCGGCTGACATAGCTTTCGTCGAGCGTCACATTGGCCGTTTCGATGGTCAAAGTGCCGCCCTCGGGCATGGCGTCGCGGGCGTTCACCACCAGATTCATCAGCACCTGTTCCATCTGGCCCGGGTCGGCATTTACCCGGCCCAGTTCCGGACGCATTTCGAGGCGCAGGTCGATGTCTTCGCCGATCAAACGCCGCAGCATGGAGCTGAGGCTGGTCACCAGCTTGTTCAGTTCCACCACCTTGGGCTGCAGAACCTGACGCCGGCTGAAGGCCAGCAGTTGTTGCGTCAGGGCGGCCGCCCGCTCTCCGGCTTTGACGATCTGCTCGGCCGAATAGCGATTGGGATCGGAGGGCGACAGAGTTTTCAGGATGAGCTGGCTGTAGCCCGTGATGATGGTCAGCAGGTTGTTGAAGTCGTGCGCCACCCCGCCAGCGAGGATCCCGATGGCTTCCATCTTCTGCGCCTGCCGGAGTTGCTCTTCCAGTTGGCGGCGGAGCGTGACGTCCACCAGAGCCACCAGTTGCACGGTAGCCCCACCATACACAATATCCTGTGCCACGGTTTCAACTTCGATCCGGCGCCCGCCCCGGGTGCGGTGGCGATGGATCGCGACCGCCGGCGCAACGTCATTCCCGGCCTTCGGTGTATCGCTCTCTTCAATGCTCGCCAGGCCCATTCCGCGAAATTCCTCACGCACGTAACCGTACAGTTGCGCGGCGGCCTGGTTCGCTTCCAGAATCTGTTGAGAGCCCGGATCGAAAACCCACATGGGCTGCGGATTCTCTTCAAACAGGAACTGGAACTTTCTGTCTTTATCTTTCAAAAGTCTTTTCGCCGGCATTGGCTTGGCTGGCCCCTCCGTTACGCCTTCCCCCTGCAACCAAGCATACAGGTAAGGGCTCATATAACTCAATTATTAGCGGATAACTGTTGTTCTATAGAGTACAGGGTGGTACCAGGGTTCTGGCAGTGCGGGGTCCCAATGGCGGCTGGCCACCGCGGGTTGACGCGAGGGAGGGCCCGCCCCGCACGGCCGGCGCGCACAGCCGGGCGCAAGGCGCACCATAGCCGCGACCCGGAGGGTCACGGCCACGGGGGCTTACAATGGACCATGCCCGCCGCATGGTTCGAGGATGATGATTTCTGGCGCGAACTGTATCCCTACATGTTTCCGCCGGAACGCCTGGCCGCCGCCGGGGACGAGGTGGCCCAGATCCTCGCCCTCACCGAGTTTTCCGGCCACGCCGTGCTCGATCTCTGCTGCGGCCCCGGCCGGCACTCCGTGGCTTTCGCCTTGCGAGGTTATGCGGTCACGGGAGTAGACCGCTCCGCGGTCCTGCTCGACCGGGCCCGGCTGCGGGCCATCGAAAACAGCGCCGCCATCGAGTGGGTCCAGGAAGACATGCGCCGCTTTGTGCGTCCCGCCGCCTTCGAACTGGCGTGCAGCCTCTTTACCTCGTTCGGCTATTTCGATACGGAAGAGGACGACCTTCGGGTTCTGCGAAATGTGCAGGAGAGTCTGAAGGCCGGCGGCATTTTCGTCATGGAATTGCTGGGCAAGGAACGCCTGGCCCGCGTCTGGGAAAACGCGCGAATCACCGACTTTCCGGACGGCACCCGCCTCATTCAGCAATCGCAAGTCCGAAACGACTGGTCCCGCGTCCACTGCGAATGGACGGTGATCCGGAAGGGCCGCGCCCACTCGTTCCTCTTCGAGCACACAGTCTATTCCGGCCGCGAACTCAAAGACCGCCTGTTGCTGTGCGGGTTCCACGATGTGAGGCTCTTCGGAAATTTGCAGGGCGCTCCCTACGGCCTGGATGCCGCGCGCCTGGTCGCCGTCGCCCGCAAAGGGCTTTGAGCCCTCAGGCCCACGGGCCTACCCTCCAGTAAGTGGCGGCTCACTTCCTGCCTCAGACTGCCCCGCGAAGAACCGGTCCGCAGCCGCGCCGGCGCTTCCCCGCCCCGGGATGTCGTCACCGTACAACATCGCACTTTCGGATCAAAGGCGGTCTCCGAATTCCTTAATCGCAACGGCAAGGGCTGCGTCAAGCCATTTGCCGAACGCATCTGCAATTTCATTCACTTTAGTCTTATGAGTGAACACGAACGGTTCCACCGAACACAAAGAGAACCTTTCGGAAACAGATTCCCGGTCTTCCGAGTCTTCGTAGGACTCCAGCTTTGAAAATGCTGTGGCCTCCATAATGCCCGTCAGGTCTCGTCCCACATGATGAAACGACACTACAAAGGTCAAGCGCTCCGTGTTCACCCTGATCAAGCCTCTGACAAAATAGTGATCCTCCGCAAAGTTTGCGAACTTGCCGGCTTCTTTCGCCGACTGCACGACCTCAAACTTGTACCAATGAGCGTTTTTCCAGTCGGGACCGCCATCACGGACATAGATTGTCGGCTCCCCAACCTCGTTGAGTGTCGGCTCAATCTCGGCAAAGGATTGCTCCAGCAGATGGTGAGCCATGGCTCTGATCTCGACAGCCACCGAGTTAACGTGGCGAAGCACCGCCAATTTCTGGATTCGCCGCTTTCCGAACTTGTCGGCCAGGCTTCCGATGACAGCCGACGTCAAACTCTTTTGATGTGAGATCTCTGCGTCGGCATCGACGCTGAGAGCCTGAAGGATTGCGTTGCGCTCCAATCGGGCGAATATTTCTGCCAGTGTGGAGAGTTGTGACTGGTCGGCAAGTTCGAGGGCCTTGATATACTCGGTCCTAAGATCGCGGTCCACAACAAGCGGAAGCAGGTCGGCGCGAAGAAGAATCAATGTTGTTATGGCACGAGCGACTCGCCCGTTTCCATCCTGGTACGGATGGATCTGCGTGAAGCGGTGGTGAAGCCAGGCGGCAACGATAATGGGATCTTCCTTCGCGTATTCAGGCAGCCAGCCGAGGAGATTGTCTACTTCAGAATCCACATGAATGGGCGGACAATATTGATGCAGGGACCCATCCGGGCGCTTCGGGTTATTGGGCTGCTCTTTAAACTTTCCCTTTAGCAGCCGTATTTCGAGTCGATTGCCAAACTGATCGACTGCCGTGGTCGTGTCCTGACGTCTTGTCGGAATTGTGTGCAGCTCGTGGAGCAAACCCTTTGTCAGTTCTCGATTCTTCGCAACACAGTCGATGACGAGTTGGACTGCCGCTTCCTGATCGCGAAGTATGTCAATGAGTCGCGCGGGTTCGATGTTAGTGCTGGAGTGCGAAACCAAATCTTCTAAGAAGCCATTGGCGACCAGGGCTTCCGTTGTTCCACGATCTAAATCGTATAAGCGCTCCAGGATACCCGTCTCGACGCTTAAGCGGCGAATCAAGCG
>Ga0209863_10001118_pt1 | contig 10905 bp, 5 predicted proteins | sample OrgsoiDNA2013046_FD_185796 | JGI IMG/M metagenome (GOLD analysis project Ga0209863, IMG submission 185796) | Permafrost soil microbial communities from the Arctic, to analyse light accelerated degradation of dissolved organic matter (DOM) -... | ecosystem: Environmental > Terrestrial > Soil >...
CGCGCGATGGGACGGCCACGCTGGTGCCTGCGGCGACGCACCCGCCCGCCAAGCAGCTGCCGGCAGGCGCAGGTCGCCCCGACCGTCTGGCCGCTGACCTCCCGGGGGCAGCCGGGCCCGCTCCGGTGCGTGGACGCCTGGGGATGGACGAATCGGGAATCCGGCGCGCCGACCGCCACCTGCCGGCGATCGCCGCCCTGATCGATCCCCGGCAGTTCGAGCTGGTGACCCGCCCAACGTCCGGATTGATCGCGGTTCAGGGATCGGCGGGCAGCGGCAAGACCACCATCGGCCTGCACAGAATCGCGTACCTGGCGTTCGCGGATCCGCAGAGGTTCAAGGCCGATCGCATGCTGGTGGTGGTCTACCAGCGTGCGCTCGCCAACTACGTGTCGCGCGTTCTGCCCTCCCTGGACGTGCCCGGCGTACCCGTGCGGACCTTCGGCGACTGGGCCGGCGAGGTGCGGCGGGCCACGCTGCCGGGACTGCAAGCGCCGTTGAGCGATGACACACCTCCCATCGTCATGCGGCTCAAGGCGCACGGGGCCATGCTCAAGATCCTCGCCGACCGGCAAACCGAGCTCGCGGACTGGTGCCGGTCTGAGCTCGAGCGCGATACGGAAGGTCGGCCTGGCGGCGACGCCGTCCTCGGATACTGGGACCGGACCGGGGCGCCGACCCTGGCGAGCTCGTCGGCGGGCGCCTCCCGATCCTCGGCATCGACCATTCCTGTCGACCAGCGGGTGAGCATGCTGGCCCGGTGGATCAAGGACAGCAGCGCGATCGATCCCACCACCCGCAACGCCGTCGAGTCGGCGGGGCGCCGCATGCGCACGCGCACCCGAGACGTCTTGGGAGAGTGGGCGGGATTCCTCACCGACCGAGCCGCGCTCGGTGCAGGGTTCGCCCGCCACGCGCCCGGAGCATTTTCGACAGGGCAGCTGGATGATGTGCACCGCTGGTGCGTCGAGCGGGATCGGATGCGCACCGGGGGACGAAATCCGGACGAGGAGGCCGAGCCCTACTCCGTCGATCCCGAGGACGACGCCTTGCTGCTGCGGATCCACCAGCTCCAGAGAGGACCGGTGACGGGACCCCGCGGGCCGCTGCTGATCGAGCACCTGATGGTGGACGAGGTCCAGGACTTCTCGCCCCTCGAGCTGGCGGTGCTGCTGGAGACCACGACCCGGCAGCGCTCGGTGACGCTGGCGGGGGACGTCGCTCAGGCGATCGCCCCCGAGCACGGATTCTCCAACTGGTCGCAGATGCTGGACGACCTTGGTATCCCGCACGAGCGGGTGGAGCCCCTGCGCGTGTCGTATCGCTCGACGCGCGAGATCGTCGATGCCGCCGAGCACGTGCTCGGTCCCCTGGTGGGCGACGTGCGACCGGTGGCACCCCGCACCGGGGCTCCCGTGGAGTCCTTCGGCTTCGGGTCGGCTGGCGAAGCCACCGAGTTCCTGTCCCATGCCCTCGTGGAGTTGATGCGCGCCGAGCCGACCGCCTCCGTCGCGCTCGTCGCGCGCCATCCGGAGCAGGCGCGGCTTTACTACGAGGCCCTGTCCGAGATCGAGATCCCCTCGCTGCGCCTCGTGGCCGATCAGGACTTCTCGTTCACGGCCGGGATCGATGTGACCGACGTCCGGCAGACCAAGGGTCTGGAGTTCGACATCGTGATCCTGCTCGAGGTCACCGAGGCGTCCTATCCCACTTCAGACGACGCGCGCCGGCTGCTCCACGTCGCCATGACGCGCGCCGCGCACCAGCTGTGGATCACGTACACCGGGGCGCCCTCGAGGCTGTTGCCGGACACCCTGCGGGGCTAGAGACCTGCGCGACTAAGTAAAGTACATCGCCCCGCAATTCAGTGACCACCCGCAACGATCCTTGGGGGATGGTCACGCCGAGCCACGCGCCCGCGGAGCGCCAGCAAGCGGGCGGTTACCATGATTCGAGCGTGGCGTAAAATCCGCGCGGTAGCTGGTTTCGTGGGCTCAGAGCCGGTTCTGTCGGGCGGTTGCAACAGTTTCGCGCGGGCTCGAACGTCCGCGTCTCGCCCTTGGTTCCCGCCCGCGCGATGCGCTCCGCGGGCGCGTGGCTCGGCGTGGCCATCTCGCAAGGATCGTAGCGGGTGGTCCCGAGCTTCCGGGCGCGGTGCAAAGAGAACCGCGAGCGCCGAAGGCGCGTCAGGCAGCTGCGGTCTGGAAGAACCGGTTCAGCGCCCACACGTCTCGGGCACGCAGGCCCTGGAAGCGAATGCCGATGCCGACCTCGTTGCTGCCGGGGGGGGTGACGACCCAACGCACGTCCCCCGCCACCTCGACCGCCTCGGGCTGGGTGGGAATCTGAAAACGCAGCGACACGGCGGCCCCGATGGGCAACGCCTTGCGACCTTCGAAGTACATCCCCCCCAGCGAGACATTCCGACTGCGACCGATCTGCTCCTCACCCTCGCAAGAGATCTCCACACTCAGCTGCCGGTCGTAGCGGGGGTCGATTCTTCGAAAGTGCTCTGCCAAGATTCCTCTCGTGCGCGGGAACTCACCGCAACGGCCAGACGACCATCATACCGCTATCCGAGGGGGATCGGTATGGGGCGAACCCAACGACGCTGCCCAGCGCTGAGCGCATCCTTGCCGGTGCCTCCCGGGGAACGAGCGGACGGGCTGCGTCATGGATTGATGAAGAGGCGATGGAATTGCTCGCCGCCGGGCGCCAGCGCGGGGAGCGCGGACAGCTTGCTCAGGTTCCCGCCCACCCCCACCACGCCCACTTTGGCAAAGGCCAACGCCACGGCGTGGCGCACGCCATCTATTTCGAGCGGCTCGTCCGTGAGCAGAACGACCAGGCGCTCGGTTCCCTTACCGGTCAATTCCAGGGTGTCCGGTAGGTACTGCATCCCTCCTCCTCGCGGCAAGGGCATGCTGATCCCGATCTCGGGGTAGAGCGGAGTGACCGTGCCCCGCTCGTCGATGGATATCGCGAACAGGAAGCGGTGAGTGCCAGGCTGGACGCCGACGCGAATCCGCTCGCCCACCGCCAGGCGCTCCGGCCGGCCCGGCGCGACCGCCCGTTGCTGGTTCTCGTCATCGGCGGTCACGACGCGCACCGTGATCTCCGCGCGCGGGAGGGTGCCTCTCGCGCGGCTGAGGTCTTCGGCGCGGTCCAGGGCGGCCGTCTGCAGGTGCCGAAGACGCGCGCTCTCGAACAGCGGCCGCACCCCGACCACCAGGGCCAGGATCGAAGCCAGCGAGCCCACGCTCATCACTATCAGAAACGACTTGGTGCTGGCGGGTCGCGACCACCAGCTTCGCGCGGTGCCCGGGTCAGGGCCCACGGGGCTGGAGTCCCTGGAAGAGCTTTGTGATCGTCATGCGGAAGACTTGCGAAAGACGCTCAGGGGTTGGGTGGCGGATCGGGCAAGGGAGGGGGCAGCTCGATGGTTCCTGGCGGCAACTGGTCGAGCCCTTGCGAGAGGCTGCGCACGCGCCTGGCGCTCTCCTTGAAAACGTCCCGGCTGCCGCCACCCCCGCCAGCCCGCTGCCTCTTCGCCACGACACGAGGTCCCCGAGCCGGTACCGCCGGTGCCGGCGGCTGGGCGTGTGTACCTGGCTCGGGAGCGACGCCCGGCTTGGGGGCCTCACCGATCGGAGGCATCGGCTCCGCCGGGGGTGTCACGGAAGGGGGCGGCGGCTCAGCCTCGGGAGCGGCGGCGGCCCGGCGAGAAGCCCCCGCTGCGCGTTCGGGTGGAGGCGCTGGGGGCACGGGGGGTGAGGGCGCGGGAGGATGAGCAGGAGCCGACGTGGGGGTGGAAGGTGAGCCTGCAGGGGCCGGTGTTGGCAGCGTGTCGCCGGCAACCGGCCTCTGCGTTCGGGCCGGGTCCAGCCAGCCCATGAGCTGATCCGTCCAGCCAAAGTGCTGTGCCGCCACGTAGGCGGCGCCCCCCAGCAGCAGCAGGACCAGGAGGGTGGGCATGGCCCTGCTCTTTTTTCTCCTGAAGCGCTCGGGCGGAGCATCCTCGGCGGCGCCTTCGGGAATCGAGAGCTCCTCCACCGCTCGCCGCCCGGAACGCTGAGGCGTCAGCTCGAGGCCCCCGCTGTCCGGCCCTAGCTCCACTCGCTCGACGATCCGTCGGCCATGGCGGGCCGAGCCGAGCTCCGGTCCCCCCACCGCTTCGCCGGGACCACGACCGCCTTCGATGGCCCGCCGGGTCAGACGCGGTCCGGAGGCTCCATCGACCGCCATGAACTCGGCCAGATCGGTGCGTTCGTCCGCCAGATCATCCTGGTCATCGCCCAGGATCACCGCTTTGCCCTCGAGCAGCGCGGCGTCGCTGCGCGAGCCCGCGTCGTCGACCATCGGCTCTGCCCTGCCGATCGGGGGCACGCCATCACGCCGTCCCAGCTCCGCCAGATATTGCTTGAGCTCGGTCTGCCCGACCCCGCCGTACAGCGCGCGGAGCAACCGTTCGAGATCGAGGAGCATGTCGTCTGCCGTCTGATAGCGCTCGTCGGGCGACAGCCTCATCGCCCGCGTGATCACGCTCGTGAGTTCGGGACCCATGTCCGGACGGGCCCGACCGGGGGCCTTGAACTCGGCTCTCTGCACCCGCAACAGGACCTCGAGGTCGGTGGCCGCCTCGAAGGGTCGCACGCCCACCGTCACGACATAGAGAAGGGTGCCCAACGAGAAAACATCCGAGCGTCCGTCGATGGGTTTGCCCAGCCCCTGCTCGGGAGACATGAAGGCCACCTTGCCCTTCACCACGCCGGTGCCGGTGTGCTCCCGTTTATTCATGGCCTTGGCGATGCCGAAGTCCGCCAGCTTGACCTCCCCGTGCTCGCTGATGAGCACGTTGTTGGGACTGACATCCCTGTGAACGATGCCCAGCGACTCTCCGTTCGCTCCCCGCTTGGCGTGGGCGTACGCCAGGGCCCGACAGATCTCGGTGACCACGAACAGCCCCAGACCAGGAGGCAGCGGAAAAGCAGCGGCCTTGGCCCGCTGCAGGATGTGACCGAGATCCCATCCGTCGATCAGCTCCAGGACCAGAAAATAGCGGCCCCCCGCCAGCCCCAGATCCAGGACCTGGACGATGTTGCTGTGGGTCAGGCTCATGGAGATGTGAGCCTCGTCGATCAACATGTTGCGGAACTGGGGATCCGAATAGACGCTCCCGAGGATTCTCTTGAGCACGACCGGTTTTTGAAAACCCTCGTGCCCCTGTTGCATCGCCAGAAAGATCTCGGCCATCCCACCATTGGCGAGCTTACGAACCACCGTGTAACGACCGTGCGGCGCCATGAGCGAATTCGCCGGCGAATCTAGCACGGACGCCGTTTCATACTCGTCGCATGGGGCCTTCCGAGGCCCCTTGCGAGCGAGGCTAGCGGCGGCGAGGACGTTTGGTCAGGACCAGGGTCAAGAAACCCAGCCCCAGGAACAGGTACGACCTCCCGCCTGACCCGTATGCGAGGCCGCTCCCGCCGGCACCCACGTCGCAGGCACAACCGCCACCCGTGTTCCCGGCCTCGGTCTTCACGTAGCCGCAATCGTCGCCAAACTTGCAGAACGGCTCCCCGCTGGGAGTCTGGTCGCAGGTCCAGCACCCGTTCTGCGGACAATTGACATTGGCGCAGGGATCGGGAGTGCATTCCCCGGTGGCTGGCGCGCAGAACGGACAGGTCTTGGCGAGGCAAAGGTTGGGCATGCACGTGCCGCTGGCGTAGTCACAGTACTCCACCGACGCGCAAACCACGCCCGTACAGCTGAAGGTCTGACACTTTCCGGCGACGCACTTTTCACCCTTATCCTGGGCGCAGGCGGGACTACACTCGAGATCCACGCACTTGCCGCTCGAGCAGTACTGGCCATCGCTGCACTGCACGCCCGCGCACTTGTCCTTCACGCACTGACGATTGACGCAGAGCTGGCCGGTCGGGCAGGCCATGAGCGAGCTGTTCGAGCAGTCGAGGCACGATCCTCGCACGCAGGTCTGCCCGGTCAGGCATGTGATCCCCTGGCACAGAGGCACGCAGCTGCCGGAGGTGCTGTCGCACTTCTCGTCGGCCCCGCATTGCACGTTCTTGCAACGGTTGGGCACACAGTAGGCCTGGATGCAGTCGTAACCCGGCGGGCACTGGAACTCGCCCGGCCGGCACAGGAGGTTGCAGACGCCCTCGAGACAACCGAAGCCGCTCGGGCACATCGCCTGGTTGTCGCCCACCCCGTCGCAGTCATCGTCCTTGCCGTTGCAGATCTCCGCCTGCGGCAAGGTGCAACCATCGCACACCACACCGAGCACACCCTTGCAGGCCTTCTTGCCGGCCCGGCACTGGCCACCCGAGTCGACCTGGGCCTGGGTCAGCCCCGGGCACAGACACGAATCCCCCACGCCGGGAAAGACGCCGTCGTCGATCAGACCGTTGCAGTCGTCATCCTTGCCGTTGCAGATCTCGGGAGAGGGCTGCGCAGTCGAGCTGCAGACGATCTTGCCGCCCACGCACTGGGTGACCCCCTTGTTGCACCCCTGGCCCTGGATTCCACAGTCGACGCCTACCCCCTGCCCGGTCCCCAGGTTGTCGTCGATCAGGCCGTTGCAATCGTCGTCGATGCCGTTGCAGACCTCCTGTGCGACGGGCGCGCCGGTCAGGTTGCAGGTGACCCCCGTGTGGTCGGGGGTACATTCCTTGACCCCGATACGCCGGCAGGCACCCGTCAGGCCGTTGTTGCAGGTCCCCCCAACGTCGAAGCCCTCGTCCACGGATCCGTCGCAGTTGTTGTCGATGCCATCGCAGATCTCGGGAGGGATCGGACAACCCGCCCCCTTGCCGCAGGCATTCGGCGGAAAGCCCTCGTCGATCTGCCCGTTGCAGTTGTCGTCCAGGCAGTTGGGGATCTCCACCGCGCAGTGTTTCAAGGTCCCCGACGTCAGGTCGAGCGGACACATGTTCTTGACCCCCTCGTCGATCTGCCCGTTGCAGTTGTCGTCGATGCCGTTGCAGATCTCGACCGGGGGAACGGTCTGCGCGATGATCCCCACCACTGCCGCCTTGGCGGCTGCGGCGTCGTTCAACGAGACGCGAATGGCCGCGGTGGTTCCGCCCGCGGCGGCGATGCGATCGGCGACGGCCAGGTCGCCGGCGGGAAGCCCGCTGTCCGTGATCATGTACATCTTGATGTGCGAGTTTCGGAAGAGCGCACAGGCCTGCGCCACCGGGTGGAACGCCTCGTAGGTGCCGCCGAGCGTGCAGTCGGTCAGGTTGAAGGTGGCGTCGGGAGCCGTGGCCTCGTCGCAGGTATCTGCCCCATCGGTGATCAGCACGACGACGTTCTGCCGACAGGCTCCGCGCGGGTCGTTGGGCTTCACGAGGTTGTCGAAGTAGGTGCGTGCGTAGAAGAGCGAGCGACCGAGCGGCGTGTTTCCGCTGGCGTGGAGCTCTGGATTGGTCACGGCCCCGGCGCCGGCCGGCAGCTCGATGTTGTCGATCCAGCGATAGATGGCGGCGATGTTGGCGTCAGGAGGATCGAAGTTGGCTCCCACCGACAGCACGCCCGGCGCCGCGGTGGTGACGCCCACCCGGATCACCTGAGGCGCGCCCGTCGTGAACCACGGGCCGTAGGTAGTCTCGTTGGCGAGGTTCGACGTCATCAGGCAGCCGGCCGGATACGCCGTGGCATTGTGGTTTCCGGTCGTGGGGCGGTTGACCGTCGCCACGACCTGGGCCGGCGTGTTGTTGTAGTGTCCGAGCGAGCAGGTTCCCCCGGCGAAGGCCGTTGACTCGGTCTGGGGAAACGACATCAAGCCGAAGTTGGCCTCGTCGGTCCCGGCCTGAGCCAGCGCGGCCCGCAGCGCGCTCTTGAGAGCGTAGATACGACTGGTCATCGCCGCCGCAGGCCCGGTCCCGGCGAGGCAGATGTTGGTCCCCTCGCCGATATTCGTACCCGTCGCATTTTCGCGCATCGATCCCGATGTGTCGAAGAGGAACATGATGTTCGGTCGCAGCGACTGCGCGACCGCCGTCGCTGGGATGGACGCCAGCGCGGCGAGCGCCGATAGGAGCACGAATGCCGGACGAGATACCCTGGGAAACGTCATGTTTGCACCCCACCCAACCGGGCGGTCTGACCGTCCCGATCGAGAATGATCGAAATAAGAAATCGCCAATGTGGAAGCTCTGAAGATTTTTAGAGAATTGGATTTTAGCCGACCGGCGAGGAAAACAGAAGCCACTCCGCACTAACCGCCTTCGGCGCTTGCGGGAAGGGGCGGCCCCTCCCCGCGGGCCCCTCCCGACGGATCCGTAAGCCGTCGCGGCCGGTGCGGCAAAGCCCCACCTCCCGGTGCTGGAAGAGCTACCGCTATCGCCATCCGGAAAACTTGCCTCATTCGTCTAGATTTTCGATCGGGTAAGGCACGACACGGGGTTCGAGACGTCGTCAGGAGGCCCACCAGAAGGATAGCTTGACCAGGACTGTGTCCACGGATGGAACCTTGCCGACGGCCGACAGCCGGAGCATCGCCGCGCCGAAGGGTGCAAGATCGACGTCGGGCGCCTGGGAGCGACTGTAGACCACGAACAGGGTCGAACCCAGGCGGTACTCCCACCGCATCACGACATTGACGTTGAGGGCAGCCTGTTCGGAGTCGGCATCACCAGGCGCGGTGGCCGTTGGCGTCAGATCGGCCCCCGTGACCCGGGACACCGTGCGCGACACCTGGCGAAAGTCATCGAAGTGCTCAGAGGCCAAGAATACCTGGGCGAAGGTCTGCAGCGAGAGGCGCGGCGTGAACGTGTAGGCAAGCCGCAGCGTGGCGCTGGCGCTGCGGGCGAGCAGCCTTCCGAAGACGTACGGATCGGTCGGCGTGGTCGAATCGTTGACCGCGGCGTGCCAGGCAAACCTTTGCTCCCCGCTCGCGTAGCGGAGCTGGGGGGTCAGATCGATCGCGAACTGAGGCAGCGCCCTCAGCGTGAGAGGAAGCTGCGCATCCACCGAAACACCTCCGGCCAGGAACCGCACCTCGGCCTTGAGGCCGGCTCCCCAGCGCGCACGCGGATCGCTGCTGATGTCGACCTTTCCCCCGAGGTAACCCGACCGTTGCAACGCCGTTCCGTCACCGACCTCGCGATCATCGAAGCTCCGCGGAGCCGCGTCCACGGCCAGGTGATAGTTCCAGAAGCCTCTCGTGCGAAAGATCACACCGAGCTCGGCCAGCATTCCTAGATCGAGGCCATCCAGGCTGCGACGCACCGACAGATCGAGGCGCAAATGTCGTTCCAGGGTGAAGCGCGCGGGATCCAGGCTGCGAGACTCGAGACCGATCTTGCCCTCGTGCAGGTTCTGGCGGGCCATATATCCGAGATCGTTGTACATCAGGCGCCTTCCCAGGCCCGTGTAGATGGCCTCCGCCAGGAAATGACGACCCCCGTCCTTTGCCAGCCGCACCCAGCCTCCGATGCTGCGATCGCCCGGGCCGATGGCGGTCCCGTCGAGCTGCGTCTCGGGACGACCCTTCGAGACCGCGCTGCCCACCAGCTGCCCTGACGCCAGGTAGTCAGCCTGCGAGGAGCGCCAGGTCGCGTCCAGCCCCCCCACGGCCGCATCACGGAAACACGGCTCTCCCGGTGCGGCCGGATCTCCTCCCATGGGGCAGTCGCGCGTGGTGCCGGTGTCTTCGAAGCGGGTGGTCGTGGTGGCGATCGCCCCGATCTGTGCCCGATCACCGAGATCACGGCGCAGGCGCAGGACATTGAACAGGGAGAGCGGCTCCACCGTGTGCTGTACCGGGGCACCGACCGGCATGGCCTGGGTGTCGTAGGTCTGAACCTGGTAGTCGTTGCGGGACGATAGAGCCGAGAGCAAGCCAACCGTCCAGGCATCCCGGAAGCGCCCCGAGAGCTTGGCCGCGCCATAAATCGTCGCGGCGGTTGGCACCTCGACCAGCCGGGATTGCGCCCCCGCGGCGTCGGATCTCAAGAGGGGCGTCGCGGGTGAGCTGCCGATCCGGCGCGAATAGAACACCCCGAGGGGCGTCGCGAACAGATCGGCTCCCTCCAGGAACAGCGGCCTCTTCTCGGGATACTGGATCTCGTAATTGTTCAGATTCAAGATGAGCTGGTCAGCCTCGATCTGTGCGAAATCCGGGTTCGCCGCCGCGTCCAGCGTCAGCGATTGGGTGACGTGGAGCTTGAGATCGAGGCCGCCGGAGATCCCTTGGTCGAAACCACTCTTGACCAGGGTCACGTCCGTCGAGCGGTAGGCGAGCTGCCCGAGGGCAAACGGGCGCAGCTCGATCGCCCCACCGGGAGACAGACGGCGCAGGTCCGTCAGGCGCCCGAAGAAGGGAGTCGGCGCCGCGACCTCCCGCGGGATGTAAGGCCAGTCGTCCTTCTCCTGCGAAACGGCAATGAAGCGAGAGGCCCACAGCCCCCAGTCCTGCACGGCCAGGTCGGGCGTGAAGCGCAGCACCCGGAACGGAATCCGTATCTCTGCGGACCAGCCCTGGGGCGTCAGGGCCGCACGCGCGTCCCAGTTCTCGTCCCATTCGATGCTGGCGGTGAAACCGTCGTGCACGAGCGCGTCACTCAGAACCCCCTTCACGTTGACGGCGAACATGTAAGAGGTGCGAGCGTCGCGGCGGCTATCGATATGGACCCAGACCCATTCACTCTCGGAATCCTCGTCTCGCCGGGTCAACCGCCCGACCACGGGTGTCTGTGATTGCGGGCAGTCAAAGCCGAAATAGAGCGCCTGATCGTCATAGACCACCCGCATCGTCGTGTGTTCCGAGGGCGGCATCCCGTCATAGGGAAGCTGCTGGAAGCCGGAGCCAACGCAAACGACGCGCGCTGGGACGGCGAAACAGCGCTAATGCTGGCGGCACGCTCCGGCAACGCGGAAGCG
>Ga0209863_10001119_pt1 | contig 10904 bp, 11 predicted proteins | sample OrgsoiDNA2013046_FD_185796 | JGI IMG/M metagenome (GOLD analysis project Ga0209863, IMG submission 185796) | Permafrost soil microbial communities from the Arctic, to analyse light accelerated degradation of dissolved organic matter (DOM) -... | ecosystem: Environmental > Terrestrial > Soil >...
GGGACATTGCCCCCTCCTGACGCTACCGCATGGATATGACAATTGGCTTGCTTTGCAATAGGTTAGCACGGCAAGGCTTTAGCAGGCGCAGTGCAGGGTCACTCCAAAGGTGCGCAGGGAGTCCTTCGGCCATGCCGCGGGCAGTCCAGGGATCGCCACCCCGACCGGCGGCGAACCGATGATAAACTGGATGCTTGAGTCCTTCGACACTAGATTCGCCAATTCACCATCCTTCCATCGCCACACCAGAAAGCCTTTCGAAACCGCGGAAGATCGGCTTCGTGAGCCTGGGCTGCCCCAAGAACCTTGTGGACAGCGAGGTGATGATGGGGCTGCTGGCCCGCGCCGGAGCTGAGATTACGCACGATGCGTCCGATGCGGACGTAATCGTGGTGAACACCTGTTCGTTTATCGAGAGTGCCCAGCAGGAATCGGTCAATACAATTCTGGAAATGGCTCGGCATAAAACCGAAGGACGGGCGCAGAAACTTGTCGTTGCCGGTTGCCTCGTCGAGCGCTACCGCAACGATATCCAACGGGACATTCCAGAGGTCGATGCTGTCGTCGGAACCGGTGAACTCGAGGCTATTCTCTCTGCCGCCGGAATGGCTCCAAGGCCTACCCAAGAGAACAGCGGGCCCTTCGTCATCTTAAATGGACGAGCGGAAGGCGATGCGCGAGCCGCGCAGGGACGCTTTTCCCGAACCGAATGGCAGGGCGCGGTCGCCGACTTGCCCAACTATCTTTACGACGAGACCACGCCTCGTCTGTTGGCTCGGCCCAAGCACTCGGCCTATATCAAGATTGCTGAGGGCTGCGATCACCCCTGCACGTTCTGCATCATTCCCCAGTTACGCGGACAGTTTCGTTCGCGGCGATTTGAATCCGTCGTCGCGGAAGCCGAGCAACTCGTGGCGTCTGGCACTCGGGAACTGACGCTCATCGGTCAAGATACGACTTGCTACGGAGAGGATTTGGGGTTGAAAGACGGCCTGGCGATGCTGCTGGAGCGTCTGGCGCAGATTGAAGGCGTGCGCTGGGTTCGCTTCCTCTATGCCTACCCCAATAAGGTAACGGTCCGGCTGCTCGAAGCGATTGCTTCGCATGAAAAAATCTGTTCCTACATGGATGTTCCCCTGCAACACGCTTCGCCGAGCGTATTGAAGTTGATGCGGCGGGGCGCGGGCGCGGACATATTTTTGAAGTCAATTGAGAACATGCGCCGGATCGTTCCCGGCCTCACCCTGCGGACGACCTTCATCGTCGGATTCCCCGGAGAGACTGAACGCGATTTCGAGGAACTTTGCGATTTCGTCCGCGCCGCCGAGTTCGACTGGCTGGGCGCGTTTGGATATTCCGATCAGGAAGGCGCCAGGGCCCATGCGCTGGACGCGAAAGTGCCCGTCCGCGAGATCGAGCAACGTCGCAAGAAGCTCATGCAAATCCAAAAGCAAATCAGCCGCAGGAAAAAGCGCTCCCTTGTGGGCAAGGAATTTGATCTGCTCCTTGAGGGCCCTTCCGAGGAAACCGATTTACTCTGGGAAGGCCGCACGCCCATGCATGCGCCGGAAATTGACGGCACGGTTTTCATCAACGACGCGCCCGACGGCATCGAATTGCGCGCAGGGGACTTCCACCGCTGCCGCATCACCAAAGCGCACGATTACGACTTGCAGGCGTCGATTCTTTGAGTATTGTGGAGACGGCTATGCCCAAAGCCCGCGCTGCTCTGAAATGCCCCACATGCAAGAAGCAGGAAGTCAAGGCTACCGACGCGGACTTCCCTTTCTGTAGTGAGCGTTGCCGCTTACTCGATCTGGGTAAATGGGCCAGCGGCGGGTACGTCATCTCCTCGCCAGTTCACGACAACGAAGAGTCGGTCAGGGATTCGAGCCCAGATGACGAATCCGGAGCCTAAGCTGGCGCCGTTGTGGGCGCGGCTGACGGCAACTTTCCTGGGGACTGGATATCTCAGGCCAGGCCCCGGTTCTTGGGGCTCAGCGGCGACCGTCCTGTCGTGGTGGCTGATCACCCATTTCCTGCTCGCCGGTGCGTCTGGGCCACGTTATCAACCCTACGTCTGCGCCGCCCTGGCATTGTTGGCAGTCGCTATCGGCATCCCCGCTGCGACCTTGGTGGCGCGAGCAGCTGGTAAGAAGGACCCACAGTTTGTCGTCATCGACGAAACCGCTGGTCAGCTCATCACGCTCATTGCAGCGCCCGTCGCATGGAAATCACTGCTCGTGGGCTTTATACTTTTCAGAGCGTTCGATATTGTGAAGCCGCCGCCGATCCGACTGCTGGAGCGGTTGCCGGAAGGTACGGGCATTGTGGTGGATGACGTGGGAGCTGGACTTTATGCACTTGCGGTCATGCAGTTACTGTTGCATTTTGGCGTATTGGCTTAGATTTCGGGGAAAGTAAACAATGGGAACACCTGTTGTACCGCCGGGAAGTGCGACGAGCAACGGGCTTCCCCGCTTGGACTCGGTTTCTCCTCGCGCAGCTTTGCCCGGAGGCGAAGTTCGCTTTCAGGGAGCCGGCTTGCGACCGGACGAGCTGGCGCGGCCCCAGGTGCGCTTCGGCGAGCAAGCCGGGGCGGTATTGATCGGCTCGGACGATTTTGTTGTAGCACGCGTACCCGAAGGCGCTTCGTCGGGGCCCGCAGTCGTGGCAACAAACGGCCACTTCTCCAATCCCCTGGAGGTCCGGGTTGCCTCTTTGATCGCGGACACTTTGCACCCGGTTACGAATCCCGCCATCGATGCCGGAGGCAACATCTACGTCACCTTTTCGGGTCCGCGGGGCGATAAGGTCCCCGTTTCCGTTTTCAGAATTGACACGAGCTACGAGGTGCGTCCATTCATTACGGACCTCATGAACGCAACTGGACTGGCGATCGATCGAACCGGGGATGTGTACGTTTCGTCGCGCTACGAAGGCAATGTGCATCGCGTAACGCCGACGGGACAGATGTCCCTGTACGCGGAGGGCATGGGCGTCGCCACCGGGATTGCATTTGACGGCCACGGAAACCTGTTCGTCGGCGACCGCAGCGGAACCATCTTCAAAATCGCGCCCGACCGCCAGATTTTCGTGCATGCCACGCTCGAGCCCAGTATGGCCGCATACCACCTTGCTGTGGGGCCGAGTGGCGACTTGTTCGTCAGTGGGCCGACGACCTCGAGTTTCGAAAGCATTCATCGCGTGACCCAGCAAGGAGATGTTTCGGTGTATTTCCGCGGCCTCGGACGGCCTCACGGTCTGGCTTTCGACCGCGACGGAAATTTGTACGTTGCGGCCTCGCTGCGCGGGCAACGCGGCATAGTGAAAATTTCGCCCCAGCAGGTCGCGTCCCTTGAGGTCTCGGGGCAGGGTCTGGTGGGACTGGCCTTTGCCCCGGGCCGATCGGTTGTGCTCGCTACTTCCGACTCCGTCAGCCATCTTTCCTGGGATATCCAGGGCCTCCCGCTCCCGCCGGAGTAGTTTGCACCGAGCGGTTATGATGTTTGCACTGTGAATGCGGAAATCGTCGCCATCGGGTCCGAGATGCTCACGCCGTTCCGCTCGGATACCAACTCCCTCTTTCTCACCGAAAAGCTCAACGACCTGGGCGTGGAGGTCGTGTACAAGACCATCGTCGGCGACGACCGCCAGCGGCTCGTTTCCACAGCCAAACTAGCGCTCTCGCGCTCCGATCTCATCCTGTTCATGGGAGGGCTCGGCCCCACAGAAGACGACCTCACGCGCGAAGCCTTAGCCGAAGCGCTGAATCTTCCGCTCCATCGCGACGCCGACGTTCTGGCCGCGTTGGAGGCTCGTTTTGCGGAACGCAAGTTCGTGATGACGCCGAACAACCACAAACAAGCCGACGTAATCACCAGTGCCACCGTACTCCCCAATCCGAAAGGTTCGGCGCCCGGACAGTGGATCGCGGGCAAGTATGAAGGTCGCGACCGCATCGTCATTTTGCTGCCGGGCCCTCCTCACGAATTGCAAAGTATGTTTGTGGCGGAGTGTCAAGACCGGCTGCGCGCGAAGTTACTGCCGCGTTTCCTCGCGGTGCGCGTTTTGAAAGTGGCCATGATGGGTGAATCCGTTTGCGACTCCCGGATCGCGCCGATCTACACACGGTACACCGATGTACAGACCACGATCCTGGCAGGGGCGGGAGAGATTGAACTCCATTTGCGGGCCAGTGCGGCGACCCTGGAGGATGCCAATAAGAAAGTGGACGCGCTGGCCGGCGAAATCGAAGACGAACTCGACGACAGTGTTTTCTCCACCAACGGCGAATCCCTCGAACAGATTGCTGGCTTTTACTTGCAGATGCGTGGGTCGACTGTGGCTGTGGCGGAATCCTGCACGGGAGGCATGCTGGCGGAGCGCCTGACGTCCGTCGCCGGTAGTTCGCGATACTTTGTCGGTGGCCTGGTGGTGTACTCCAACGAGCTAAAAATGAAACTCGCCGATGTACCGGCGCAGTTGATCGAGGAGTACGGCGCTGTGAGCCGGGAAGTAGCCGCCGCCCTGGCCGAGGGCGCGCGAGACCGTTGCAATGCCACCATCGGCGTCGGGATCACGGGCGTCGCGGGACCGACGGGAGGCTCTGTCGACAAACCGGTAGGGCTAGTCTTCCACGCGATCGCCGATGAAGACGGCACGGATGTGGTGGAGAGGCTGTTCACGGGAGACCGGCAGCGCGTGCGGCGCTTTGCGTCGCAACAGGCGCTCGACATGATTCGCCGGAAATTGATGTAGCCATGCGCCTTTTCGTTGCGCTCGACCTGGAAGAGCAGATTCGCCGCCGCATCAGCCTCTACGTGCAGGGCCTGAGTGGATTCGCTCCCGAGGCGCGATGGGCCGCCGCCGCATCGCTGCACGTGACCCTGAAGTTTATCGGCGAGCAGCCCGAAGAACAGATGCCGCATCTTCAGGAAGCACTCGCGGCGATCCAAACCCGTCCCATTTCCCTGGCGTTGCGTGGCTCCGGATTTTTTCCCACAGCTAGCAAACCGCGAGTATTTTGGTTGGGCATCAAGGCGGCTCAAGATTTGCCGGATCTGGCCGCTCACGTCGATAAAGCGCTAACTGCGCTTGCGATTCCCCGCGAAGAACACTCCTTTGCTCCGCACCTGACGCTAGCTCGCGTTGGTTCCGGAGCTCCACATCTGCCTCGCGAAAAAAAATCCACTTCGCGGTTCGCGCGTTTGCAGAAACAGCTAACGGCGATGCCGGAACCCGACTTCGGTACAATGACCGCGAGTGAGTTTTACCTCTACAGAAGCCAGCTCTCACCAAAAGGTTCGCGCTATACCAAGTTGGCAAGTTTCCCACTGCGCGGTTGAATGGAAGCTTCCGTGCAACATCACTTATGCCCATAGTCTTAAGTGTGATCGCGAGCTATCTGCTGGGATCGATTCCCTTCGGATATTTGCTGGTGCGATTTTTTCGTGGAGAGGACGTTCGGAAAACGGGGAGCGGAAACATTGGCGCGACCAACGTCTCCCGTACATCACCGGGTTTGGGTGCGGCTACGCTGGTTCTTGACGCGCTCAAGGGATTTGCCGCGGTTGCCTTGGCACGCCAATTCCACGGACCCGACGCGCTCTTCATGGCCACCGCCGCGCTCTTCGCGATTGCTGGACATATGTTTCCAGTGTGGCTGGGTTGGCGCGGCGGCAAAGGGGTAGCCACTGCGTTGGGAGCGTTCCTCTACATGGCGCCGAGGCCAGTTCTCATGATGGTCGTGGTTTTCGCAATCGTCGTCGCGGCTTTCCGCTACATTTCGCTGGGATCGATCGTCGCGGCGCTGTGTTTCCCCGTGTTCGTTGTGTTTACAGAACACTATTCCGGGAAGCCGATGCTCCTGATCGCTGCCGCCAGCGCTCTCATCGTCGCTCGCCATCACAAGAATGTCCGCCGGCTCCTGCAAGGGAACGAAAGCAAGTTCTCCCCGGGGAATAGATGAGCCGGATCGCCATCCTCGGAGCGGGCGCCTGGGGTACCGCACTCGCCATCGTTCTCGCCCGCACTTCCCGTCACACCGTGCGGCTCTGGTCCTACGAGCCCGAGGTCCGAGATTCCATATCTGCAAAACGCGAGAACTCTTTGTACCTGCCCGGATTCAACATCCCCTCCGGAGTAACTGCGACCAACAGCCTGGCTGAGGCCCTGGAAAGCTCCGAAATCGTGGTCAGCGTCATGCCCTCGAATCATTGTCGAAGCATATTCGAGCAGGCTCTTCCCTACTTGGCACCCCAGGCATTCGTGGTCAGCGCCACCAAAGGAATCGAAAAGAACAGCCACCTGCGGATGAGCGAAGTCGTTCGCGAAGTTCTTCGCGGAAGCAAAGGACTTGAGCCCAGGGTTGGCGCACTCAGTGGCCCTACTTTCGCCCGCGAGGTCGCAAAGGGCGACCCCACGGCCATCACGATCGCGTCGGCCGATCGCGAACTCGCCCAAGTCGTACAACGGGAATTCAGCGATCCCTCATTTCGTGTCTACACCAACGACGACATCACCGGCGTAGAACTCGGAGGCGCGCTCAAGAACGTGATCGCAATTGCAGCCGGAATTTGCTCGGGCCTCGAACTCGGCCACAATTCCGTCGCCGCGCTCATAACGCGTGGGCTGGCGGAAATGACCCGTCTCGCCGTCGCGTGCGGTGGCCGCCCTGAAACTCTGGCAGGCTTGTCAGGACTCGGCGATTTGGTGCTAACCTGCACCGGCTCGCTCTCGCGAAATCGCAGCGTCGGTCTGGAACTCGGTCGCGGACACAAGCTCCCCGAAATCGTCGTCAACCTGCACGGCGCTGTCGCGGAGGGGGTCCTGACGATCGACGCCGCCCTTGGACTGGCGCATCGCAATAGAGTGGAAATTCCTATCATAGAACAAATGTACGAGATTCTGCAGAACGGGAAGTCTCCCCAAGCGGCCATCCAGGAATTAATGTCGCGGCGGGCTACCAGCGAGATGGAACTGTCCCGCGACGGAGGGTCACGACTTTAGCTCGAAACCACGTCGAACTCGCCGATTTTCGCTTCTCGCTCGGTGAATCCCTCGCAGATCCTGTCAATCGCGAGATACTCCTCCGCATGCAGCTTGCGAAACCCCTCGTAAGCACTCCGCGTTTCCCAATAGTCCAACGTCAAATACCGTCGCGCCTCGCTCCCATCCCGCGCCAATTGCGTTTTTCGGTACGCTGGATCGCCCGAGAACAGCCGAACCCACGCCCCTTCGGGCCCGTACTCCTTCTCAAACTCAGCTTCGGCGCCGGGGCGCGCCCAGAACTCCCAAACCGCCACAAAATTGCCGTTTTTTTCTTCCACGAACTCTCCTGGTCACCAAGAACTTACACTTTCGTAATCCATTATCCCGGTGAAACCCCAAACCGCCGAGGTTAGAATCATTTCGAGAGCATCGTCCGCGCCTCTCCTCCCCGGCGGACCCAGGGACCCTTTTGAGCACAACTCCGCCAGCGCCAGCCCGGCTACCGATCCTCTACGTCATCCTGGGCGTATTGCTGGCCATCAGTGTTGTGCCCATGTACTTCTACTCCACGCGTCTTGAGGCCATCAATCGCGACCGGCTCAAAACCAACGAAATGTTGTTGCAGAACACGGTCACCCGGTCGCTCGCGGAAGACATCTCGCAACGGCGCAGCTCGTTGCACATGATGTTGTCGAACCTTTCCTACGCAGTGCAGGTGACCAGCGGCGGCGATATCGGAGCGCAGGGCGTGGAGCGCCCCGAATTGCGCGCACTGCTGGAGAATTTTGTTTCTTCCTCCGACGATCTCGCTTACGCCACTCTGCTGAACTCCGAGGCCAAAGGAATCTCAGCCGGGCGCATTCTGCCGGATGCCTTCCTGCAACGCGAACTCGAGCGCGCATTTGCGGCGTCGCGGGAGAGTCGAGCTTACAGCGGCCAGGCTCTCACTCTGGGCAGCGGTCGGGAAGCTCGGACAGTGGCTCTAGTCGCCACCCCGGTTCTCTCCAGTGGGCGCTTCCTGGGAATGATCGCCTGTGTCGAAGATCTCGATTTTCTCGTTCGCCGTCTTCGCGACTCCAGCAACGGCAGCATGATGACCTACGTCGTGGATGGACAGGGGCGTCTGGTCGCGGCCTCCAGCCCCGAGTTCGCTACCGGCCAGGACATGACGAGCATGGAGATTGTGCGAAACTTCGTCAATAACGGCGGCAAGGCCCGGCTCGTCGAAACGAAAGAATTTACAGTGATGACCGGAAAGACTCCGGTCGAAACATTGGGCACCTACAGTCCTGTAAGCTCTCTCGACTGGGCGGTCGTGGGACAGAAGCCGCAGCGCGAAGCCTATCGCGGAGTCTTCGAGATGCAACGCGCGGCCCGCCTGCTGGCTGTCTTCGCCGTTCTGTTGAGCATTGGTGTAAGCTTCTACGCGGCGAGCAAAATCTCCAGGCCATTGCGGATTTTGGCCGAGACCAGCCGCGCAATTGCCCGCGGGGATTTCTCGAAACGCGTCTACTTGAACAGCCACACTGAAATCGGCGAGCTGGCACAAACCTTTAACACCATGTCCGACGAGCTCGAACATTTTGTCCAGGATCTTCGTCACGCCGCCGAAGAGAATCGCGACCTGTTCTTAAACTCGATCCAAATGCTCGCCGGCGCTGTCGACGAAAAAGACCCCTACACTCGCGGTCACTCCGATCGCGTCACGCGCTACTCGGTGATGATCGCCCGCGAACTGGGGCTGCCGGAAACCATCGTCGAGACCGTACGCATCTCCGCCCAGCTGCACGACGTAGGCAAGATTGGCATCGAAGATCGCATTCTGAAGAAGCCAGGCGCCCTCACCCCGGAAGAGTTCGAAATCATGAAGACGCACACCACCAAGGGTGCGAACATTCTGCGCGGCGTACCGCAACTTGCGGAAATGCTCCCCGGAATTGAGCTCCACCACGAATCGCTCGACGGCCGCGGGTATCCGCGAGGACTCAAGGGCGATGAGATTCCGTTGCTTCCACGCATTATCGCGGTGGCGGACACCTTTGACGCCATCACAACAAATCGCCCCTACCAGCAGGCTCACGAGCCGGTGGACGCGTTGCAGATTTTGCACAAGCTCGCCGGCAAACGTTTGGACGAGAAAGCTGTGGCTGCTTTCACGGCAGTCTTTGAGCGGGGCGAGATTCGCGTTCCGCGCAAACTGCCCTTCCTGTCCCCGCCCATGGTTCCCGACCCCAAAGAACCCAAAGAGAACGACGTCGCAGCCTCCCTCGAAACCACCCGCATCTAATCTCCAACCGTCATTCTTGAGCGCAGCGAAGAACCCCCTGGGACCACACCAACCCGACCTCTCTCCAACTTTCTCATCGGGACCCCACCACAAAGAAAAGCCGTACACCCCGCTATAATCAACACGAGACCCCAAATTTCATGATTCAAACCCTATTCGGCAGCACGGACAAGCCCGACGAACAAGAAAAGAAACCGGGTTTTTTCGACCGGATGAAGCAGGCGGTGACCCGCACGCGGGAGAACCTCTCCGAGCAGATTGAGGCCGCCGTCGGGTTCACCAAGGAAATTGATCGTGACACGCTGGATGAACTCGAGGCTTCCCTTCTCGCAGCCGACCTTGGTTCAACGACCACACGCGAAGTGCTGAAGACTTTGCGGGAAAAGGCCGACCGCAAACAGATCGGCGATGCCCAGGAGCTGAAACGTCTCCTGCAGGACGAGATGTTCGCCATCCTCACGCGCAATGGAAACCCTCCGGCCGCGCGAGTCGAAGATGTGCCCGAAGTGATTCTGATCGTGGGCGTGAATGGCACCGGAAAGACGACCACGATCGGCAAACTGGCACACCTGCTGCGAAACGAAGGCAAGTCGGTTCTGCTGTGTGCGGCCGACACCTTTCGCGCGGCCGCCATTGAGCAACTCGAAATCTGGGGCACGCGCAGCGGCACCGAAGTGGTGAAAACCCGGCAGGGCGGTGATCCCTCGGCTGTTTTGTACGACGCCCTGCAAACTGCGCAAGTGCGGAAAATGGACTACGTGATTGTCGATACCGCCGGCAGATTGCACACCAAGAGCCACCTGATGGCTGAACTCGATAAAATGCGCCGCACCGCTCAGCGGGTAATTCCCAGCGCCCCGCACGAGGTCTTGCTCGTGATGGATGCCACCACAGGCCAGAACGGCCTGCAACAAGCGCGCCAGTTCACTGAATCCTCCGGCGTCACTGGAATAGTTCTGACCAAACTGGACGGCACCGCGAAAGGCGGCGTGGTCGTCGCAATCGCGCGGGAAATGGGACTACCGGTGCGCTACGTCGGCGTCGGGGAAAAAGTCGGCGACCTCCTACCGTTCGACCCGCGAGCGTTTGTGGATTCGCTGTTCGATTAAATAACCTGTTACCCCGTTCACCACGGAGACACGGAGACACGGAGACACGGAGACACGGAGAAGAAATCTAATGTCATCCCGACCGGAGCTATTGTTTCGCGAAGCGAAGCAATAGCGAAGTGGAGGGACCTGCTTTTGGTTTTAGAAACGAATCTGAATGTCGCTCCACAGCTCTCACGACGATGACGACCTCTTCCTCCGCCGCGCCCTGGACCTGGCGCGCGCCGGCATCGCTTTGACGTCACCCAATCCCTGCGTTGGCTGTGTCATCGTCACGGACGATGGAGCTGTTGTTGGCGAGGCCTTTCACACCTACGAAGGCAAGAAACACGCCGAGATTCTGGCTCTAGAACGCACTGGAAATGCTTCGCGCGGCTCCACTCTGTACGTCAATCTCGAACCTTGTTCGCATCAGGGCCGCACAGCCCCTTGCGCCGAGGCGATCGTCGCCGCCGGTGTGACGGAAGTCGTCGCCGCCATGCAGGACCCCAATCCATTGGTCTCCGGCCGGGGCT
>Ga0209863_10001120_pt1 | contig 10895 bp, 9 predicted proteins | sample OrgsoiDNA2013046_FD_185796 | JGI IMG/M metagenome (GOLD analysis project Ga0209863, IMG submission 185796) | Permafrost soil microbial communities from the Arctic, to analyse light accelerated degradation of dissolved organic matter (DOM) -... | ecosystem: Environmental > Terrestrial > Soil >...
TTCCTGATTATTTACAGCATAATGTTTTATACAAGCTGCAATATCCTGACTTTGAATGCCCATTACTGTCTGTACGGCGAGGCGGCTATTTAAAAAAGGATCTTCTGAATAATATTCATAGGTCCTTCCACATAATGGTGTACGGCAAATATTAAAAGCCGGTGCAAGAATGATGTATTTTTTTCTAGCTCTTGCCTCTTCACCCATATCATGACCAAAACGATAGGCCAGTTTTGGGTTCCATGTTGCGGCAAGTGCAGAACCATTCGGGAAAAAAGTAGCGGAGTCTGTTAACAGGTTTGCAGAGCCCCATCCTTCTTTCACATCTTCACGCACACCCAGCGGGCCATCGTCTGTCATCAGTCCGGGAATACCCAGTCGTTCAACGCCGGCAGTACCAAAAATACTATTGGCATGCAGCATGGAAATTTTCTCTTCCAGGGTCAAATGTTTGATTAAGGAACGAATCTTTGCGTCTAATGCCTGATCGCTTTTCGTTTGCGCACTGGCATTGAAAAAGATGATTAACAAAGCAATCGTAGTCCAGTAATTGTAAATCCTGTAATTTGATTTCATTTTCATTTATACTATGGTTATTTAATATTTACAGTTTGAACAGACCGAATATCTGCAGATGAACTGCCTGTCATCAATTGTAGAGGACCTCTCTCTACTTCAAAGGCATTTTTAACTATATTCCAATAAGCCAGTGAAGATACTGGCAGATTAAATTCAACTGTTTTCTTTTCGCCTGACTCAAGTGTTATCCTATGAAATCCTTTCAGTTCTCTTTCAGGCATGGGTATTGACGGATTAAGATGTTTTACATATAGCTGAACCACTTCATCTCCGGAGCGGGCGCCAGTATTTTTAATCTCCACTTTGATAAGAATGGTTCCATTGCGATCAAATTTAGATGCATTCAATATCATACCTGAGTACTCAAATTTCGTATAGCTCAGCCCAAATCCAAATGGAAACAGCGGTTTGCCTTTGAAATACATATATGTGCGGCCGTCCCTGATATTATAATCCATCATGGGTGGTAGCTGGGATAAAGAATCAGGCCATGTCTGTACGAGTCTTCCGCCCGGATTTACGTCACCGAATATAACATCCGCCAGTGCATTTCCTTCTTCCTGACTACTATGCGTCATATGCAGGATGGCAGGAATATTTTCTTCTTCCCAGCGAATCGCATATGGAAAGCTACTGATGAGTACCAGTACAATATTTTTATTGACTCCATACACTCTTTTAATCAGATCCTCCTGAGAAGAATCCAATACGATCTGATCCCGGTCAACCGCTTCGCGACCTTCCGTTGGGCCATCCACTTTTTTCCAACCAAGATTACCTGTGGGATTATTTCCTACACAGATAATGATCGTTTCAGCAGATTTTGCCAATGTAACAGCCATATCATTGTTTGTAGTATGACTAACGACTGTCTCTGGCCGCAATTTTGATTGAATGCCTTCCAACGGAGAAACAGCATATGCAGGTGTTCCACTGTACCAATCCTGGTAAACTTCTGCCGAGCGGGGACCAACGATTGCTACGGATTGCAATTTATTTTTATCAAGGGGCAGTAACTGATTATCGTTTTTCAGGAGTACAATGGATTTTTGTGTAATGCGTCTTGCGAAATCGCGATTTTTTTCTAAAAGCCAGGGTTCAGTTCCTTTGCCGATATCTGCATAAGGTGTTTGTTGAATTGGATCCAGCTGTCCGAGTTTGATCATAACCCTGAAGACCCCACGAAGTACTTTATCAATATCTGCTACTGTAATCAGCTTTTTATTCAGCGCTTCCATAGTTCCTGCTTTATAATTATCGAGGAACTGATTGATGCCTGCTTTTATGCATCCGGCTGCAGCTTCAGCGAGCGTGGGATAATATTTATGTGCGGTGACCAGCATTCTGTAAGCGCCTCCGTCTGTACAAATGATTCCATCTTCGCCCCATTCGTCAATGGTTATTTTTTCCAGCATCGGATTAACTGCTTGTGGTATACCATTCACTTTATTATATGATGCCATATAGGCCCTGGATCCTCCTTCCTGTATACCCATTCTGAATGGAACGGAATAATATTCCCTGAATAATCTGTCATCAAAATCCGATGAGGAACTGTCGCGTCCGTTCTCATTGCTGTTGGCCAGAAAATGTTTCATCAGAGAAGCAGTCATCCAGTATTTTGGATCATTACCCTGCAGTCCTTTAACATAGGCTACAACGAGGGTCCCATTAAAAAAAGCGTCCTCTCCAAAGCACTCTTCAGTGCGCCCCCATCTTGGATCGCGGCCAAGGTCTGCATTAGGGCCACGAACAACCAGGCCACCCTTATGATATTTTTCACTTTGAAAAAGATAGCGTGTTTCAAAAGCTTCAATGGAAGCTGCCTGCTGAAGTAATTCCGGATCCCAGGTTTCTGCCATACCAATGGATTGCGGAAAATTTGTTGTAGGCACTGGCGTCTTTCGACCCCAGCCTCCGGCAAGTCCGAGTGCCAGCCCATGCAAACCTTCCACGTGTCCTGTTCCTTTAACCTCCAGTCTGGCAATGGTTGGATTTGTACCCAGGCAATTTATTTTTTCGTCGAGGGTCATAAGAGAAAGCAGGTTGGTAATTCTTTCTTCAACCGGTTTGGCCGGATCCTGGAAAGGAAATTTGTATTGTGCATTTAAGCGATGAGCTGATGTCAGCAGAAACAATAGCAGAAAATAATTCAGGCAGGTTCTGCATTTCATCACAGCAGCCCATTGTCTATCATCGGAATTATGCAAGATTCATTTTTTTAAGTATTTCTATAAATCTCGGATCATTTTTTAGCGGATCAAGGACCGGATCTACTTTTATCCAGAACATATGCAGGTCACGAATATCATACGCTTTCTGCAAATACGAAATCGCTTTATCCTTATCACCCAGTGCTAAATAAACCTGAGCTATCCTGAATGGTGATATCCATGGTTTCGATTTATCTGCCAATGCATTTTCCAACAATTTTTTTGCAAGGGGCTTATCTCCCAATAGGGCATATCCCAATGCCTGCATGGTAAATGCTTCATCAATCGGATTATTATGTTCGCATGCTGAAATATCATCGAAGGCTTTTCTGGATTCATTATACATTTTCATTTGATAATAAGTCAGCCCCAATGACCAGCTAATCACTTCCCGCTGTTTCGGAGCTAATTCCAATGTTTTTTTAAATTGAATAACCGACTTATCATATAAACCGGCAAAATAATAGTTTCTTCCCAGAACCCAGTTGGCTCCATATGCCAAAGGGTCAAGGCCAACTGCTTTTTGGGCTTCTTTTAATCCGGCTTCTGCACTTGTTCCCGTGAATTGCAAAAGATTACCATAATAATAATGCGCCACAGGGTTGCTCGGCTCTAGTTCTATAGCCCTTTCCAAAGATTTTTTTGAGCCGGTCCAGTCATAATCGAAATTATACTGGATGAATCCGAGGGAAGTCAGTCCTTCACTTAAATTACTATCCAATGCCAGGGATCTGAGGGCAAATTCTCTGGCAATGGGTATTGCCTGTAACTGGCTCATACCTTTATAATTGTAAGTATAACAATCCGCGATCCCAGCATAAGCCAGTGCATAATTGGGATCCAATTGGATAGCCTTTCTATAATTTGATTCTGCACTGTCAAAATTTTCCGGGCCGCGTGCGTTCCAAAAGTTCCGTCCCTTCAGATAGTACTCATAGGCTTCAACATTTTCTGTATACTGTTTTGAAATATTATTTTTTTCTTCTGGTGTTACTTTTGCCCTTAAAGCAGCCACAATTTCACGGGCTATCTTTGACTGTATTGACAAAATATCTTTCCCTTCATATTCAAAATCATCGCCCCATAATCTTTTATTGGTATTTACCTCAATAAGTTCTGCTATGATGTGAATCTTGTTTTCATGTTTTTGTAATGATCCTGAAAGTATAGCGGCAACACCCAGTTCATCAGCTACATCCTTGAGTGATTTAGTCGTTTTTTTAAAACTTTTTACAGAAAGCCATCCGATGACTTTATTCAGTGAAGCTATTTTTGCCAGATTATTTATAATATCCTGAGTGATTCCATCTGAAATATATTCTTCTTTATCAGCAACACCGGCGTTGTCAAAAGGTAAAACTGCAATGGTTTTTTCGCCTTCCGAAAAACTTGCAGGATGAAAATAAAAATGATATAGAAAATAAGAAACCAGGACGACTAAAATCAAGCTTGCTGCAATCAGCCAATTTCTTCCCTTTCTATTTTTTTTCTTCAGTTTGCCTTCCATCTTATTTCTCTCAGGCACCAAAAAACCTTCGTTTGCCAATGCGAATACTTCCATAGGTGTATCCACATTTTTAAACTGAAAAAAGCCCAGGGACATGGTCTTGAATTCAGCCTGGTTAATTAATTTACTATTGATTTCTGAAGAAAAGAGTACGGCATTGGGCATGCCAAGGGATTGTATTCTGGATGCAATATTTACCCCGTCGCCAAATACTTTTCCATCTTCGAAAAACATTTCGCCTACATGCAATCCGACACGCAGGGGAACGACCGGGTCTTTCTGCATTTCCTGCTGTATTTCCATTGCACATTTCACTGCCTGTGTGGCGCTAGTAAATGAGCATAAACTTCCATCTCCAAAGTCATTCAGAATTTCACCACCATAATTCAAAACCAGGCGGTTCAGTACTGCGATGTAACGTTTGTTTATGACCATGGCCGCCTGCTCATCTTTTTGCATGATTGCAGTAGAATTTACAATATCCGTAAAGAGAATGGCTGCGAGCCGACGTTGATGTTGCATGACGCTAAGAAATATACGACTAATCTAAGAATTTATTTAGTAGAAATGTTCCTGATTCAAATACTCTGGGACTTTGCATTCGATTCTTTTTTTCTGCAGGTAATCTGAGCGATCGGACTCTGTATGGTTCTATTGGCTTTTCTTCAATATTTAAATTACAGGATTTTTTATGGATAGGACTGGTGATTGTCTTTGGACATAATCTGCTTGATCATATGGATTGTATACCTTGCCTGGATCATAGTAGTACTTACACTTTATTACCCTTGTCGCTGGTTCGGCCGGTATAAATCAAATCATAAGTACTGGTGGCTGAGTTATATTTGAATTTTTACCTGGGCCATAGGCTTTGCCGTTAATTCAAAAATGTTTAATCCTAATTTATCCATTGTTCCTGATCAATACTTTCCTTTTTAACCATTTCCTGATTGGTTCATCATAAAACTTCAGGCAGGCATAGGCCACTAAAATACTTGCTACAAAAGTAAGGATGGCTAAGGGTAACCCCTGTATAATAGTCGCTTTGTGATCCGCAACCCATCCTGTATATAAGTATATGAATGGATAATGGGTGATATAAACAGGATAAGAAATATCGCCCAGGAACTTACTTACTTTTGAAACTCCATTTGCAGTTGTTTTTCCACTCGCGCCTATAAATACTATAATCGGAAAAATGAAAATTATAGTGAGTGAATCATACAAGCCATTTAACCATAGATGCTCAGTTCCGCCAACTCTTGGTATAGAGAAAAATATGATAAGTAAAAGACTGCACCATAAGAAAGCGTGATTTATTCGCAAAGGCTTAAATATGCGTGAAAGGAATAGCCCGGCAAAAAAAGGATACATAACCCTTGTAAATCCGATGCGCAGTTGTATTGGATCCAGGGACCAGCCACCAATAATATCTCCTGTTGTACTTGTTACCGCCAGATGAATGAGTGCGCAGCCTGAGAGAAATACGAGTATCCCAAGTGTAATCTTGGAAAAGTTCTTTATAAAAACGCCGTACAGAATATTTACTACATATTCGAAAAACAATGACCAGCCCGGGCCATTGAGCGGATGCATTTCCTCCCATCCGCGGATATCCATGGAGGGCGGTACAGGAATTAAAGTAAATCCAATGACCATAACAAGAAGCATTTTCCATACAGGAATATGGATTATTGTTGGCCACAGTACAGAATCCTGAAAATAAAAACATATTGCCCCGATCACCATACCCATCACAACCATGGGCTGGAGTCGTACCAGTCGTATTTTGAAAAACTCTTTCAGGGTCATTTTACCCCAACGGTTATCATATGCATATCCTACAACAAAGCCAGAGAGCACAAAGAAAAAATCCACCGCCAGATATCCATGATTAATGATCTGGTCGAGATGACTCGTAGAATGCGCTTCAAAAATGTGAAAGGCAACGACCATTACAGATGCTATGCCCCGCAGTCCGTCGAGAATTGCGTAATGGGGTTTTGCTTTTAAAAGATCAGATTCCATCTATAAGTTTTCCTGAAGATATTGAAACTGGGCTTTTTATGACTGTTTTTTAATTGACTCTAAAAACGGAAAAGTAGATTCTGTAAATCTAATGGAGACTTGGAGAATAAATAGTGAGGGCAAAGCCAATCTGTTATTTCAGTTTAACCGATCAACCGATTATCAGCATGGATACCATCAGCATATTGATTATTCAGCTGCAAACTCCATCCTTATCGTAATGGAGCCTGTTTTCAATTTGCTGGAAGTATTAAAGGCCCCACCATAGCTATAACTTTCATTACTGTTTTTCCCGGTAATTTGAAAAACACCCATGATTGCCTTTTTTAATTTGCCCAGAGAACTTCCGGAATTTTTGGCAATCGTTTCTGCACGGAGCCTGGCATCCGCACTCGCTTTCGCAAGGAGTTCCATTTTGACTTCTGTCAATTTGGAATTATAATATAAAGGAGGGGAAGAATTAAATTCGATACCATTTTCAATGAGTTCTGTCGCTTCTCTTGAAATCTTATCTATCTTATCAATATCCTTGGATTCGATTGAAACCGTCTGCATTAAATTATATCCTGAGAATTCCTGCCCGAGCCTTCTACCGTTCGGGTCCATTTTTTCACTGAATTCCTTATTGATATTGACTGCTGAAAACAAAATTTCATTTTCATTCACTCCTTTGGATGTAAGGTATTTTCTAATGGCTTTTTCATCTTCTTTTAATTCAGCATAAGCCGCTTTAAGATCCATCGACTTTCTTTCATAAGACCCGTTCCAGACGATCAGATCGCTTACAAAATCTTTTTCAGCCAATCCGGTAACCACAATGGTTTCCTCGGATTTATATTTGTATTTAAATGCCGCACCGGCAACCCAGAAAGCTATAATTAAAGATATACCAAGAATAATTGATGAATATAGGATCCTCATATATAAATTTAAATAGTATTTAGATTGTAAGGTATTTAAATTTCTAAAACCAGTTGTCAATTAAATAATTGTTCCTTTTATTCCGGTAGTTTTCTATATTTTGTTCCGATATAATCTACAAAATCCGGTTCGAATCCCTGCTGTCGGATCAATGTTTGTATTTGTGCCCTGTGGTGAATAGAATGATAATTTAATTGAAGGGCTATGTCTTTGGGCATTGCAGCCCACTTCGTATTATCAAAACCAGTAAAAATGATTTCTGTATTCAATTCTATTTCAGTTTTCGAATGCAGATATTCTATCCATTTATTAATGCTTTTTTCCCATTCTTTTTCCAAATCCTGAAACTCATATACCGGATCCCACCAGGACATTTTTTGGGCAATGGGATCTTGTAAAATCCTGGCCATCCATTTATATTGACTGTTGATTAAATGACTGAATAATTTTATTGCTCCTGTCCGGTCGTTCAGCTGCCCTATTTTTAATAATAATTTTTTATTCGTGCTGTCATTAAAATAAAATGTTTCCAATAGATACGATTTCATGGTTTACATTTAATAAAATGAAGAATGTGTTTTATTATTTAAGTCAGTAAATTCCGAAAACTAATATGCAGCATATCCATATTACCCTGATATTTACCCTCTGGCACAAAGCGCATATCGATAGGATTCAATAAAAATATATATTAGAGATCCTGCATTTCATAAATTTTGTTAAACAGATAATTACCTGCTGATAGAAAAAAACAATAACCAGGCTATAAAAAATAGTTGCAAAGGAATTCTGAACCATAAATATCCTTTACCCTTTCCATCAAAGGTGGCCTTTTCATGATCTATTTTATGTATCGCAGCGTGAATGTTGGCTGGCAGAATCACGATAAAGAAAATGATACTAACCAACCCGGCTATAAACCGGGTACTGGAAAAGAGTAACCCGATGCCCAGGATAATTTCCAGTATTCCCGTCACATATATCAATTCCTTTTTGAATGGAATGAACTCGGGAATCATCATTGCCATACCCTCTGGGAATTTAAAATGTCCGATCGCGGTAAATAACAACATACAGCCCATCGCGATATTTCCACTACTTGTAAAATCCCATGCAGAATGAATCAGCCGGAGAATGAGCAGCGAACAAATAAAAGTAATCAGCAGAACGATCAAAGGTTTCATCTTGTTTTATATTGATGAAATAAATAAATCTTATGATAAAAAAGAAGACTGATAAACTTCTATTTGAAACGTGTATTTAAAATATCCGCCAGTCTTGTGGCTTTCATTTCAGCCTCTGTCGCTTTTCTATCCAGAATTTTAGAAATTCCGTATAAATATTGAAAATGCATGATGACGCTATTGGTTAAAATCGGATCCCTGCTCAGTAACGGAGGGTTTGAATCTTCCCGGAAAACCTGGGCTTCAGGATTCTCCACTCCTTTATATATAGCAAGGAATACAGTAGCATCAAACAATTTATCATTCCCTTCAATAACCTCATTGAGTCGCTGACGCTGAAGTGCCGACCAGTATTCAAAATATTTCAGCAACTGGTAATAGGCATTAATGCTATCCAGGCTTTCCACATCATCTATCAATCGCATACCGCCAGTACTTTTCAGCAACTCAAAAGTTTTTGTGTCCGGAGTAAAAATTCCCTGGCCAATCGTAAGCATCCGCGCCATGAGGTAGGCTTTGCCTGTTTGCTTACCTGTATGTAATAAATTGACCAGCGTATCGATGATCAGGCAATTTTTAACGTTAATATGAATGGAGGAGTCATACATCGCTATATCTGATTTCAAATCGCTGACCATGGATTGCATATATCTTTTAATTTCCTTCTTTTCCTTTATCTGCTCTCTGAGATTCTCAGCAATAAAACCAAGGGAAACAGCCAAAAAAATCATCAGAAATTCCAGGAAATATTCCTTCCATTTTTTGGTTTTATGATGCAGGTCAGGGTGGTGATGGACGTCCATATTTTGAATTGATACATTGTTATCTGCCGGAAAAATCGTTTCATCCTGTAATGCCGGATTCATTTCATCTTCAGGGAAGAGCTGCGGCAAATTGTCTGCCGGCGTTTCAGGTATTATTTCTGCTTCATTCGGCATTCATCAAGATTGAACTAAAAGATAAACTGATTAATTCCCCGCAGGCTTAATAATTTGATATTTCCCACTGAGGTGCATCAGGCTGTATAAATACAATAAACCATCATAGTAGGGATCAAAATAGCCATCTTCATAGGGTTCGAGTTTAGCATTCCAGACTTCTTTTATAAAATCCAGACTGTTTTTATCCTTATTGACAAGTGATTCTGATGCAACAGTAGCAACCAGGCCAATAGAATGCCGTAATTTTTTATATCCCCCTGCTGGTAAAATAAATGTTGGGGGAGTACCATCCGTATTAAACTGATCACCGTAGGTTTTAATACCTTTTAAACGGAAAAAGTTTTGAATCCGTTTAGCATAATCTTCCTGCCATATTTTATCCTTTCCAAACCAAACATAATCCATAGCGATATTCATAGGAACCCTCCAGGAGTCAAACCGAAAAGCAGCCGGTGACCAACTTGTGGAAACAGGTTTTCCACTGAATTCTGTATAATCATAATTTAATCCTGTAATTGAATCGCATGCCCGATGCAGGAAGGCACGCGAACTGTCTGCACAATCTCTATAAAATTGCTCATGGCCGTCTTTAGCATAAAGGGCCCAGATTTCATAAAAAGCAGGCAGATGATAGGAAGGGTCTGTCCAATTATAAAAACTTCCTTCGGGTACAAACGATATTTGTTTATGCTCTGTATTGATCAGATTGTAAATATTCCCCGTACCATCTTTCTTCCACATGGCGTCCAAAATTCTCCTGGCTTCTTTATAATAATCAATACCTGTGTTGTTTCCCCACCGGTTTGATGCAAATAGAAGATCAGTGATAATATAAAACTCTCCATCAGAAGCTGATCCTTCTGAATTGCGTTTCATGGTTTGTGGATTAATACTCCAGGCAAAATAGGCTTCCCTTGGCCCACTCTGATGTTGAAGGTATTTTAAAGTCCATCTCCATATATGGTCAAACACCTTCTTCTTGTTCAGCTGCACGGCGATCATCATACCATAGGAAAGGCCCTCAGTTCTTGCATCATGATTTTTTACATCTGAAACATAGGCCATGGAATTCCCTACTTCAAAGTATACTTTATTGGGCCCTTCAAATACATCGTAATAAGCTTTGTTTACTTTATTATTTATATCCGATTTACTATATCCTGCTTCATAAAACAGATTTCGATAAATGCCTGAATGAAATGCAGCATTATTCGCCGGCGTATTTTGCGCTTCTGCTAAAGCGAAATTTGTAAATATAACTGTCAGTATCGCAAGCACCCTGATTAAAGCAGTTTTCGCGAAGATTATTTTCGGAGCGTCTACCCGTCTCATAATACAAATTACAAAGTTGTATTGAGAAAAGCAGGTAAATTTGAATTATGGAATACAGGAATCCTTCTTCTAAGCAAGGCTCCAGGCGTCTAGCAGACTATGAGCCTTATAAGGTTGATGTTCTGGAAAATACAAAATCCTTTGTTCTTGCTGGCATTCCTGTACTGGTTTTACTAATTATCGGCCTTCA
>Ga0209863_10001122_pt1 | contig 10889 bp, 13 predicted proteins | sample OrgsoiDNA2013046_FD_185796 | JGI IMG/M metagenome (GOLD analysis project Ga0209863, IMG submission 185796) | Permafrost soil microbial communities from the Arctic, to analyse light accelerated degradation of dissolved organic matter (DOM) -... | ecosystem: Environmental > Terrestrial > Soil >...
GCATGAGGGAAAGTGTAAATGAGGGAACAGAGGACCCATCGAGCTGCGCTCGACCGGACAGCCGAGGGCGGCAAGCGCTAACCTAAGCAGAATTCTCTTTGGATTGCCGACTATCTATGCTCGATCAATCCTTCGGCCTGGCAGCGGTTAGCTTGCCGGACCAGCAAACAGCACCAGATTACCATCCGGATCTTTGACGATGAAATTCTTCGCGCCCCAAGCCTGCTTTTTCAGCGTCTGGTGAAAGGCGACACCAGCGGACTGAAACTCAAGAAACAGAAGCTTGATCTCGTCCGCCGTAGCGACGGTCATAGATACCGACAACAGTTCCTTCCGATCACGGACTGTGGACTCGATTAGTGGTCGCTCGACACACCTTAGATTGAGACGCGCCGCGTCGCGGCCTACCTGTGCATAGTAGGGAGGTTTGCCGTAACTAAATACAACCGAAAAGCCTAACTTCTCACGGAAGAATTCGCATGATCGCTTGATATCGGTGACGAACAATTGCGCCTCGGCGCTGACAATCGTTGCTTTCAATGGCGGTGATTTCACCTTCAGCGGCGCGGTCGAAGGTCCAGTTTTCAGGGCTTGCCAACTATCGAAGCCCTGCTGTCTTGCGACCATTTCGTGGGCATCGCTGAGCTTAAAGCTGGCCGCAAGAACCTCGGAGTCGGGCATATTGAGGAAACGAGGCAAGAGCCCGCGGATTTGTGCGGCGACGGGATAGTGGCCTTCGCGATGCCACCGCAATATGAGCTTGGCTTGCTTTTTGAGGTTCTCCAGATTGGGCATGTAGGCCTCCACGATGAGATCATAGGTGGGCATTGCCCTTCGGCTACGCGCCTTTGCATCCTACATGCGCAGACTGCAGTATGTGCAACAGTGTCCGCCGTTGTCAATCGAGAACGCCCCCTACACGCTGGTGGGACGCCCCTACGCATTTGTAGTATCACGGGCAATCCGGAAACAAAAGCTCCCTTTAGCTTAGCTCTCATGGGGGGCCCTCCCCACATGTTCACATGGTTCCTGTAGAGTATCTTGTCGGGAAAATTGTGGATTCGTTTGGAGGCTGGCGTTGAAACAGGGCAATCATGGAAGTTCCAAAGATCATTCTCATCCGGGTCAAACCGCGGGCGGGGAGGGGAAGGAACGGCAACTGCACAATCCCATCGCGGACCGGCTGATTCCGCTGGAACCGCTCGACCTCGGTAAGGTCCACTCCATCGACGGCCTGGTGCGGGCGATGTCCAAGACTGCCTTCACCGGGCGGCAACTCGGCGAGGCTGCGGATGTTCTCGAAGCCATGGCGGTTGACGAAGATGCTTTCGTCGTAATGACCCTAGCGGGCGCCATGACCGTGGCCAAGCAGGGGCTGATCGTCGCGGAGTTGATCGACCGCGGCATCGTGAATGCCATTGTTTCGACTGGGGCTCTGATGGCGCATGGATTGGTCGAAGCCACCGGCCGCGCGCACTACCGCGCCAATCCCGAAGTTTCCGACGAAGAGCTTTATGAGCAGGGCTACAACCGTGTCTATGACACCCTCGAACCGGAGCAGAATCTGGACGACGTTGAGGAAGTGATGTCGGCCGTCCTCGAGGCCTGGGACCACAACGACGTGATGTGCTCCTACAAGTTGAATCACGCCATCGGCGCTTACCTGGTGAAACACACTCAGCAAGAGCGCGGAATCTTGAAGTCTGCGTACGAAAAAGGCGTGCCAGTATTCGTGCCAGCATTTACTGACTCCGAGATGGGCCTCGACACCGCGCTAAATAATCGCCTGCGGGAATCCACCGGCCGGCACAAGATCCGCTACGATCCGTTCGAAGATCTGGAGCATTTTGCTGCGACTCTGCTGCGGCAAAAAAAGCTGGGAATCTTCACCATAGGCGGCGGCGTGCCGCGCAACTGGTCGCAGCAGTTTGGTCCGTTCTGCGAACTCCGGCACCGGCGTCTGGGCGAGAACGTTCCCTTGAAGCGCTACCACTACGGCCTTAGAATTTGTCCTGAGCCCGTCTATTGGGGTGGATTGTCGGGCAGCCCCTACAGCGAGGCGATTTCGTGGGGCAAGTTCGTCCCTCCGTCAGAGGGAGGAAAATTCGGCGAGGTTTTCCTGGACGCGACTGTCGGGCTGCCCATCATCGTGGCCGCCGTGCTCGAGCGACTGGACAAAGCGAAGAAGGGCGGCTCTCGCAAACCGGCCAAGGCTGGAGCCAAGAAATAGGGAAGAGCTTGGCGTAGGTTTTACCTCCAGCCCATCACCAGCGTCGTGTGCCGAAGCTCTTGCGCACTCCCACGGTCATGTAGCGGCCCCACGGTCCGTTGTTGCCGAGATCGGCGGACCCCAGATTTTTGTTACGGGAACCAAACCGATCGAACAGAAAATGCTGCGTCACGCGGAATTCAAATCCCTTGCCAATGTAGACTCCCGCTCCCCAAGAGTGCTCGACGCCAATCGCGTCCGGCGACCATGTGTAGAGCGTCTGCGGCAAAGTCTTGCCAAACAGAAATGTAGGCGCTCCGTACACCATAAACCGCCGCAGCGGCCCGCGCCCGAACGGACGAATTTCCAGAATTCCAGAAAGCATGTAACGGGCGAACATGCTGCAAGGGTCGTTGGTTCCGCCATTATTTGCGACGTCTCCGGAGCACAGATTCGGATCGACTTCGTTATGCGGAGGCGCTAGATCTACCTGTGCCCAGCCCCAGAACATGTCGCGGGGAAAGAACATGCGGTCGCCAGACCCGGCATCGTGCCAACTGCCTTGCGAACTACTCTCCTGAGTGCCGTTTTGTTGCGTACTGAGAGACGCAGAAGTCTGCGCTGCCGCAAGCGCTGAAATCAATCCAAGCACTGCCAGAATCCAAGCACACCTTTTCATTTCGCCTCCAAAATTAACTTGATGTGGGAGATACGGATGCGCTCAAGTCGGTTCTTACGAAAGAACGACAGGGCGACGCGAGCGTCCGACTGGATGGAGCGCCACATTGTAACCTGCCCGCAAATTGCGGACTCCATTTTGCAGTCTGTTAGCGAGCGAACAATGCGATCCCATTGCTCAAGCAGGATCACACGAACGACCGTTGTGCTCTCGAATAGGAAGGTACAAACGCCCGGCTTGAGAGGGACCGCGTGAGCAATTTTCCTTCCAGAATCCATATCTCACAGCCGTTTATTCCATTCATAGTACGTTCATACTAGCGGTAACGCAGAAAGTCCAATCAATCCAGCATCTTCCGTTTGGTTCGACGATTGCACCTGTAGAAAGCAAAGGAAACCAAGGAACTTATGCCACAAGAGATTTCGGTCTCGTACCAGGCGATTAAGAGCAAGGTCTACCGTTTGATCGACGCTTTGGTCGTGGGTGAAAAGAGCGAAGCTGAGGTGCAGGAATCGATCCGCCGCTGGTGGGACCTGATTCACCCCGCGGACCGTCCGGTCGCCCAGAAATATCTGCTGATGGTCCTCGGTCGCTCCGCGTCTGCCCTTGATGCTGTCGGGGACGGTCTTCTCTCCGCTGGCGGCGCTGCCGAACCGGCATACCCCCAAATGGCGCATACACAGATTCCGACCAAGCGACTCATGGAGCGCATGGTCAAGGAAAGCGGCGCTCGTTCCGCCGTCTAGTCTGTCTGCGTCCCACTGACACAGAATTTACATTTCTAACCTTGCGTTTCCCACGACGCTACCCGTATGTTCGTGTGTGCGCCAGTTGGCGAGGCGTCAGCCTGTGGAAAATCGCAATTCTGGGAGCTGATCGATGAAGCAACGCGCTAACTTTGGCAATTATCTTGTTTTCGGAGTCCTTCTGATTATGGCCACCTCGCTCTTCGCCGCGTCCGGTGTCTACAGCTTCACTCTGAACTCGATCGACGGCAAGCCGGCGCCGCTGGCCGACTACAAGGGCAAGGTCGTCCTGATGGTCAACGTGGCCAGCCAGTGCGGCTACACGCCCCAGTACACCGCCCTCGAAGCGATCTACGAAAAGTACAAAGACCAGGGATTCGTCATCCTCGGCTTCCCAGCCAACAATTTCGGCGCGCAGGAACCTGGGACCAACGAAGAGATCAAGACCTTCTGCACTCGCAAGTACAGCGTCAGCTTTCCCATGTACTCGAAGATTTCCGTCAAGGGAGCCGATCAGGCCCCGCTCTACTCCTACCTCACCAAGGACACCGGGCCGGGGCTCACCGGCGACATCAAGTGGAACTTCACCAAGTTCCTTGTGGATCGCAACGGCAAAGTCGTGCAGCGGTTCGAATCAGCCGTCACGCCGGATTCGAAGGAAGTCACCGAGGCAATCGAGAAGCAGTTGAAGCCGTAGGTCGAAAGCCCAGAAAGCCGGGGTGTAAGAACCTGGCGGGGAACCTAGGCTAGCGCAGGCACAGCCGTGGAAGAGCGGCGCTTTCAACGCCGCGAAAGGCTCTCAGAATGATCGCGGGCTTTAGCCCCCGTTGTCGTACTCCTCGTGGCGAAGGCCTTCTTTTAACGGACTAGCGATTCAATGATCCGAATTTTGCGAAGGCACGGCGACCTGCTGCGCCTTCTTATCGTTAAGATCAAGCCCAAACGCCGGATTGTGATACGTCCCGGAGATTCGCACCGGCAAGATTTCCTCTTTTTTCCGTTTCTTGAAGAATGGGTCCATCATTTTCAGCAGAAGTGATTTGGCGCCGGTGGTGGTGTTCGAAATCTTGGAATCCACCTGCATCTGGCCGTGCAGGTCAATCTTGTAATTGATTAAGCTGTAGGTTCCCTGCATGCGGGCGGCTGCGCCGGGAACGCCGAAAGAGAGATCCGCAAAATTTGCTACACCATTGGTGAGCGCGACCCGCCCCGTGAGATCGGTGAGCGCTGTTTCGGGATCGGTCGAATCCTTTTCTCCACGCGCTCCGGCGCTTAGTTTGTTGACTCCTTCCTGAGTGGAAGACTTCGTGAATTCTCCTGCATCGATTCCAAAGGTGCCAAGCAGTCTTATTTTTTCGAGGAAAGATCGCTCGCTGGGCGGAATTTCTACTTTCGCCCGCAGCGTGACCGCGCCTGACATTGGCGCCCGGTCTCTCTTGATGAAGAGTCCCAGCAAATCTTCGATTCGGCCGTTGCTGGCGGCGAGATCGAGCAGCGCGGTCTTGCCCTTACCGCTTGCCGACTTTGCAATGCTGCCGGTCGCGACCACATGTGTTTTTCGGAAATGCGCATCCACCCGCTTGAGGAAAGTGTCGCCATTCGTGCCGTCGACGTAGGCGGTGAATTCACTGGTCAATCGCACTGGATGCCCACCCGAGGTTACCTCGAAGTCGGGCGTGTCGGTTGTGCCAGAGATATCAATGTGCCCCAACTTCCCGCCGAACTTTCCCAGCGAGGAAAGCATTCCTGCGACGCCGCCATAGACGCTCAGATCGGCGTGCTCGAATTTGTAGTCGCCTGAGAGCGGTGTTTCCGACGGATCGTTCTCATTCCACACGCCAAACTTCCCGGAGGCGGTGACTTCTCCCGGCGGCTCGGGATTGTGGACCTTCATCTGGTAGCTCATCGGGCCCTTCCATCCGACGTCGCGCAGTAGTGCCTCGTGAATATCGAAGCGCAAAGCCGGCTTATCCGAATTGCGTGAGGCGAAATCGAGAATTGCCCCATTAGCGACAATTTCGTCGATGGAAATGGTTGTAGGCGTGGTGTGAAAGGGTTCTGCGGTACCGAACGGAGGGATCACGATCCGCATCCCTTCCGCCACCATGCGACTGACGCGGCGCTCCAGCATGCCCGAATACGTGCCCTGTATGGTCAACTTCTCGATCGTGATGAGGGGCTTGGCGCTGTTGCTGCCATGGACAAAAACGATGCCCTCGATCGTGCATCCGGGATGGGGAAAATAAGTGTTGCGAAAGGTTCTGACCTGCACCTGGCTGTCGCTAGCCTCGGCGAGATCTTGGATCACCGCTTTCCGCTCGAAGGGCCAATACCGAATCCCGAAGAATACCGCCAGGCAAACCGCGGCCGCGAGCACTACCAGGACGATAACGGCCGCTCTCCCCGGTCGACCACCTTGCCGGCGGGCCGGAACCGTGAGTAGTGGCGCAGTTGGAGTAGAAATCATAGGACTTGGAGGACAATCCGCTTAGCCCGGTTGCTTGCAAACTTCCTGGTGTGCATCATGGGCGATCCGTGCAGAGAAAATGAGTTGAAGCAGGACTTCAACTGCGGCTCGACCAGTTCTCAATCGCAAGACTTTGGACTCGCCGGAACTCGCGAGTGTTGTTCGTGACGAGTGTCAAGCCGAGACTGCGCGCATGGGCCGCGATGAGCAGGTCGTTGGCCCCGATCATCGCTCCTTCTCCCTTGAGTTGCGCCCGAATCTTGGCATAGTGAACTGAAGCGTCATCGGGGAAGTCCAAAACTTCGACGTAACTCAGGAACGCGCTCAGAGCGGCCCCGTCCTGCTGTCGCCGCGGAGAAATCTCAATGCCGTACAGCAGTTCCGACTTCGTGATGACCGAAATGCAAACATCGCTGACCGCCACCTTCTGCAGCTTCCTCAAAACACTGTCGTTCGAGCGCTTCATGATGTAGGACGACGTATCGGTATCCAGCATGTAGCGGGGCATTATGGATTGCGCTCTTGGACGGGAAGGTCTTCAACACTATCCATGAAAGCGTCCGATGCCACCGGAGCGTCTGCGAGATAGGAAGACCAGTTCGCTGGACGGGGCGACAGGATTACGTCTTCACCTACCTTGCGAATGAACACTTCTTGGGTCTGGAATTGGAACTCCTTGGGCAACCGCACTGCCTGGCTGCGGTTATTCATGAAGACCTTAGCCTTGCGTTGAGTGGTTGGTAAAGGTGCTTTGGGCATATACATAAAGTATATGCCAAATCGAATTTGTCCTGCAACACGAATCGTGGGTTCCAGCGCACCGTCGTCAGTCGAAGGCAACGTCCTGCGTCCCTGCTACAATCGCTCGCGCGAAGCGTTACCGCGGCTCCTCGATTCTTCTTATAACCGCCATCACCAGAATTTATACTGACGAAGGCAAGACTTTTAACCACAGGGGACACAGGGTTTCACAGGGACCACCGAGCAACCCGCTTTCCCTGTGAAACCCTGTGTCCCCTGTGGTTAAGCCTTTCCCTAGCCCCCGCGTATGGACTTTGACCAGCTAGAATCGTTCCTCGAAGTGGCGCGGCACGCGTCGTTCTCGCGCGCGGCGGAGAAGCGATTCCGCACCCAGCCCGCCATCTCGTCGCAGATTCGCGGCATCGAGGAGGAAGTCGGCGCCAAACTCTTCGACCGCTCGGGCGGCAAAGTCTCGCTCACCGCGGCCGGCAAGGCGTTTCAAAAGTATGTCGAAGACGCGCTCGACGCCCGCAAGGCTATGCTGGTGGCCATCGCTGAGATGGAGCGCATTCCCCGCGGCGAAATTATCGTCGGCGCCAATGAAGGCACCTGCCTCCACATCCTGCCCTACGTTTTTGCCGACTTCAAGAAGCAGTATCCCGACGTCTCGGTCAACATCAAGCGCTCCGACTACGGCAGGATTCTCGAGTCGGTCATCGACAACACGGTCGACTTTGGCGTTGTTTCGCTCCCGGTGACCGACAACCGCCTGACGGTCGTGCTCATCCATCGCGACGAGTTGATCATCATCGCGCCGCCGCATCACCCGCTGGGGAAGATGAAGTCGGCGAGTGTTGCCGACGTCACCAAGTTTCCGCTCATCGTCCCCAAGGCCGGACACACCCGCGACGGCATCGAGGAACTGTTCCACGAACGCCGCCTGAAGCCGAATATCTCCATGGAACTTGATTCCAGCGAACTGCTGAAGCGCTTCGTGGCCGCCGACGTGGGCATCGGCTTCATCGCTCGCTCCAATGTGGAGGAAGACGTCCGGGCCAATGCGCTGGTCGCCATCCCCATTGCTGACGCCCAGGTGCGCCGCGATCTGGCGCTGGTCTTCCGCAAGGATAAAGCTCTGAGCCGCGCTGCCCTCGCCTTCATCGACATCGCCGTGAAACACAAATCCACCCAGGAGTTGGTGCCGACCCCTAGCTCATGACCACGGCATTCTCTAGATTTCTGGTCTTCCTCCTTCTGCAAGGCTTGATCTTGCACGGCATTGGGCAGGCCGCGCAGAAGCCTCTGGCGCAAATGTCCGCCTCCGCCCGCCAGTTGATCGCGATCAAGGTAGTCGGCAGCAAGCGCTTCCCGGAGGCCGCCATCGCCGCCGCCACCGGCCTGCAAATGGGCACCCCGGTCATTGACGACGATTTCAAGAAGGCCGCGCGCCAACTGGGCGATACCGGCGTTTTCACCGAGATCGCCTATACGTTCTCCTATTCCTCTGCCGGCACCAAGGTCGAGTTTCACGTTACGGACGTCGGCAAGTTCGTGTCCGCCCGCTTCGAAGATTTTGTCTGGTTCACCGACGAAGAGCTGCACCGCCGCATCAAGGAACACGTCCCGCTGTTCGCCGGCGAATTGCCTCTATCCGGCCGCATGCCGGACGAAGTCTCCGACGTACTGCAGGCCATGCTGGTGGAAAATGCCATACCCGGTCACGTCGAGTACAAGCGCGAGGGCAAACAAGACGGGCCCGTCGAAGCGATCACTTACAGCGTGTCGGACGTGGTCGTCCGAGTGCAGAACATCGAGTTCACCGGAATTGGCGATGCCGAACGGCCTGCCCTCGATGCCGCCGCCCAGAGGCTTCCCGAGCACCAGTATTCCCGTAGCCGCCTAAATCTTCTGGTGCAGCACCAACTTTTGCCCGTCTACCACGCCCGCGGATACCTGAAGGCCGCCTTCAGCGAACCGCAGCCCAAGGTCGTGAAACAGACGACCGACGCCGAGGACGGCCCGCGCAACCAGACCTTCGTCGACGTCACGTTCGCCGTGACTCCTGGCCTGCAATACAAAGTGAGTAGCGTCAAATGGTCGGGGAACAAAGAGTTTCCCAGCGACCAATTGCAGAAGATGGTGCGGGCCGAGATCGGCCAGCCCGCTAATACGGTCCGCCTCGCCGACAACCTGAAGGACGTGCAGAAACTCTATGGCTCCCGCGGATTTCTCACTGCTTCGATCAAGGCCAACGCCGATTTTGACGATGGCACCAGCACTGTCGCCTTCAACCTGGAAGTGAGCGAAGGTTACGAGTACCACATGGGCGAACTGGAATTCCGCGGCCTCGACAACAGCCTGATGGCCAAGCTGCGCGCCGCCTGGAAACTGCGCTTCGGCGAAATCTACGACGCGACCTACATCGACGAATACCTGCCCGCCGCTCAAAAGCTGCTGCCTGCCAATCTCGACTGGGATGTTGCCTCGCACGTGACCGCCAACGTTCGTGACAAGACTGTCGACGTAGATATTATCTATTCGGTTAAGGCTCCAAAATAAAATTCGCGAGACCGCGCGAAGGCAGCGGCCACAAGCTTGTTCGGATTTTGGAACAAGATCGACCGTCGTGGCAGATGTGCGCTGAGGCAGGTTAGTCTACAGGCGTTTTCCACGACTTCGATTTCCATGACCTTACGAGCGTTTGCCAAATCCCGGCGAATTGGTACACTGACCCGTTCCAAAGGAGACATGGGAATGCGTAGTAATTGGATTCGTTTGATCGTGATTGCGGTTCTGACAGTTTCAGCAAGCGTGTTCGTGAATCCGGCGCACGCGGCCGGCAAGCAAACACTCACTGGAGAAGTCGGCGACGCCATGTGCGGCAAGAAGCACATGGAAGGCGCGCCCGCGGAGTGTACTCGCACCTGCGTTTCGCATGGTTCGAAGTACGCGCTGGTAATAGGCGACAAAATTTATACGCTTGAAACCACCGACAAAACCGTGTTGGCGCTGCTCGATCAGCAAGCCGGTAAGAACGCGACCGTGACCGGCACTATCAACGGCGACAATATCGAAGTGAGCATGGCTGTCGCTGCGAAGTAACGCGAAAAGTTTGCCCGGGCCCTCCCCCCGAACACAATCCGGGCATCAAGGCGGGGTGGCGCGCCAGTGCCATCCCGCATTTTTTGGCCCTTCCCTGTAAATTCATACTTTGTTTACAAAGCATTGTGTTAAATTGTGCATTCTCAACACTCTATTTTTCTTTCCGGAGGATGACGGAATTGGGCAAAGACATGGTTCCGAAGCGGATTTTCTTTACCAAAGGCGTGGGAAAACACCGCGAGCGGCTCACTTCCTTCGAACTGGCGTTGCGTGACGCCGGCATCGCCGCCCAGAACCTGGTGCGGGTCTCCTCCATCTTCCCGCCCAACTGCAAACTGCTGGCCCGTAAAGAAGGCGTCAAATATCTGCATCCCGGTGAAGTCGTTTTCGCCGTAGTCGCCGAGAACACCACGCGCGAACCGCACCGCCTGCTGGCCTCCTCGATTGGCGTCGCCATTCCCGCCGATCGCAACACCTACGGCTACCTCAGCGAGCACCACTCCTTCGGCGAGACCGAAGACGCCGCCGGAGAATACGCCGAAGAACTCGCCGCCGAAATGCTGGCCACGACGCTTAATGTCGAGTTCGACCCCGACCGCTCCTGGGACGAAAAAAAGCAGATTTACCGCCTGTCGAACAAGATCGTCCGCACCGCCAACGTCACCCAGTCGGCCGTCGGCGACAAGCGCGCCCTGTGGACCACGGTGATCGCCTCGGCGGTATTGATCTTCGACTAGTCCGGCAAAACCTAGTCAGGCCAAGGCACTGTTCCTCGCGCTGATTGGCGAGCCAGGTGTCGCCTTTCCTCGATTCCAAAACGGGAACTTCTTGCCTCGCCAGTCTTTCTGCGTAACCTGTTGAAAAACCAAACCTTACTGATTGGCCACAGTCGGTTGCTGTCTCGTCTCAGGTAGTATGACTTCAGTAACCTCCGCTCTAAGACGA
>Ga0209863_10001123_pt1 | contig 10879 bp, 8 predicted proteins | sample OrgsoiDNA2013046_FD_185796 | JGI IMG/M metagenome (GOLD analysis project Ga0209863, IMG submission 185796) | Permafrost soil microbial communities from the Arctic, to analyse light accelerated degradation of dissolved organic matter (DOM) -... | ecosystem: Environmental > Terrestrial > Soil >...
GCTCAGCGCGGATCACGCTGGTCGAGGTATAAGACGCTAGACCCGTCGCCTGCTGGGCCGCGCGCGCCTGGTAGGTCTGCAGCGCAAGTTCCGGCGACATCACCGGCAGAACCGTTGGAGGCGTCAGTTGAGGCAGGAGAGAATCCTCAGACGACAGGACTGAATTCAGGACGTCGTCCATCGCGGCCATGTCGTCGGAGGACAACACCTCCGGCACAAGTACCGCTGGACTCGGAGCCTGCCCCAAGACCAATCCGCTCAAGTTCAACAAAACAAAGACTAAAACAACGAGATAAGATCGCATACTTTAAGAAGTAACCTTACGTTTATATAAGATTCGAGCCGAAAGTAAAAGTCGCAATGGTTGTCCACTGGCGCGTGACTTCCGGGAGGTGACGTTTCCCGGTACCATGAGGATTCGCCCATGTCACCGACCACGCCAGCAATTCCAACCGACGCCCCTGCGCCCAATATGTCCAAAGACATGCCCAACAACTCCCAACCTGAGCCGGCCACGCCCGAGCCGAGTGTCGAAGTCTTTGCCATCCACGGCGCCGAGCCCGAAGTGCAGGCCTATGCCATGGCGAAGTACTCGCGGTCGGCGCTTTCGATGAAGGAGTCCCTGCGCGAGATCAGCTCGCAAAAGGCGGAGAAGTTTCTCAACACATTTTATTTTCAATACGGCCACCGGTCGATCGCGGACCTGGCGCACATCGTGCTGGCGGTCGAGCGGCTCTCGATCCTCGCTGCTATTGCCCTTGCCGACGAGCAGCGCTGGGATGGGCAGGAACGTTCCACCCGATATCAGGACTTCCGCAAAGGCGGCTATTTCACGCCACAATTCGCGGATGGCACTTCGCGCACGCTGTATCGGGAAACGATCGATTTTCTGTTCGCAGAATACGAAGCCGTCTCGGAACAGATGTTTCAACATCTGATGAGCCGGACGCCTCGGCCGGACGAGATGAAGCAGGACGCCTACGAACGCACCCTGCGTGCCCGGGCTTTCGACATTTCGCGCTACCTGCTTCCGCTCGCCACGAATACTTCCCTGGGGGAAATTGTCAACGCGCGAACACTGGAAACGCAGGTCTCGCATTTGCTTTCGCACACCCATGCCGAGGTGAGGCGGTTGGGGGAACTGCTGAAGAAGGCGGCGCTCGAACCAGCTTACAACGTCAATCATGACTCGCAGCGTGATCTGGTCGAGAAGATTCGCGAGGTCAACGCCGATCTCGGAGATCGAGCCGCTCGGGAATTGCTCAAGGACGTCCGCGTCGCGCCGACGCTGGTCAAGTACGCCGATCCGAATGTTTACGAAATGGAAACGCGCCGCGAACTGCGCCAAGCTGCTGCGGAATTCATGAAAGGCGCGGCTATTGCCAAGGCCGAACTCGTCGAACTTCTCGACGACGATCCCATTGAACTCGAGCTGGCTACCACCCTCCTCTACGAACACTGCCACTACTCGTACCGTCAGATCCGCGAGGCCGCAGAAGCAGCGGGAGACGCACGCCGCCGCGAAATCATCGATCTCGGCCTGCGCCATCGCGGCGAGCATGATGAACTCCTCCGCGCTTACTCGGCTGGCCAGCGCTTTCGGTTCGACATCCTCATGGATATCGGTGGCTTCCGGGACATGCACCGGCACCGACGCTGCACGCAAATCATCCAGGACTTCACCACCGCACACGGATATGACTCGGCTGAGGAACTCGAGGCCGCAGGCCTCATCAGCCGCTACCAGGCGACCCTGCAGCGCGTATCCAGCGCAGTTGCCCAGCTCGCACAAAACACTGCTCCAGAATCCGCCGAGTCAGCGCAGTATGCCATTCCGCTGGCTTTTCGAAAGAGAACGCTCTTCAAGATGGATTTCGCCGAGGCTCTGTATATTTCCGAACTGCGCACGACTCCAGCCGGGCACACTTCCTATCGCCGCGTGGCGTACGCCATGTATGAAGCGGTCGCTCGGAAGCACCCCGCGTTGGCGGGGTATTTCCGAGTGCACGATGTTCACGCGCTGGTCGACTTGCTGAAACGGTAGGCTGGATGGAACTTCTTGCCTAGTAGGCGGGTATCGTGGTGATGACAAGGGTCGGTAACCGATTGCCGAAGTTCGCGTCAATACAGGTTGGCTGCGGAGCACCGACCCCTCAGAGTGCAACGTGTCAGGATTTTAGAAAAAATATCCAGGAGTCTTCTATGCGTCGTGTAGTTGTTTTCATTCTCCTTGCTCTTTTTTGTTTCCCCCTTTCCATGATTGCGGCTCCCACCGATGTCGAGTCGCGACGCAAAGCTCTGAACGAGTTGCTGGCTGAGCGTTGGGAATATCAGATGCGGACGTCGCCGGAATATGCATCGATTTTGGGCGACAAACGGTGGAACGACAGGTTGTCGGACGGGTCGCAGCAAGCAATTGATGACGACCTGGCGCGGGCGAAAACAGACTTGGCGAAGTTCGAAGCGGTGGATACATCCGGATTTCCCGAGCAAGAGGTTTTGAACAAAGCGCTGATGCTCCGCGACTTGCGGATGCAGCTGGATGGCGCCCGATTCAAGAGCTGGGAGACGCCGGTATCGCAGAATAGCGGCCCGCATATTGATTTGCCGCAGCTGGTCTCGTTGCTGGCATTTTCCAGTGTCAAAGATTACGACGATTACATTTCGCGTTTGAAGCTGATGCCGCGGGTCTTTGACGAAACCGTGGTGCAGATGCGGAAGGGCATGGCCGAGGGGCTCATGCCTCCGAAGCTGTTGCTGGAGAAAGTGGTGGACCAGGCCGGGGGGATAGGCGGTCAGAAGGCTGAAGACTCTCCGTTTGCGGGACCGTTTGCTAAGTTTCCGGAGAGCGTTCCTGCGGCGGATCAGCAGCGGTTGCGCGAGGCTGGGATTGCAGCAGTGAAGGACTCGGTGCTGCCAGCCTATTTGAAGTTCACAGCGTTTGTGAAAGACGAGTACGCGCCGAAGGGCCGTCTGGATCCTGGCATCTGGGCGCTCCCGGATGGCGTTGCCCGATACAACTTCCGCATCAAAGAGAGTACGACAACGAATCTGTCAGCCGAGGAGATTCACCAGATTGGCCTTGCGCAGGTGAAGGAAATTGAAGGCCGGATGCTGGGAGTGGCGCAGCAACTGGGATTCAAGGATTTGAAGAGCTTCAACGCGGCCATTACTGTCGATCCGAGATTGCACGCGCACTCGCGGGAACAGATTCTCGACCTTTATCGGAAATATACAGCTCAGATGTACACCAAGCTGCCGGAGCTGTTCGGGCGGCTGCCGAAGGCCAAAGTGGAAATCATGCCGATTGAGGAGTTCAACGAGAAGGATGCGTCAACTCACTACAATCCGGCGGCTACAGACGGGTCGCGGCCAGCGCACGTCATGGTAAATACGGGAGAGCCTGAGAAGCAGCTTCTCCTGGATGAGGAAACGACCGCATACCACGAGGGCGTGCCAGGTCATCACATGCAGATTGCGATTGCGCAGGAGTTGCCGGAACTGCCGGCGTATCGCCAGAACGAGTACTACACGGCGTACACGGAAGGCTGGGCGCTGTATTCGGAGCGGCTGGGAAAGGAAGTCGGATTTTTTCAGGATCCGTACAGCTACTACGGGCACTTACAGGATGACATGCTGCGCGCGATTCGGCTGGTGGTCGATACCGGGTTCCATGCCAAGCATTGGACGCGTCAGCAGGTAGTGGACTACTTCCACGACCACTCGGCGATTCCGGAACCGGAAGTACAGAGTGAGACGAACCGCTATATGGCGTGGCCGGCGCAGGCTTTGGGCTACAAGATCGGGCAGTTGGAAATCTTGAAGCTGCGGCAGTACGCGAAGGACGAATTGGGAGAAAAATTTGACTTGCGGGCGTTTCATGACGAAGTACTGGGAGCAGGGGCGCTGCCGATGGATGTTCTGTCGGAACGGATTCACGCCTGGGTGAAGGAGCAGAAGGGCGTTTCGGCGGAGAAGGCTTCGCAAGGAAAGCCAGGGGCTTTGTAATACGCTGAAGCAATACGCTGATGACGCGTTCTTAGGTACTGCGGCGCGTGCCGGATTCTGGAACAACCAAGACTAACGTGGCCAGGACCCATGTAGGTACGGCCGCCCTCGGCCCTACAAGCGGAGCAAGGCTCCGCTCCAACGTTGGATACCACAGGCTCTGACGACATTTTGCGATATGAAGACTGACCCACCAACTCCACGGCCGGTAGTCCTAGTCCACGGAATCTGGGATACCTCACGAGTCTTCACCCGCATGTCAAGATACCTGTCCGCACGCGGGTTTCGCCCGCTGGCAGTGGATCTGGCGCCGAGCAACGGGGCGGTTGGGTTGGAAGAACTGGCAGCGCAGTTGAGCGCGTTCGTGGCGCAGGAGTTGACGACCGACGAGCCCTTCGATCTGGTCGGCTTCAGCATGGGCGGCTTGGTGAGCCGGTACTACGTGCAGCGCCTCGGCGGCGCGGAACGGGTTGGGCGCTTGATCACGATCTCGTCGCCGCACCAAGGAACATACTGGGCCTTTACAGGCGGAAACGCAGGGGCGCGGCAGATGCGGCCGGGAAGTGAGTTTTTGCGCGAGTTGAATCGGGACACAGAGATTTTAGAACGGGTTCGGCATGCCTCGATATGGACGCCGCTGGATTTGATGATCGTTCCGGCGGAGAGTTCGCGGTTGGGGTCAGAGCATCGGGTAATGGTCGGACTGCATGCCTGGATGCCGAGGAGCCGTAGGTGTTCGGATCTCGTGGCAAAGTTGCTGGGTGAAATCAGCGTGGATCGATAAAGACGGTTACTTCGACGGAGCGAGTACCGTTGCAGCCGGTCGAAGACGCATAGCGCCATTGTCGGACAGCCTTCTCGACTGCGTGGTCGAGATCTTTGTGGCCTGTGCGCTTGATGAATTTGAAATTTACGACGCTACCCGAATCGTCGACTTCAAAGGCTACCGTTGAGTTCCCCTTTAATATTCTCGATATCGCCCATGGCTTCGGCCATTTTGGCTGAACCTGCTTTAGCAGGTGAGGCACGCATTTCTTGACCTCAGCGGAAATGAATTGTTGGGCCTCAAGATTGAGGCTCGCAATCCATAGGCAGAGGAGTACTGCTATTGAACGCATGTTTCCATTCCCGTTTTGCGCGTCGCTCATCGTAGCAAAGCGTGGCGGATGAGAGACAGGGCAGCACTAGGAGACGCGGACGGGGCGTCCGTGCCGCGCGAGCTGGGCGGGCTGGTTTGACATCCAACGCAGCCTCCTCCTAACCTTGTTCTTCTCAAGTTTCCTCCATCTATGAAAGTACTGGTTCTAGGCAGCGGTGGTCGCGAACACGCGCTGGTATGGAAGCTGCGAGCCTCCCCGCGAGTAACGAAGTTGTACTGCGCCCCGGGGAACGGCGGGATCGAAGAGGACGCCGAGTGCGCAGCGGTGGACTTGCGCAGCCTGGAATCGATGGTAGCCCTGGCAGAAAAGCTACAACCGGATTTGACTGTAGTGGGGCCGGAACTGGCCCTGACCGTGGGCGTAGTCGACGAATTCGAGCGGCGCTGTTGGAGGATTTTTGGTCCGACCCAAGCCGCGGCGCAACTGGAGTCGAGCAAGAGTTTCGCCAAGCAGTTCATGCAGCGCCACCAGATTCCGACCGCGCATTATGCAATCTGCATTTCGGCTGAGGAGGTGCATGAGGCGCTGAAGCACTTCCATGTTCCGATTGTGGTAAAAGCGGACGGCTTGGCGGCCGGCAAAGGCGTGGTCATCGCCAAGACCAAGATCGAGGCCGCCGAAGTTGCGTTGGAGATGCTGAGCGGAAAAATGCTGGGCGCAGCTGGCGAGCGCGTGGTGTTGGAGGAGTTCTTAGAAGGCGAAGAGTTGTCGTTCCTGGTCATGAGCGATGGCGAGCGCGTGGCTCCCCTCGTAGCGGCACAGGATCACAAACGCGTGGGGGACGGCGACACCGGTCCGAACACGGGCGGCATGGGCGCCTACTCGACGGCAGCGATCCTGGACGACCAGATGCGCGACTGGCTCCTGGCGCACGTGGCGCGGCCCGTGGTGGCGGGAATGCGCGACGAGGACATGGAGTTTCGTGGCATCCTGTATTGCGGGCTGATGATGACGGCGCGCGGTCCGATGGTGCTGGAATTCAACTGCCGATTTGGCGATCCCGAGACCCAACCAATCTTGATGCGTCTCGATTCCGACTTGGTGGATGCGATGGAAGCATCAATTGATGGGCGGGCCAGCGAGGGCGATTTTAAGTGGTCAAGCGATGCCGCAGTTTGCGTGGTGCTGGCTTCGGGCGGGTATCCGGGAACGTATGAGACAGGGAAAAAGATTCTAGGACTGGAAGAGGCTGACACACTTGACGGCGTGAAGGTCTTTCACGCGGGAACAACCAAGCGTGACGGCGGGTTTTACACGGCGGGGGGACGAGTCTTGGGAGTAACAGCTCGCGGACCGGAGTTACAAACTGCGCTCAAGCGGGCATACGAAGCTGTTGGCAAGATTGGATTTGAAGGAATGCACTATCGAAAGGATATCGGGGCGAGGGCGCTGAACAAATAAACTATGAGCAAACCACAAGTGTCGATTGTCATGGGCAGCGATTCTGATTTGGAAATCATGCGCGAGGCCGGGAAGGCGTTGGAGGAGTTTGGCATCGCGTATGAAATGGACGTAACCTCGGCGCACCGCTCGCCAGAGCGCACAGCCGACTTCGCGCGCAAAGCCGCGGGACGGGGAGTTCGCGTGATCATCGCTGGAGCTGGCGGAGCGGCGCATTTGGCTGGCGTGATTGCCGCACACACAACTTTGCCGGTAATTGGCGTGCCCATCCCTTCCACGTCGTTGCAGGGGATGGATTCGCTGTTGGCAACCGTCCAGATGCCAGCAGGAATTCCCGTGGCGACGGTGGCGATTGGAAAGCCCGGCGCCACGAATGCGGGAATTCTGGCAGCGCAGATGATTGGGCTGTCGGATTCTGCCGTCGCAAAGAAACTGGAGGCGCACAAGGAAAGGTTGGCCACAGGCGTGGCAGAGAAATCGGAGAAATTGCAGAAATCGTTGCGGGGGTAACATGCGATGGAGAGGGGTCTGGATTTTTCCGAATTCCTGATATACGCAAACGAGGAGACCGCGAAGTGGAAGGAGTTCTTCCACAGTAATCCCAAGTCGCTGGATGTGCCGGTCTCGATCGCGGGCACGAAAAGCGTGCGCGACATGCCCCTGCACATCTTCGCGGTGGAACTTCGCTACGCGGAGCGCCTCAACGATGTTGCGGAAGTGACCCCGTATGAAAAGCACACGGGGAAGCCTCCGGAGGAACTGTTTGCCATGGGCGAGCAAGCCCGGCGAATGCTGGCCGAGTATCTCGCGCAGCCAAACGATCTGGACCGGGTGCTGACCTTCCCGACGCTCACCGCGGGGACCCTTAGCGCGAGCAAAAGGAAAATTGCGATTCCCATGCTGATGCACGGAGTGCGGCATTGGGCACAACTGGCAACCGCGCTGCGCGAGGCAGGTTTTGCGCAGGGGAAACATGACTTTATTTTTTCGGACACAATCGCTTAAAACCCGGACGGCCAGAGCGGCCGCCCCTCACAGGACCTTTCAGAGTTCCAGCTTCTTCAGGTATTCGCGGAACGGGCCGCCCAGGTCTTCGCGTTGCAGGGCGAACTCAACCGTCGCTTTTAGGAAGCCGAGTTTGTCGCCCGTGTCGTAGCGCTTGCCTTCGTAGACATAGGCCCACATACGTTCCTGTTGCAGCAGGTTGCGCATGGCATCGGTAAGCTGGAGTTCGCCGCCGGCGCCGGGTGTGGTTTTTTCCAACACATCGAAAATTGCAGGTGTGAGGATGTACCGCCCGATGATTGCCTGCTTCGAAGGGGCTTCCTCCACCTTCGGCTTCTCCACCATGTGCTTGATTTCCGACAGTCTGCCGTTAAAGCGGCCGTCGGCTTGTTTTATATCGAGAACACCATAAGACGAGATCGCGGGGCCTTCAACAACCTGGCTCGCAATGACGGAGGCTTGGGTCTCCTCAAAAACTTCCACCATTTGCTGGAGGCACGGCTTGGAAGCGGCAATCACGTCGTCGGCCAGGATAACGGCGAAGGGCTCATTGCCGATGAGTTCCTTGGCCATCAATACGGCATGGCCGAGGCCCAGCGCCTCTTTCTGGCGAACATAGGCGACATGAATCATATCGGAGATCTGCTTGACGATCTTCAGCAGGTCAGTCTTGCCGCGGTCGGCTAGGATGCGCTCGAGTTCGTAGCTCACATCGAAATGGTCTTCGATGGCGACTTTGCCCCGCCCGGTAATGATGATGATCTGGTCGCAACCCGCGGCCAGAGCCTCTTCCACGCCGTATTGAATAATCGGCTTGTCAACGATGGGCAGCATTTCCTTGGGCTGCGCCTTGGTGGCGGGAAGAAAGCGAGTGCCGAGACCGGCGGCGGGGAAAACGGCTTTCCGAACCTTCATCTTCATAGCGAGATTTCCTTGCTGCGAATCTGTAACCTACCACAGCGACGGCTAAGCGGGCTTTGCCTCTTCGTTCCGGACTTCTACCTCGACCCGTGCTTCCTCATGGATGGCAAGACCGGCGAGCAGGTTGTGTAACTCGGGCAAAACTTCGCCGGCACCGCTGGCCTTCAGGAAGAATTTCAGAATTCCCGCCGGTGAGAACTGCGCACCCTTGTGCGTGGCGACAAAATGGGCAAGCCTTTCGGGGTCAATCTTGGCGTTCTGGTGAAAGCGAATACTAAACTGGTCGCGCTTGCGTTCGATGCCGATGGCGCCCACACGTTGGCAAAGCAATCGCAGGGCGGCGTAGTCGACGAGGCTGCGAACGGCACCGGGGAGGGGGCCATACCGGTCTTCGAGTTCGGCACGGACTTCGTTGAGTTGCGGTTCGCCCAGTACTCCGGCAACGCGCTTGTACATGCGCAGCCGTTGGTTCTCCTCGGGAATATAGTCGTTGGGGATGCGAATGTTGAGGGCGAGATTGAGCTGGATTTCCGATTCTTCCGGAGCAGCCTCGCCACGCAATTCGCGGATGGTGCGCTCGAGCATCGAGGTGTAAAGCTCGAAGCCGACGGCTTCGATTTGGCCACTCTGTTCGCCTCCCAGCAGATTCCCCGCGCCACGCAGTTCCAAATCCAGCGCTGCCAGCTTAAAGCCAGCACCAAGATCCGAGAATTCTTTCAGAGCAGCCAGGCGGCGGCGGGCCAGCGCCGTGAGTTCTGTATCCTGAGGGATCATCAGGTAGGCGTAGGCGCGGCGATTGGAGCGGCCAACGCGGCCTCTAAGCTGGTACAACTCCGAGAGGCCGAGGCGGTCGGCTCGATTGATGAGGATGGTGTTGCAGAGCGGAATATCGAGGCCGTTTTCGATGATCGTCGTTGCGACGAGAATGTCCGCCTCGTGATGCATGAATTTCAGCATCACTTTTTCCAGCTCGCCCTCCGACATTTGCCCGTGGCCAACGAGAATACGCGCCTGGGGAACTAACTCTTGCAGCTTGGCGGCAATTTCCCAGATCGACTCGACGCGGTTGTGAACAAAATAAATTTGACCGCCACGTTCCAATTCCTGTTCCAGCGCGGATTGGATGAGCTTGTTGTCCCAGGACGCCACCACGGTCTGAATGGCGATGCGGTCTTTGGGCGGGGTTTCAATCACGCTCATGTCGCGGAGGCCGACCATCGACATGTGGAGTGTGCGCGGGATGGGCGTCGCAGACATCGTGAGCACGTCGACTTCTTTGCGCATCTGCTTGAGGCGCTCTTTGTGGCGCACGCCGAAGCGCTGTTCTTCGTCGACGATGACGAGGCCGAGGTCGGTGAACTTTACGTCTTTCGAAAGCAGGCGGTGCGTTCCTATTAAAATATCCAACTTCCCAGCTTCAAGATTGGCCAGCGTTTCTTTTTGCTGCTTCGTGGTGCGGAAGCCGCTGATCATATCGATGGTGACGGGAAACGAGGCCATGCGCTGCTTGAAGGTCTCGAAGTGCTGGAAGGCGAGAACGGTGGTCGGAGCGAGGACGGCGACCTGCTTGTTGTCGCTGACGGCCTTGAACGCTGCGCGCATGGCGACTTCCGTCTTGCCGTAGCCGACGTCGCCGCAGAGCAGGCGGTCCATGGGTTGTCCGGATTCCATGTCACGTTTGACGTCGACGATGGCCATCATCTGGTCGTCGGTCTCGTTGTATTCGAAGGCTTCTTCGAATTCCTTCATCCACTCGGTGTCGGGCGGAAAGCTGTGGCCCGGCACCATTTTGCGCTGTGCGTAGAGCTTGACGAGTTCGTCGGCCATGTCTTGCATGGCCTTCTTCACGCGCGACTTCGTCTTGGCCCATGCGGGCGTGCCCAAGTGATTGAGGGCGGGTTTGGCGCCCTCGGCGGACCGGTATTTCTGGATGAGGTCGAGGCGCGTGAGAGGAATGTAGAGGCGGGCTGCGTCGGCATACTCGAGCTGCATGTACTCGGCTTTGCCATCGCCCTGGTCGATTTCTTTGAGGCCGAGGTATTGGGCGATGCCGTGTTCCAGATGGACGACATAGTCGCCGACTTGCAAATCTCGAAAGTCGGAGAGGAAGGGCGAAGTTCGGGCGCGGCGGCGTGTGCTGTGCGTGACAACCGTATCGGATTCATCGAAGAGATCGCGGGCGCCGAAGAGGGCGAGATTGGCATCAGGTAGCAGAGTGCCGTCCGGCACATAGCCTTTGACGAGCGTGGCGGTTTGGGCATCCGTAAAGCGGGCGGTTTCCTCGACTAGATTTTCCGAGCCGGGACGAACGCGGCTGCCCATGCGGTAAGGGAGGTTGTACTCGGAGAAGATTCCTGCCAGGCGTTCGAGTTCTCCCGTGCTGG
>Ga0209863_10001124_pt1 | contig 10871 bp, 8 predicted proteins | sample OrgsoiDNA2013046_FD_185796 | JGI IMG/M metagenome (GOLD analysis project Ga0209863, IMG submission 185796) | Permafrost soil microbial communities from the Arctic, to analyse light accelerated degradation of dissolved organic matter (DOM) -... | ecosystem: Environmental > Terrestrial > Soil >...
CGTTTTGAGCGGTTCCGCACCCGAGCATTTCTTTGCGCCCTGTCCGCGCGGTCTGGAAGGCGTGCTCGCCGCGGAGCTGACTGGCCTTGGAGCCACATCGATCGCGCCGACGGAGGGCGGCGTCGCCTTCGAGGGCGACCTTCCGCTCGCCTGCCGCGCCAACCTCGAATCGCGCATCGCGAGCCGCATCCTGTGGCGAGTCGCCTTTGGCAGCTACCGGGACGAAACGGACCTCTACGCGCTGGTCCACGCGGTTGACTGGAAGCGTCTCTTCCTTCCCTCGCGCACGCTGCGCGTCGACGTTGCCGCGACGCGTTCGCCGCTGCAGAGCCTCGAGTTCGCCACGCTGCGCGTCAAGGACGCCGTATGCGACCGGCTGCGCGCCGACTTCGACGGCCTGCGCATCCACCCCTGCCTGGGCAGCGAGATCGGCAAGTTCACCGTGACCCGCAAGTGCCGCGGCGCCGAGTACCGCATCCACGTCAAGAACAGCGGCAAGAGTGGATCGTCTGGATCGTCTGGATCGTCGGGAGCGCCGAAGCTCACCGTCGACGGCAAGGCCGTGAGCGGCGACCTGGTCCCCTACGCCAAGCCGGGCTCGACCGTCATCATCGACTGCGAAGTCTGAGCGCGTCGGCGAGCCTCCCCGCTCAAAGCAGAAAGGCCACCTGCGGGTTGCGCCCCCGATCGGCACAAAAAAAGGCCACCTGCGGGCGTCCGCAGGTGGCCTCTGTTAACCGAGAAGACCGCTTCGGTTAGTCGGTCAGCAGCTTGAGGTTGTTGACGCAGAAGCCGTAGGGGGTTGTGGTACCCGTGTTGGTGAACACCTGCCACTGAATCGCCTGCATCTTATTCACGCCCGCTCCAGGACCCGGGAAAAACGGCGGGGCCGGGACGGCCGGGTTTCGGGAGGCCAGATAGGCCGGCCCGAGGATGTTGGCCCAATGGATCGTGTTGACGGCGCCGGTGGTGTCGATGGGCGAGTGATCGTCCACCGCGTTCGCGGCCCAGTACGGCGAATCCGTGCCGTGCTCGCCCGTGAACGGAAAGTTGACTCGCATCTTGTTGCCGGCGGGAATTCCGGTTGCGAAAGCGGTCAAGGTGAACGAGAAGCCCGTGTACTTGCTGAGATCGATGTCCCCCTTCACCACACCCGCATCGCCGCCCGGGTTGTTCAAGTCGAGGCCGATCCCGGCGCCGAAAAGATCGGAATAGTCTGCGGTGGTCGTCCCGGGCGAAGGGATGACCTTCGCGCCGATGCCGCTCGTGCACATGCCCATGGTGGCGTCGGGCGCGAACGGCTGCCCCGGGATCGGCGTCGTGATCGTCGTGCACTGGTCTAGCGTGAAGCCGCCCGTCCCCGGGGGGATCGCCGTCAAGGCGCCGGCTACGCAGTCGCTGTTGGCGGAGTCGGTGCCGCTGAGGTTTGCGTTCGGGCCTGCGCTGTCGCCGTAGGAGTACCAGGGTCCGACGATCCCGGACATGGGCTCCTGGACGAAACCCGTCGCGGTGGCTGTGAGCGAGATGCTAGGCCCGGTGGAGCCTTTTGAGCTGCCACAGGAAGCGGCCAGGAGCGCAGCCGCGCCGGCCAGGGTCATTGCGAAAGTATTCGACATTGTTCTCATGGGATAGGCCTCGTGTATTTGCGTTGGACGTCTGCGAGAGTGCGTCTTTGGTGGAGCCGAGATACCCGCGGCCACCTGGGGGAAAGTCGGTGTAGTATCTTCTCCGACCCTTGGCCCGTCAAGGCGGGGATGGCAGCCCATCGCGGGCTGGCCGATCACTGCAGCTGCGTGTAGTCGAGGAAGTTCCCGGACATCATCAGCATGGTCACGACCTTCAACGACTGCGCGAAGTAGCTGTTGTTGCCGGCCGGGTTGCTGACCGCGAAGGTGAACGCGCCGTCGAGCAGCGTCGGATATCCCGTCATGCCGGCGACGCCGGCCGGGCCGATGAACGCCGAGTTGTGGTTCCCGCTGGTCTGCGTGCCGTTCTGCATGTAGCCGTCACCGATGCTGCTGGCAGCGCCCACGCCGTTGAAGAACGCGCCGACCGCGGTGAGATAGGTCTTGGCGCGTGGCTCGTTGTTGAAACAGTAGTCCATGGCGATGCGCCAGGGCATCCGGCAAGCGTCGTAGCCGTAGTTTGGCTTGCAATTCGGACACGTGGTGGAGCTCTGGACGAGGGAGTCTTCCAGGTTCGACTGATCGGGAACCAGCCCGTCGGTTCCGGTGACCGCCGCCAGGTGGGCGTAGTTCTTGTCAATCACCGATCCGGCCCAACCCGAATTGTTGGTCGCCTTCGCGAACACGCGGTAGTACGCGGGCGAGAAGTAGTCCGTGTTCATCGCGTCGGTGTCCTGCCAGTGGTCGCCGTTTTGGAGAGATCCGTCGGGGAAAACCGAGAAGCCGTACATGGCGTTGATCATCTTCTGCGCAGCGGCCAGGTAGGTCGTCGAGCTCCACTGATCGGAGGCCATCAAGAGCGCCCAGGCCATGTCCTCGTCGCCGTCGGTCGCCGAGCCCGTCCCATCCGACGCCGTCGCGCCGGCGGAGGTGATGTGCCAGTTCATGAGCGTGCTCGTGAACGTATCGAAGTGCGCTTGCGCGTAGGTCCACAGGCCGTCGAAGGTCGCCCGGTCTCCGACGTAGACGGCGGCGAGCATGCCGTACCCGATTCCTTCGGAAACCGTGTCGTTGCCGTTCTCGGGCCGCTGCACCCGCATCCCAGGGTTCCCCGGCACGACGTAGGTCGACTTCCAGCTGGTGTAGGCGCTCATCGTCGATGTGGAAGCGTTGGCGACGGTCGTCAGCGTGCACGATCCCGAGGCCTTGCCCTGGGGGAAGGCGAAGGGCCCGCCGGTGCCGAGGCCGTTACCGGCGCCGGTGGTTCCACCGTTGCCGGTGCCACCGGTGGTGCCGGCAGCGCCGCTGCCGCCGGATCCACTGGAGGCGCAAGCCAGCACAAAAAGACAGGGCAACGCCAAAAGATAACGGTGAGCCATTCTAAAAATCCCCTTCGTCGGAGTCTACGGTCGCTCGGGCGCTGAAACGCTAGGGCACCAGAGCGGAGTTATCCAAAAGTAGCACGAATTTCCGCGTCATTCTCTCGTCATCCCCGCAGCCTCGCGTGGACGCCGGTCCGCCGGCGCCAACCCTGAGCTTGTCGCACCGTTTTTGTCCCAGTCGTTTCTTGCCGGCCCAACCCGAATTGTTGGTCGCCTTCGCGAACACGCGGTAGTACGCGGGCGCGTCCCGTTTACTTCTTGCCGTGCGCGCCCTTGTCCTTGGGCGCCTTGCCACCGTGCGGCTTGCCCTCCGCCTTCTCGTCGAGAAAGGCCGCCACCCAGGCGAGCGGCGCGTTCCAGTTGATCGCGATCTCGTTGGTCGACCAGGCTTCGATGTTGTCGGCGAAGCACTTTTCGGGCGCGCAGCCGGCCAGGCCCGCCGCCTGGACGTAGGGATCTTGCAAGCCGGAGTTGGGTCCGCCCGAAACGATGCCCGGAGGCGCCGAGGGGAACTTGGCGTTCGCCTGGTGTGCCCAGAAGCGGTGGTGCGGGTGCTCCAGCGGCCGCTCGCCATAGCCGGTGACGTAGGACTCGTCGAGCGGGTTGCGCCCCAGGATGTAGTTCATTCCCTCGGCGACGGCGTTCAGGTACTTGGGCTCGGCCGAAAAATCATTCGCGAGGCCGAGAATGATCGCGTCGTTGAGGATGAACGAGTTCGATCCCCAGGGGTACCCCTTGGTCCCGGGCTTGAACGGCAGGCGGTAGCCTTGTTGATCGACCAGCGCCGCGAACGTGTCGGCCGCCGCCTCGATGGCGACCTTGCAGTCGTCGATGTCCTTGGCGGGCAGGTTGTTCGGCACCACCGCCAGCGAGATCGTCCCCAGCGCCTGCACGTTGCCCCAGTCGAACGCCTCTGGAATCCCGTCGTCACCGATCGTGGTGGGTACCTTCTTGAAGTAGGGCGACTTCTCGATGAACGCCTTGTAGACGTCCTTCTTGGTCGTGATGTAGAGCTCGGCCGCTGCCCAATAGAATTCGTCTCCGACGTTCTTGTCGTCGTAGGGCCCGCCGCCGATCGCGGCGCTGCCGGCGAAGACAGCCGGGTTGGCCTGCGCGGCGGTCCAGGCCTTCTCGGCCGCCGCCAGACACTTGGCCGACTGCGCCTTGTCGAGGCCCGCCCAGATGCGCGCGCACTGCGCGGCGGTGGCGGCCAGGTTCAGCGTCGCCGCGGTCGACGGCGGCCAGAGGAAACGCGCGATCGGATCCTCGTCGGGGCGAATGCCCAGCGCCGTCCACTCCTTGTCGTGGATCTTGTGATGGACCATTCCCGCCTTCGGCTGTCCGTCGGGAACCTGCATCTTGATCATGAAGTCCACTTCCCAGCGCGCCTCGTCGAGGATGTCGGGGATCTTGTTTTTCTTCTCGGGGATGCTCATCTTCCCGTCGCCGAAGTCGTCGGCGGTGCCGCGCTGCTTGGCCCGCTCGTACTCGTTCATCAGCGTCCAGGCCGAGATGCCGCCGTTGACGACGTACTTGCCGTGATCGCCGGCGTCGTACCAGCCGCCCGTGACGTCGAGCTTGTAGTCGCAGCCGGAGCCTTGCAGGCAGGGGACGGCCCTGTCGCCTTGGTTCGGCGCGACGCCGACGTGGCCGGCGGGACGGGTCCACTGCTTGCCGCCCGCGTACGGCATCGCGATCTCGATGCCGCTGCGCGTGTGATAAAAATAGGCCAGCGCCTCGTACTTCAGCTTCTTGTAGAGGCCCGCCTCGATGTCGAACGGGTGGCTCACGTCGGCGCCGACCGAGAGCGTGTAATCCTTGCCCGGTGTCTTGAAGGCCGAAAAGTCGGCGATCTGGACATCGTCCCCCGAGGCGGCGTCCTTGCCGACCGGCTTGGTCTCGCCCGCCGCCACCACCGCGCCGCCGTGCTTCTTCAGCTCCCACTTGAGCGGCGTCGTCGCGGCGCTCTTGATCGTCGCCAGTTTGGGGAGATCGGGCAGGTAGCCGGTCTGGTTGACCAGCACGTTCGGGATCGGTGCCTCCTCGACCTTCTTCGCCTTGCTGAACTTGGGATCGTCGAGGTGAATGTCGTCCAGGCAGATGGTGTACGGCGCCGGTGTCTCGCCGGCCAGGCCGCCGCCGAAATGAAAAGCGAGCTCCGCCGTCGCGTCGTCGTCGGCCTCCATGGTGAACCTCCCGACGAAAGTCTGCGGACGCGTCGTCAGGTCGACCGTGTCGGCCCAATATTCCTTGTACGGCGGCCCCGACATGCCGATCTTGGCCTTCAGCTGCACGGGCGCCGAGGCGTGGGCCATGTACTGGATCGAATAGGTGTGCCCCTTCTGAATCACCATCTCGCGGTGGCGCGCCTGCGTGTCCCAGGGGTTGACGCCCTTGTTGGTCACGGCGATGCAGAACTGCCCGTCCTTGATGTAGCCGTTGGCGTTGGCGGGCGCCGTGACCGAGGTCGTCCAGGGGATGTACTTTCCGCCGCTGAAGCTGGTGTTGTTGAGCAGCTCGTTTCCGGAGAGCTTCGGCACGTCGACGCCGGGCGAGCCGTTGGTGGGCGCCGCGGTCCAATCCGACGCCGCGCTGACCACGGCAGGGACGGCCGGCGCGGCCGGCGCGGTGGCGGGGGTGGCGGGGGTTGCGGCGGCGCCCGATTGCGCGGCGGGCGCGCCGCAGCCGACGGACGTGACGACCAACAGAAGGGCGAGCGCGCCCAACGCATTTCGATAGCTCATGTCGATCCTCGGGGCCTCGGGGAAAAGAGAGGCCGGCTCAGCGCCGGCGGCGCGAAACTACCCCGAAAGGGGCAGGCTTGGAAGATGGCCGCCGGGCTCAGGTTACCGTATAGTTTTGCGATGCTGGCGGAGCGGATCTCGACACACGATGACGCGCCGGTCGACGATCGCATCGTCGTTCTTCGGGATGCGGCCTGGTCGGACTACCAGCGCATCTTGGAGCTTCGCGGCGAGCGGCCGGTACCGAGGCTCACCTTTCTGGAAGGAACGCTTGAGCTGATGAGCTCATCGCGAAAGCACGAGGTCATCAAATCGATGATCGGCCAACTGGTCGAAGTCTGGTGCCTCGAGCGCGGCGTCGAGTTCAGCGCCTACGGGTCGTGGACCCTCGAAGGGAAGAAGAAGGACCGGGGTCTCGAACCCGACGAGTGTTACGTCTTCGGCGACGTGCGCGACCCGGAGCGCCCGGATCTCGCCATTGAGGTCATCTGGACTACGGGCGGCATCGACAAGCGGGAGATCTACCGGGATCTCGGCGTGCGCGAGCTCTGGTATTGGCGCCGCGGTCGCTTGACGGCGCACGCTTTGCGCGAGGGCGGGTACGAGGAGGTGGCACAGAGCGAGGTGCTGCCGGGCATCGATCTGGTCCAGCTGGCGTCGTTCCTGGATCGGCCTACGGCGAGCCAGGCGATTCGGGCGTACCGAGCGGCCATCGGCGGGGTAATCGCGAGGTTACGCGCGGGGTAATCGCCGATTCAAACCCGTCGCCGTCCGCGCGCAACACGCACAACCGCCGATACCGGCCCCGTTACATTGGTTCGGTGCCGTAGATCAGCGCGCCGCTGGCGTAGGCCGTGACGTGGTCCCAGGGCTTTCCGTCGAACGGCGAGTCGTAGGCCGTCTTGCCGCCGCTACAGGGCTGAAACGAATAGTCATCGGTCTGGTCGTTGTCCCAGGTCGGCGTCGAGTAGTCGTTCAGACGCAGGTCCAGCTCACCGCTCGTCTCGAAGAGGCCCAGCGACCCGGAAGAGAAAGCGATCTGGAGGTATTCGTTTGCGCCGGTGACGGCCGGCGACACCGGCACGAAGGTTCCGGTGACGGCCCCGCTCGAAAATGGCGGCGCCGCATAGTCGATCGCGAGACCGGGCGGTGACGGATCGTCGACGGTGAACCAGTAGCGCAATGTCACCTGCGTCAGATCGAGGGTCGCCGTCCTTTCGTTGGTGAGCGCGAGATGAACCTTGATCTCCTGTTTCGACGAACCGGTCTGACATTCCGCGAGGACCTGAAGCGCGCATCCCGTGCAAGAAGAGGCGGTGCCGCCGGTGCCCGTGCTGCCCGTCGTCCCCGCGATGCCGGTGGTGCCCGCGACCCCGGTGGTGCCCGCGCCGCCCGTGGTGCCGGCAACGCCCTTCGTTCCAGCAGCTCCAGTCCCGGCGTGACCCGCGCTGCCTGTGGCCCCGGCCGTACCGGCCCCACCGGTCCCCGGGTTGCCCGATACCGTGGATCCATCCGCGCACGAAAGAGCCAAGAAGCCAGCCGTCGCAGCGACGGCCAAACTGCGAACGAACAGGAGCCTGGGCGAAACCAAGAGGCGCCTCAGTTGTAGGTCCCGAAGTATGCGTAGGAGTAGTTGCCAGCGCTCGCTTGCATACAAAAGCCGCCCATTCGCGCAGCGGGCAGGGTGAAGTTACTACCATTGAGCCCGCAGGCCTCCGACGTTCCGTTCACAGTGAACGTCCGTGGGGCGACGAAATTGCCGCAGACGAGATGGCCCACGCTCCCGACGACCTCCATGCAGGTTGCTCCGGTACCGAGATCTGGGGAGTTAACATTGGGTGCGACCGTCGTCGGGTTGGCGCACAGCCCAGCGCAAGGACCCGTCCCGGTTGAGCCGCCCGCGCCGCTGGTGCCTGCCGCGCCGTTGGTTCCCGCGTGGCCGCTGGTGCCCGCGGAGCCGTTGGTGCCTGCGGCGCCGTTGGTTCCCGCGTGGCCGTTGGTGCCCGCGGCGCCGTTGGTTCCGGCAGCGCCGTTGGTTCCGGCAGCGCCGCTGGTGCCGGCAGCGCCGTTGGTGCCTGCGGCGCCGTTGGTGCCCGCGGCGCCGTTGGTGCCGGCAGCGCCGTTGGTGCCGGCGGCGCCGGTCGTTCCCGCGAGCCCGGTGACGCCGGTTCCACCCGCTCCCGTGGTGCCCGCGTGGCCCGTCGCTCCGGCCGAGCTCGTCGTGCCGCCGGCGCCGATCGTTCCGGCGGTGCCGCTCAGATCCACGCCGCCGTTTCGATAGAGCGGATCCGGGCCTTGGCACGAGAGAACCAGAAGGCCGACCATCGCCACGAACAGACTGCTACCGAACCAACTCCTAGGCGGGGACATAAGAAACCTCGAATAAATTTCTCTCATTCTAGCGCGCTGGCGGTGAGCTGCTCAACAAAGGCGCCGCGGACCCTCCAAGGGTCCCGGCTCAGCCCGTTCTGAGATCCCGAACCTAATACGTCGTGAAGTAGGCGTAGGAATTCTGACCCGCGCTCGCCTGCATGCAGAAGCCGCCGTTCTTCGCCGCCGGAAGAACGCCTCCGCCCCCGCCGACGCAGTTGAAGGTCGTGCTGTTCACCTTGAAGGTGCGCGGCGCGAGGAAGTTGCCGCAAACGAGATGGGTCACGCTTCCCACGACCGCGTCGCAGGTTGCTCCGGTACCGAGATCGCCTGAGTTCGTGGAGGGTGGGACCGAGGTGGGGTTGCTGCAGAGCCCCGCGCAGGGGCCGGTGCCCGTCGCACCCGCCGCGCCGTTGGTACCGGCCTTTCCCATGGTGCCCGCGGTACCGTTGGTGCCTGCTCGGCCGTTGGTGCCCGCGGCGCCGTTGGTGCCTGCTCGGCCGTTGGTGCCCGCGGCACCGTTGGTGCCCGCGGCACCGTTGGTGCCTGCTCGGCCGTTGGTGCCCGCGGCGCCGTTGGTGCCCGCGGCGCCGTTGGTGCCCGCGGCGCCGTTGGTGCCCGCGGCGCCGTTGGTGCCCGCGGCGCCGTTGGTGCCCGCTCGGCCATTGGTGCCCGCGGCACCGTTGGTGCCCGCGGCGCCGTTGGTGCCCGCGGCGCCGTTGGTGCCGGCCACACCACTAACGCCCGTGCCGGCACTGCCGGTTCCGGCCGCACCGCTCGTATCGCCGCCCCGCCCGGTGATCTGGATCGTCCCGCCGGCGCCGGAAGGCGAGCCGCCGTCGTTCCGGAAGAGCTCGTCAGGCCCCTGACAGGCCAGGAGGAGCACGCCGACCGCAAACGCGACTCCAAAGCTACGGCCTATGAGGGCTTTAAGCGTAACCATAGCCCCTGATCCTACCCCTGTCCGGGATTGGGTACCATCCCCCCGCGAAGGTCGCGGCGGCCCTAATAGAACTCCACGTTATCTATCGTGAAGTTAGCGTTACAGGTGGTTCCGGTCGCGGCCGATTGCACCTGCCACTGCACACCCGTCAGCTTCTGCCTGTCGACGCTCATATCCGGGCTCCCACCGCTGACGGCCGTGTAGGGTTCCTTGATCGTGCCAGTCGTCGTGACGGCCACCGACGGTCCGTAGCAATTCGTGTCGGTACAAATGCCTCGTTCCGAGTCCGCGGCAGGAGCCAAATCATCGGCGAAGGCGAACCCGAACGTCAGCTGGCAGGTTCCGATGCTGCCGCCCAGATCGAACTTCACGCCGGTGTACGCGCTTCCGTCGATGCAGGCGGGTCCATTCATGTACAGGACGACGCCGGCGTAGCTCCCCTTGGACGATCCCGTCACGGAGAGGGCGCCGCCGACTATTGCCAGCGTTGGTTTCGTTTCGGTGGTGTCGGCGAACTCGGAGGTTCCACCCTGTACCTTCGTGGCCACGCCGTCCCCGAATTTGAACTGCCCGGCGCTCCCGGGATCGTCGACCGCGTCGGAAAAATCGGTTATGAGCGCCGCTACTGGAGGCATCGTCGCACGGTTGATACAGTTCGCGGTACCGGTGGCGCCGGCATAGCCGGTGCCGCTGCCGCCCGCGGCGCCCGTGTGGTTGCCCGCTCCGGTGAGGTTGCCGGCGCCGGTCCCGCCGTTGGTCCCAGCAGCCGCATTCCCGCTGCCGCCCGCGCCACTGGCCGCGTGCGTTCCGGCGGCTCCGCTCAGGCCGCCGCTGCTGTCGCCTTCGCTGCAAGCGGCAAAGAAAACGGCCATCGCACCGGCGAAGATCCCGGCAAAAGCTAAACGACTAGACATCATAGCCACCCAATATGGGGGAAGTGTAGCGGAGGAGCGCGCCCAACGCTGCGCTTGCCCAACGCTGCGCTTGCCCAACGCTGCGCTTGCCCGCCGAGGGGCACGCAACTTCCGTTCTCCTCAACCCTGCGATTCGTCAGTTCTCGGTGACGCTCATGATCGTCACCTTCACCGCGCCGGATGTTGTTCCGCCCGCGATTTGAAGCTGGATCGCATTGATCGGGTTCTTGGCGTAAGCCGTCCCATCGGGCGTCGGGTCGTAGCATTTCGTGTTGAATGAGGCGTACGGGATGGTCGCCGGGCTGCCGCCGGTGACGGTGTAACACCAGGTGGTCGTTCCGTCCGTTATCTGAGCGCGAAGTGGAAGGCTCGCCGGGGTGGTGTTGGCGAACGCGATCGTGAGGCCGGTGCCCGTGGGCGCCACCTCCGAATTGGCCGTGCCTCCCGAGATCTGGCCCAGGCCAAAGCCGAGGCCTTCGAAGGAATAGTTGGTCCCGGTCACAGCCAGGATATTGCCGGTCAGGGTCAGGCTGCAGGGGCTTCCGCACGCCGAAAAGCCAGGCGTCGGGGATGCGGGGCTGGCGGTACTCCCGTACGTGTCGACGTACGTGTACGCGTAGCCCGACCAACACGTGCCGGCCTTCGAAGGTATCGTCACGAAGCCGGTCGATTCCACCGCAAAGCTTGCACCACACGTGGGTGCCGTGCCCGAGGTGCCGGCGGAGCCCGAGCCGGAGCCGTTGCCGGTCCCGGTGGTGCCCCCCTGACCGGTGACGTTGCCGGTGCCGGTGGTGCCCGCCTGACCGGTGGTATTGCCGGAGCCGAAGGTGCCCGCCTGACCGGTGGTATTGCCGGAGCCGAAGGTGCCCGCTTGACCGGTGGTATTGCCGGAG
>Ga0209863_10001127_pt1 | contig 10850 bp, 12 predicted proteins | sample OrgsoiDNA2013046_FD_185796 | JGI IMG/M metagenome (GOLD analysis project Ga0209863, IMG submission 185796) | Permafrost soil microbial communities from the Arctic, to analyse light accelerated degradation of dissolved organic matter (DOM) -... | ecosystem: Environmental > Terrestrial > Soil >...
AAAGCTTTTCAATGAGGTTTCTTCCTATGAAATGAGTGCCACCTAAAATTAATATTTTGTCCATAGGTTTGAAGTTTGTGGAGTGTCGCTGGAGACTTTCAGGCAACAGACAAATTTATGATATAAGGCGCTTCGTCTGTAAAGATATTTACCTTGATACACTACATTCATATTGACACTCACGCTCACCTGAGCCTGAGTTTGATTGATCGTAAAAATTGCAGCTAGTAAACAAAAAGCCAGAATACGCACCCAGGATCACCGTGCGACTCTATAAAGATCTTAGTATCGGTGTGGGACATAACCTGTATTTCAACAGTCATTCCGAGCGTGATTATCGGACAGTAAATTATTTACAAACGGAGCAGCGAGTATTTCTTATGTTTTATTGGGAAGACCCCCAGCGTAAGGGCCATTATAATTGAGATAATGAATTCCAAGAATAACGATGATCAGAAGGATGAGGATCAGGCTTCCCTGCGAATAACTTTAAGAAGAAAAAGGACAATTGCCACGACTATAAGTACGTGAATAATTCCTCCAGCGTGGTAACCAAAAAAACCAATGGCCCAGATGATAACCAAAATAACAGCGATGACATAAAGCAAATTTCCCATGATTATAAGTATTAAATGAATTATTTCGCTGCCAATATTTATAATGATCACCGTCTTCAAATATCACCAATGGAGAAGGTCTTTCTAAATCCTTCCAATTTCCTTTGCTCCTCTAATATCTGGATGTCTTTTTTAAGATTAATTGTAAGCATGGCATCATAGCCGGGTTTTCCAGACAGATTAAGTTGACGCTCGTAAGAACTTTTAACATCGAGCATCCTTTTATCTAAAAATGATAGTTCCATTATTATACTATTTAAAAAATGAAATGATCAATGTAAATTTTCTTAATAATAATGATAGTTATGGCGCTAATAGCAGGGCAGGATAATAAATCCTGCCCTTATAAATCCAATATCCTATGAAAACCAGTAATAACGCTTCAAAAGGAATGCCTTGCTCTTCAAAGGCATCATAAAATATTCAAATGACCATTTTCTACGAATTGTGGGGTATAAATATCCCGGCTTTCACTTCTATTTGACAAAAGGACGTGGTTCCTATATTGCTACTAATTAGACTAGTCTATTATCCAGGAGACAAAATCTCGCCGGCGAATTTAAACAGTACTTTACTTTCAAATAAAATCTTACTTACATTCTTATAATGAAAAAATCGTTAGTCTTATTAATGATAACCACCGGACTAATTTTTAGCCTCGTAACGTTTGCCCAGTCTGCCGCCCATACAACTAATACACCCTCTATTTCACAGCTCCCTTTAAATTATCATAAAGAGGATAGTCCTAACTGGGAATTATTAATATTGCTTGGGGTAATTGGTTTTATTGGAATTAAAAATCGCAATTCAATACGACATAAATTAAATTCCGAGGATACCCCCGTTCGGTTAGAAGATTAAAAACAAAAATCGATTCCGTTTCCTTAAACAACTTTCAATGAACTGTTACCCATCACCTTTGGGCAAGGTTATTGAATGCGTAATGTAAAAAATATGAAAGTCAGTTTAACTCTTTTTTTATTATTGTGTGGTATTTTTGGATTCTCTCAAAATAATCATTTGCCACCCAATAATATAACTCAATCTTTTCAGAGAGAATATCCCAAATCCCATCCATCGGATTGGAAACAGTCAAATGATGGAGGATGGAGTGTTTCGTTTGATGATAATGATCACAATAACGGGGAAGTAATGGCATATTATAACAAATCTGGAAAGCACTATGATACTCATATTCCTTATGACAAAAAAGACGTGCCTTCAACGGTAAGTGATCATATGCAAAAACATTATGGCAGCACGGGAGACTATGAATACACTCGCATAGACCGCCCAGGTGAAAACAGTGTGTATTTGACTCATTACAAACACAAGAAAAGTTATAAGGCAGTATACGTAAACAAAGAGGGTCATGAAAAAGAATATCATGACAAGTATCATAATAATCAATATCAAAATTATTAGCGATATTTTGTTTAACGCTTCTTTTATAATCGTCGTTATTGTAGATATAACTTAGACTATCGCTTTTTTTGATAATCAAATTTTTCGAGTGAAGATTTTGGGCTGACTTTCTCTCCTGATGAAAATTACCATACGTTATTAGTCACGGGTGATACACATCAGGCTACGAAGGCCAGAGCAGCAGCTCTGGGAATTGAGTATTTTATTCAAAAGCCGTTTTCTTTAAAACTTATCCAAGAACTGGTGCAGGAAATTATAATGGTTCACAATATTTGGCCATCTTTTATTAACAAAAAAGGGCCCATGTATCATACGGTATCATACCGTATCATTGTGTCCTATAATCTGGCCACCAAAATCAGTTAAATCGCAAAACCAGGATTTAGTAACAGATAGGAGCGAATAAAAGGCTACTAAAGGCCACGCCTTTGGCGTGATAAACTTCGAAAAGCAGATAAAGGCAAATGAAATACAGTGAGAATGAAAGTACTCCGCAGGATATATACAATGGTAACCGTAGTACCCGCTGGAGAGAGGGTGTAATCATTTCTTCGTAAATTTGAAAAACCCCTTAAATGCAACGACCGATTGCCTTGCTTTCTTTTGTATTCCTCCTTTCTTTTTCGATACCTGCCAAAGCTCAGACTACCCGTTTGCCGGTTTATTTAAATCATGTATTTTTTGTACTGGACTCCAGTTCCTACGCCCATGTATTTGATTCCGTCATTTTTCAGAAAATCGGTTTTGCTATGGTCAACAAGACAACCACTACCGAGGGTTCATGGTATGGGAAATATCTGATGGGTCGGGATTCCTATTTTGAAGTCTTTTATCCAACGGGGTTAAAAGGTTCTTCTGTGGGCAATTTTGGATTTGGTTTTATGACAACTACATCCGGTGATATTGATCAACTGGAAGCCCAATGGAAAGCCGGCTATAGAGACTCGGTTAAACGGGATACGAATACGGTCGTCAACAATGGAGTTAATCTTCCCTGGTTTTATTCGCTTTCTCTTTATACAGTGGACAGTTCCAAATCTGGATCCGCATGGGTTATGGAGAATACGCCGGATATCCTAAAGTCAGCGGGATTTACCGGTGATGAAATGAAAAAACCGATCCTCTGGCACAATTTTATAGAAAAGAAAATGAAAATGAAAACTACCAAATCTTTCAACCGGATTGTTGCGGTGGAGATCATCACCAATAAAAAAGAATTGGGTTATTTTAAGAAATCCTTTCTTGGTTTCGGCTTAACTGAAAAACGCCATACTTTCTACAATGACAACATTCATATTACTTATACCCTGGCAGATATTCCTACAAGTGAATTAAAGAGCGTGGAAATCGAATTAACTGATTCTTTCAAGGAACAAACGATTGCGCTCGGTGATAGACTCACCATGCATGTAAAAGAAAAAAGCGCATCATTATTTTTTACACATTGACTACTTCAAATAAACCTGTATTATCGTACTTCTGCAAAAAAGTGGACTAAGCGATTAAATCTTTTTATTTATATATAATCTTTCGTTATTACAAATTTAAAAGGAACTACTCCGGTGTTAAACATCGTATCATACGGTATCTTTACGTATCATACCGTATCATTGTGGCCTATAATCTGGCCACCAAAATCAAGCAAATCATGAAAACTGAATTTAGTAACAGATTGGGAGTCCCGCCTTCAGCGTGATAAACTTCAAAAAGGCGACTAAAGGCCACGCCCTTGGCGTGATAAACTTCGAAAAGCAACAAAAGGCAAATGAAATGCGGTGAGAATGAATGTACTCTGCAGGAAACGCGCATCTCTCGTGGAGAGGTTACTTCCCAATACAAAAAGTACCGTGGCCCGGTTTCAGTGGGTTTCAGCAGAATTAGTGACGGATTAGTAACGAGAGTTACAATTCCTTATTGATCGCAATATCGATCCAATAACCATTTCTCTGTTCCATTCTTTTTAGCCCGATTAGCAACTATGCGAATAATGGGCGACAGAATTGACAATAAACCCGGTGCGTTGGAGTCTGATATTGTCAGCGCAACTGCAAGGTGTGCAAAGTTTTTAGGTTTACCCTTTTCATCCGTCAGACCATCAGATGCAAGTCCATAAAATATTTTTATGAAATTCTCCATACCCGTATGTCCAGGTTCAAGAGTTATATGAAATTTTACATACGCATCCGATTCGTTATAAAATCGATGCGGCATTCCGGCCGGAACCAAAAATGACTCCCCTATATTCAGTTTTTTTCTATCCTTTCCCACCTGCAGGAACAAAATCCCCTCTTTCACTTCAAATTTTTCCGAAAATGTTTTGTGATAGTGCAAGGGTGGCCCATCGCTCTTTCCTAGATCTATTTCTATTAACGTATATGCTCCTCCGGTTTCTTTTGAAGTTTTCAAAAATGTAGCAGAATCATTGATTGCAGGGTTGGCAAAAATTCTTTTTTCCATGATTAATCATTTATAATAAAATACAACGCTCTATAATTGCAAGATTAAATCAAGGTAAATCAATATTCCAAAAAACAGAATTTAGTAACAGATATTTTGCGGGTTTGAACAGAAATGGTAATGGATTGGTGACGATTTTTCACTATCTGTCTAATTTGTTTCTTGGCACCTCAGGCAGGCGCAAAGCGTAAAGCGTTCCAGGCTAAAAAGATCAAATCAGAACGGTTTTGTAATATTATCGTACAGTCTGAATCCGGTTGGAAAATGTAATATTCTGATTGATAGTGAAATATCAAAACGGCACCACATTCGCGAGGATAGTATGAAAGTATGGAAGAATGGAAGTGCCAATTCAACTAACTTTTCAAACTACCACTTCCATTCTTCCATACTTTCATACTGCAAAAAGCCGTCTATGTTAAAAAGTTACGTAGTGATCGCCTGGCGAAACCTGCTGAAAAACAAATTCTCTTCGGTAATCAATATCGGGGGTCTGGCAGTCGGAATGGCTGTCGCGATGCTGATTGGTTTCTGGATCTGGGATGAGATTTCATTTAATAAAAATTTCCAGAATTACGATCGCGTCGCTTCCGTGATGAAAAACCAATCCATCAGTAATCAGATCCAAACCTGGCAGGGGCAGGCCTATCCCCTGGGAGATGAACTCAGAAATCATTACGGAAGCCATTTCAAACACGTCATCATGACGGCCTATACAGCAGGGCGTATTTTAACCTCGGGTGAAAAACATCTGAAGATCAGTGGCAATTATATGGAACCGGGCATTACGGATATGCTTTCACTGGATATGATCAGGGGAAGCCGTCAGGGATTGAAAGATCCGGCATCCATCTTACTCTCGGAGTCAGCCGCCAAAGATCTATTTGGTAATAGCGATCCGATGGGCAAGCCGGTAAAAATAGATAATAAACTGGATGTGATCGTTACGGGTGTGTATAAGGATCTGCCGTTGAATTCTTCGTTTGCAGATCTTCATTATATAGCACCCTGGCAATTGATCGTAAGCGCAGAACATTATGATACCCGTTTTAACAATCCCTGGGGAGCGAGCTGGTTTCTAACGCTAGTACAAATTGCTGACCACGCAAATATGAATGCTGTTTCTGAAAAAATCAGGGAAGCTGAATTGAATCAGATCAGAAATAATGACGACGTCCGGTTTAAACCTCTTCTTTTTCTTCAGCCCATGAGTCGCTGGCACCTGTATTCCCAATTTGATAATGGCGTAAACACTGGAGGAGCCATCCAGTATGTATGGTTGTTCGGGATCATCGGTGTTTTTGTTTTATTGCTGGCTTGTATCAATTTTATGAACCTGAGTACGGCCCGGTCAGAGAAAAGAGCAAAAGAAGTAAGTATTCGTAAATCTGTCGGTTCCCTTCGCAAACAATTGATCTCGCAATTTTATATTGAATCCGGACTGATCGCCATGCTGGCATTTGTCGTTGCCTTATTGTTGGTTCAACTGATGATGCCTTTCTTTAATGATTTGTCGGGAAAGAATATGCAGGTATTATGGACCAATCCGGTATTCTGGCTGCTGGGCTTCGGTTTCAGCCTGGTGACCGGCTTAATTGCCGGTAGTTATCCCGCGCTGTATCTTTCCTCTTTTAACCCCGTAAAAGTTTTAAAGGGAGGATTTCGTGTGGGTCGCTTTGCAGCAATTCCCAGAAAAGTGCTGGTTGTTATACAATTTGCGGTTTCTGTTATTTTAATAGTTGGTACACTGGTCGTTTTTCAGCAGATCCAGTACGCAAAAAATAGACCGGTGGGTTATAGCCGGGATGGTCTCATCATTGTTCCCTTGCAGACAGAAGCAATCAATAAGCAGTATGAGGCTGTACGCAATGAACTGATCAAAACCGGTGTGGTAAGTCATGTTTCTGAATCTGAGAGTTCCATAACGGCCATATTTAATGGAAACAGTGGCTTTTTATGGAAAGGAAAGGATCCGCAGCTTCAGGAAGAATTTACAAGCATGTCAATTGGTCCGGATTTCGGGAAAACTGTTGGATGGCAGATCATTGATGGCCGCGATTTCGATCCTTCAAATTTAAACGATTCGACCGGATTTGTAGTGAATGAGGCGACGGTTAAATATATGGGTTTTAAAAATCCGGTAGGAGAAACAATCGACTGGATTGGGAATGGTAGATACCATATTATCGGAGTGGTAAAAAATATGGTTACCAGTTCACCCTATGACCCGGCGAAACAAACTCTTTTCTATTGGATTCCGAGATGGGGACATATGAATAATTTGAATATCCGGGTTAATTCTCAAGTGAGCATGCATGATGCACTTGCAAAGATTTCTGTCATTTTTAAAAAATTAGATCCGTCTACTCCGTTTGTCTATCAGTTCGCTGACGAAGAATACGCCAAGAAATTTACAAATGAAGAACGGATTGGTAAACTGGCTTCCAGTTTTGCCGGCCTCGCGATTTTTATAAGTTGTCTTGGTTTATTTGGCATGGCCTCCTTTACCGCAGAGAAACGCATTAAGGAAATTGGAATCCGTAAAGTGTTGGGTGCGTCCGTCTTTAATCTCTGGCGTTTGTTGTCCAGAGAATTTGTCGGATTGGTAATCATATCCTTCCTGATATCTGTTCCCTTATCCTGGTACCTGATGCATAAATGGTTGCAGAATTTTGAGTATAGATCTGAAATAACAGGATGGATGTTTGTCAGTACTGCACTGGGTACCATACTGATCACCTTGATAACGGTGAGCTATCAGAGCATCAAGGCTGCCGTAACTAATCCGGTTGAAAGCTTAAGATCCGAATAGTATGGAAGAATGGAAGTATGGAAGAATGGAAGTGAAATTTTGAAGTTGTAAAGTGAATATAAGTGCATTTGTCCTCTACTTCCAAACTTCCATACTTCCATTCTTTCATACTTAAAAGAAATCCTATGCTAAAAAATTTTCTTGTTCCTCTGATCATTCTTTTCTTTATTCCGCGGACGGCGCTTAGCCAGTTTTCAGAGAAAATAGTTTTTAATAGCAAGGATAGCGCAAATGACTATTACCTGGCCGTGCGTCCATTATCCGGTAATATTCAGGGCGTGCAGGTTCTGCTGACCAGCTTCAATCCGCCTGAATTTGTGCTGGCGGAATCCAAACTGCAAAATATTGCTTATGGAAATGATCTGCTAACTGTTATTGCCTCACTGGGCACGAGCCTCTGCGCAGATTCTTCCTCTGTTGACCGTCTAAATCAGATTTTAAAACATGTCATCTCGCATTATTCAGCTGACACATCCAAATTTGCTTTGGGAGGATTTATGTATGCCGGAAATACAGCGCTCCGGTATACAGAATTATGTTATGAAAATCCACCGCGGTACCCGGTTCTTCCGAAGGCGGTATTTGCCATCAACTGTCCGGTGGATCTCGTGGGCCTCGCCCGTTGGTGTGAAGCCGAGATAAAGAAAGATTATTATTCAGGCGATGTGGGAGATGCGAAGTTTATACTCGATGTGCTGACAAAAAAATATGGATCTTATAATGAAAATGCGGAAAAATATAATCAGCTGTCTCCATTTTCGAAAGACGCGCAGGGATCAGGGAATGAACAATTCCTGAAACAGGTGGCCGTCAGATTATATTTTGACACAGACATTTCATGGCAGTTACAAAACCGCCGGAATAGTTATTATGATACTTACATGCCGGATGCCTCCGAAATGGTAAAACGCATGTTACTTGCTGGCAACAACGAAGCCGAGTTTGTTTCTTCCCGCCAACCTGGTATCAGAAGTACGGGACTGAGAAGTCCTTATTCCTGGTCAGTTGTTGATGAAGTCGACTGCATTCAATGGATTAAAAAGAAACTAAAAATATTCAATCCGCTAACCTATTCGCCAAACTACCTGTTTCCAGTTCCAAAGGGTTGGCAGACAGAGCAATTTGCACTGCCCCCGGATTTTGCAAAACAACTCTCATTTAAAGGAGTGGAAGACCTGAGGTTTTTTCCGGGCTGGGGCGATCCAAACAGTGAAGAGCACTGGTCCTATGCTTTTCTCTGGGCCCTGGATGGAAAGCCGGATATTGATGCGCGTCTTCTTCAGGATAACCTGAAAATATTATATACCGGTTTGATCAGGAGAAATATCGTACCGAGAAAAATTCCCAAAGAAAAATTGTTTCCGGTGGAAGTCAATATACAAGTTGTAAAAACTACCGCAGGCGACATCAAGACTTTTGCGGGCACGGTTCATATGCTGGATTATATTACTCAGACGCCAATGATTTTAAATTTGAGAATTCATTGGAAGGATTGTCCCGATAAGGAACATAGTATTTTAATATTTGAAGTCTCCCCAAAGTCAGCTGACCATCCGAACTGGCAAAAGCTGGATCAGTTGAATGCTGATTTTAAATGCGTTAAATAAACTTAAAGCCTAAAAACTTTTTATGCCTGAGGCTTAATATCCTGAAAATGGTATATACTAATAGTAGTAAAATTACTACCTTTGATTTACTGGCTCAAAAATGAATCCAAATGAAATCAAGTGAAATTACATAGAAGGGTCAGGAAAAATATGAAAGCAATAAAGGTAATTATAGAAAGAAGCAAAGACATGTATTCAGCGTATTCAGAAAACGTAGAAGGGATTTATGGAGCCGGCGATACCCCGGTTGAAGCAAAAAAATCTATACTCAAATCGATAAGTCATATAAAAAAATACAATAAAACCAAACATCATATTCCGGCGATTTTAAACGGCCCGTATAAAATAGTATATAAGTTTGATACTGAAAGTCTCCTTAATTATTACAAAGGAATTTTTTCGAATTCGGCTCTTGAGAAAATCACCGGGATAAACCAGAAGCAACTACAACATTATTCTTCTGGCCTCAAAAAGCCCAGGCCAGTGCAACGGGAAAAAATACAAATAGCATTGCATCAGTTGGGCAATGAGCTATTGGCAGTGCAGCTTTAGTAAGTCAAGCCTAAGGCTCAAAGCCTAAAGCCTAAAACCAAGTCAGGCTCAAAGCCAAACGCCTGAAACTTTTTTTAGGCTTAAATTTGCTGCTTAATAAACGGCTTTTTGTTTTGAGCCTTAGTTTTAGGCTTTAGGCGTTAGGCTTTAGGCGTAAAAGATGAAATTCGAAATAGGAGATAAAGTAACTGTATTGCATTCCAACGAGGAGGGCGAGGTTGTGGAGATGATCAATGATAAAATGGTGCTGGTAGAAGTACGGGGTGTAAAATTTCCGGCCTATATCGACCAGCTGGATTTCCCGTATTTCAAGCGGTTTTCAGAGAAGAAAACACTGCCTGTAAAAAAGGAGAAAGTTTTTTTAGATCAGCTTCCGAAAGACAAATCCATAAAATCGAATAATCCCCTGGATGGATGTTGGCTGAGGATTTTACCGGTGTCTGACGATGACGAATTTGGGGATGAGGTAGTCGAAAGCCTGAAGATCTATCTCGTCAATCATACGGAGAAGGGAATGCATTTTCAATATCAGCTCAGTTATGCCGGTAAATCGGATTTCAGCCTTTCCAACGAAATTCCGGCATCCAAAGATTTTTATCTGCACGATATTCCTTTCGAGAACCTGAATGACGCACCAGTATTTGAGTTTGATTTCAGTCTTTTACATGCTGAAAAACACAAAGCGCCACATTTTGAAACCTCATTGAAATTAAAAGCGAAACAGGTATTTCTGCGAATTGATGAGATCAGGAAAAAAGGAGAGGCGAGTTTTGCGTATAAATTATTTGACCGTTATCCGGATAAGGAATTAGAAGAAGATAAACCGGAGTACAAGTCGTCCGGTAAAAACGGGAATAAAGTGTATGATGCGAAACAAAGCCGTCAACATTTGGAACCTGCAAAATATGAAGTGGATCTGCATATCGAAAAACTCACGCCTGACTGGCGAAATCTGAGCAATTTTGAAATGCTGACCCTCCAGCTAAATACATTTGAAAAATATCTGGACCTGGCGATTGCCCATCATCAGCACAACCTCATTGTGATTCATGGCGTGGGGACAGGAAAACTAAAGGATGAAATCCACGAAATCTTAAAAGCGAGGAGAGAAGTTCGGTCATTCATCAATCAGTACGATCCGAGGTATGGGTATGGTGCTACCGAGATATTTCTATAAATTCGCGGCGGCTACCGGCCGGGCCATCGCTATCTCTCTTTAAACGGAGGTGGAGGAAAGTCCGGACAGCAAAGAGCAATGTACCGGTTAAGAGCCGGGGTCATCACAGCAAGGGCTCCTGATACAGACAGTGCCACAGAAAATAACCTCCCGTTCGTCGATGCTATAGTGCGGCCCGCCTGCGCTAAAGCTTCGGCGGGCGA
>Ga0209863_10001128_pt1 | contig 10842 bp, 10 predicted proteins | sample OrgsoiDNA2013046_FD_185796 | JGI IMG/M metagenome (GOLD analysis project Ga0209863, IMG submission 185796) | Permafrost soil microbial communities from the Arctic, to analyse light accelerated degradation of dissolved organic matter (DOM) -... | ecosystem: Environmental > Terrestrial > Soil >...
CGCGCAGCAGCTTGGCCTGCAACGGCGGCGACATCTCGGCGATTTCATCCAGAAAAATCGTGCCGCCGTCCGCCTCTTCAAACCGCCCGATGCGCGTGCTGCTCGCGCCGGTGAACGCGCCTTTTTCGTGGCCGAACAGCTCGCTTTCCAAAAGCGTTTCGGGAATCGCGCTGCAATTGATGGCAATGAACGGATTGTTTTTCCGCGCGCTCCGCTGATGAATCGCGCGTGCCAGGACGCTCTTGCCGGTGCCGCTTTCACCCAAGAGCAGGACCGTAGCGTCCGTCCCCGCCGCTTTGAATGCAACGTCGAATGCCCTCTTCATCACCGGCGAATGCGTCGTGAGATCGATCTCGGGCGAATCTGCGCTTAGGCGCGACTCCAGCTCGGCCACGCGGCGTTCCAGCTTGCGTGTTTTCTGGATGCGGCCGAGAACCTGTCGAAGCTGCTCCGGCGTACATGGTTTGGGAAGATAATCGAAAGCTCCACGGCGCATCGCCTCCACGGCCGTGTCGATCGATGCGAACGCCGTCATGATCACCACCGCGAGAGCCGGCGAAATTCGAATCGCCTCCTCGAGAACGTCCAGCCCGCTCTCCTGGCTCAGTTTCAAATCGAGCAGCATCACATCGAACCGGCGCGCCTTGAGTTCGCGAAGCGCATCCGGGCCGTTCCCGGCATTGGTCGTCTCGTATCCCATTGATTCGAGCGCGAGACTCAAAGTGCGCCGAATGTTCTGTTCGTCATCAACAATGAGAGCGCGCATCGTTCTCAGATTACTTGAACTGGTCCGAGATGCGACTCGGCGGCGCTGCCGCGACCGCAGCCTAACGATCGCCAGACGAGCGCAGCGGTTTTGACAAACACGAATCGACAATCGAGGAGCGGGCGCGGCCGCGAGAATTTGGTTGCCAGGCATCGCGATGCGTCGGTTACTGCCCACCCCCATTCATGGCTGATTTGATGCTCGAAACCAGCGGCGGACATCGTCCCCGCAACGTCGATTGGAAACGCGCCGCCGCCCTGCTTTATGGCGACTGGGGGACGAGCAAAGCGTACGTGATCGGTCTGGCGTTTCTCGCCGCCGGCTTTTCTTCACTCCCGATCATCCTCGCAGTCTGTGCGGTCACCGGGCTGGTCGGGATAAATTACATGGTGATCTGCCGCCATTATCCGGATGGCGGGGGTGTTTATTCCGCCGCGCGATCACAGGGCCGGCTCCTTGCCGTCGTAGGCGCACTGCTCTTGCTCGCTGATCTAACGGTGACCGCAGCCCTCAGCGGCTGGTCGGCGTTTACTTATATCACTTCCGGCGCGGAGAACGTGATGTGGATCAAGGTGCTGCGCGACCACATCGCCCTAACGACAATAGGCGCCCTCGTCTTCCTGGCCTGGATCAATCATTTCGGCCCGAAACACAGCGGGAGCCTGGCGGTGGTGCTCGCGCTCCCGACTGCGCTCATCGTGCTCGTGCTCATCGGAGTCAGCGCGCCACATTTGACGACGCAATTCCTGGAGCCACGCCATCAAAGGTTCAGCACAGTCTGGGTGCAATTTGTGGGGGTGATCCTCGCCCTCTCAGGCGTGGAAGCCATCGCGAACCTGACCGGTGTGATGAAGCTCGACCGCGGCTCGACCATGGATCATCCGAAAGTGGGGCGCCAATCGCTCAAGGCGATCCTGCCGGTGGCGATCGAGGTCGTCGTCGGCACGGCGCTGCTCGGCTGGGCGATGCTCTCCCTCCCGAAGGTGCTCGGACAAACGCTCCACCTAACGAACCACGCCCAGATCAGCGCCGCGCTCCACGCCCGCAACGAAGACATGCTGCGTTTTATCGGCGAACAGTTCGGCGCCGTTACGGTGTCGCCGTGGTTCGGCGTCGTCTTCGGTTGGGTGGTCGGCATCGTCTTTTTCTTCCTGCTCCTGAGCGCGGCCAACACGGCAATCGTGGCGATGATCGGTCTGCTCTTCATGATGGCGCGCGACGGTGAAATGCCGCGGCAGTTCACGAACCTGAACAAACACGGCGTGCCATGGTATCCGCTGCTCATCGCGGTTGGTTTGCCAGCCCTGGTCTTGCTGATGGTGAACAGCTTTACCGCGCTGGCAGGCCTCTACGCCATCGGAGTAGTAGGCGCGATCACGGTGAATCTCGGCTCGTGCGCGTTCAATCGCACCGTCGGCTTTACGTGGTACGATCGGCTGCTTTTCGGAATAACTTTCGTGATCCTGGCGACGGTGGAATTTACCCTCGCCCATACCAAACCAGACGCGCTCTTTTTCGTGATGTGCGTGCTCCTGGGTGGTCTCGCCTTGCGCGCCTTCACGTTGAAGCGCCAAGGCCTAACGACACTAACTGTTACTCGCAAGGTCGCGGAGATGGTTACGCCCGAAACAATGGCGGCGCTCGAGCCGCGCCTGATCGAAGGGGCTAAGATCATGGTAGCGGCGCGTGGCTTGACGCCGGTGCTCAATTTCGCGCTCGAGGAAGCGCAGCTACGCAAAGCGGTGCTCTGCGTGCTTTATGTGAAGGAAATCGCGGTCTATTTCGCTGGTGGCCCCGCCACCGTAGGCCGTGCGCGATGGCAGGACGATCCCGAAGCCTCCGCTATTATGGCCACGATGATGAAGCTAGGGCAGGACCGCGATATCTGTGTCTTGCCGGTCTACGCAGTGAGTGAGGACACCGCCACAACAATCCTCGATCTCGCGGCCACGATGGGCGTTGACTATCTGATCATTGGCGCATCGCAGCAAAATACGCTGGCAAAGCTGCTTGGTGGCAGCGTCGTCACCAATGTGGCCGCGCAGTTGCCGGATTCCATTCAGCTCATCATTTTCGGATGACGCCGCAGCCGAAGGTGCTGATCGCCGATCCTATTTCGCAGCGTGGCGTCGATGATCTGAGCGCGGGTGGGGTGCTCGAGGTGACAGTTCGCACCGGACTGAACGAAACGGAGTTAATTGAGTTAATTCCCGCTTTCAGCGCCATCGTCGTGCGCAGTCAGACGAAAATAACGGCGCCGATTCTACAAGCAGGATCGCGCCTGCGCGTGGTCGGTCGCGCTGGCGTCGGCGTTGATAATGTTGATGTCGAGGCTGCGACGCGACGCGGCGTCATCGTAATGAACACGCCGGGCGGGAACACAATCTCGACCGCGGAGCACGCCTTCTCGCTCCTGCTCGCCGTCGCCCGAAAAATTCCGCAGGCGCACTCTAATCTTCAATCCGGCAAGTGGGACCGGAAGCAGTTTGAAGGCACGGAGCTGTATAACAAGACACTAGGCATTATCGGCATGGGCCGGATTGGATCGGAACTGAGTCGCCGCGCGATTGCGTTCGGAATGCGCGTGCTGGCTTACGACCCGTATCTCTCGTCGGGCCGCGCACGCTCCCTCCAGGTGGAATTGCTCGAAGAGATCGATGAGCTGCTGCCGCTCTGCGATTTTCTCACCCTGCATACGCCTCTTACGGCCGAAACGCATCACTTGCTCGACGCCGCTCGCCTAACGAAAACGAAACGCGGCGTCCGGTTGATCAATTGCGCCCGCGGCGGGCTCATCGACGAAGGGGCGCTCGTCGCTGCGCTCGCTAGTGGCCAGGTGGCCGGCGCGGCACTCGATGTTTTTGAAACAGAACCTCTCCCTAACGACTCGCCTTTGCGCAAGATTCCAAATCTCACTCTGACGCCCCATCTAGGCGCTTCGACTGTCGAAGCGCAGGAAAGCGTCGGGATAGAAATCGCGCAGGCCATTCGCGCGGCGCTGCTTGATGGCACGATCCGCAACGCGGTTAACATGCCGAACCTGGATGCGAAAACTCTCGCCATTGTCGGACCACATTTGCGCTTCGGAGAAAAACTCGGCCGGTTCCTTTCGCAAGTTTCGCCGAAGCGGGTCGAGAGCTTGAACATCAACTACAGCGGCAAAGTGAACGAAGTCGACACGACCGCGATCACGCGCTCGATCTTGAAAGGCTTCTTCCACACGGCCGGCGGCGACGACGTTAACGAAGTCAACGCGCCCGCCTTCGCCGAGACGTTAGGCATGCGAGTGACCGAATCGCGGCTCAGCGCGCCGGGCGACTACACCGATCTGCTGGAGCTTTCGGCGGTCGCGGAAGGCAAGTCGGTTTCCGTCGCCGGCGCTTTTTTCGGCGCGACGCCGCGAATTGTCAGCATCAACAACCGACCAGTGGAGGCACGGCCACACGGCGTGGTGCTGGTTCTGGAAAACACCGATCGACCCGGCATGGTCGGCCGAATCGGCACCCTCCTCGGGGCGCACGGCGTCAACATTGCGACCATGTCATTAAGCCGAAATCAGGCCGGAGGTCGCGCCCTGACCGTGCTCAATCTCGATACCGCACCAAGTCCGGAACTGCTCGCGGAGATCGGCGCGAGCGAGGATATTCACTCGGCCCAAGTGGTCGAATTGTAACCGCACAAAACCGTTGCGTTGGGATGACGCGATTTATTAGCGTAACTAATTACGTATGGGCGCAATTCTCGGCACTCTCATCATCGGCCTCATCATTGGCGCCATCGCCAAATTACTCATGCCGGGGAAGGATCCCGGTGGTTGCATCATCACGATTTTGCTCGGTATCGCCGGCTCATTTGTCGCCGGCTATCTTGGCCATGTAGTCGGCTGGTATGAAGCGGGACAGCCGGCGGGTTTCATCGCGTCGGTGATCGGCGCAATGTTGCTCCTGCTCACCTATCGGCTGATCGCCGGCCGAAGAAGCTAGCGCCTAACGACGGGCCCGCGCCCGTGTCGGCAGTTGTGTCGCGACGTGGCACACTCGTTGCTTTGAAGAACCGTGCGAGCTAGGAAGTCACTACTGATATACTGAAAGTCACTGAACGTTCTTTACGCATTCGCAGCGCGACCAGCAATGGCCGCGCTTTTTTTTCCAGATTTCACCCGGCGGACGCAGCCGGCGTGAAGACGCACTCTCCACCGCCAACAGGGCGTTAAAACCGGTAGAGTTGCGACTTGTCTGAATCAACAAATTCAGCGCTCGCGACCAACAGTTCTTCCTTCAACACTTTCGATAATCCATCAGCCAGGACAGAGGCGATCACCATCGGTTCGCGGGTGTAAACTGGAATTGGAAACGAACCCGCATTGCGGTCATATCCATAAATCGTCCCATCGGTTTCCCAAACGCAATAGGCGTGTCCGGCCGGATGGTTCTTGTAGCGAACGAGCAGAATCTTCGCCCAGAAATTCCGGTTAAGACTGTGCTGCGATTTCACCACCGCGAGATAATTGCAGGCAGAGATGACACACCCATTGAGCACGACGAGATCATCGTCGCCGGGCGTGAGGATGACTCTCTGCTCGCAAGCGCCAAAGGCGAGGCAACCCACCAGAGCGACAAGCCGAGTGAGGATGAGTAAGCGACGAGGAGGGGCAAGAAAAGGCATCTGAGCTTTATGGTGGTTATAGCACGCTACCTGCTCCGTTGTGAAGCTTTAGTTTCGTCCGCGCCGCAGAATAACGACGGCGAAAATGTGAACGAGCAGGCCGCAATGAAGAAAGTGCCCCGGCGCCGGTACTCAGCGAACAGCGCAAGAGCCCAGCGGCGGAAAATAAAGCGTGCTTCACAAATCGCCACCGTGCACGATGCCGCCATGAACTTCACGAAGAATATCGGCATGCTCCTGCTCGCGATTTTCCTGATCGTTTACGGCCTCACGACGACCTTCGCGATCGCCACCCCGATCGTGCTACTGGGCATTCTCGCGCTCGTGGCGGGAATCTTCATCCTGATCGGGCGCTAACGATCGGATCGTTAGGCGGCGCGTCAGACCAATCTCCGCGCGGACAGGCCATTTGCGAAATGTGCGCGCGCTCAGAGCACGCCGACGGCCCGCGAAATCAACACCACCACGATCGTTAGGGAGATAAAGATTTGCATCATCGCAAGTAATTTCGCCCAACGTTGCAGGATCGGCGCATCGGTCGGTCCAAAAGTTGAGCTGGTCGTGAAAGCGATGAAGAGATAATCTACGAAACCCGGCCGCCATCCGTTAACCCCGAACCGCTCGCGTTCCGCTTTCTCGATCTGCATTTGCGGAAAAACAAAACCGCGGCTACCGAACTCCCGGCGTTCATCGCACACGGTCGGCCCGCCGCCGTCGAGCCGCCAATACCAGAGAGCGAAAGTAAGAACATTGGTCAGCCACAGCTCGGCGCCCGATCTCAGCAGCGTTAGCGGCGCTTCCTTGTGCGCCGGCAACGCGATCACGAGCAGGACGACCGAGCCAATCAATGCGCACGTGATGATCGCGTTGATGAGCAGGCCGAGCGCGTGATTGAGGGAATGGCGCCCCATGCGATGTGCCAACACCGTCGGCGCGAGAAGGACCAGAATAAGAACCGGAAGCAGCCAGCTCGGCCCAACACTGAGCCAGGTTGGCCGCGCCAAGGAAATGCCGGCGATGGCCAGTAAAGCCAGCACCGCCTGCCAGCGCGGTTCCGGTCTGTCGATGCGCGACGCCTTTGACATTGCATCGCTATAGCATCAACGAACTGCCGCGCGAGCCGGATTTCTCGCGGGATCAGAACGCTTTCGCATTTGAATCTCAGTCGGCGACGAAGCAATTTCGCGCTTATGAAAATCGTCACGATCATCGTTCGCGTCTTGCTCGGTCTCATGTTTGTCGTCTTCGGGTTGAACGGATTTTTGCACTTTATCCCGAACCCGCCGCCGCCGACCGGAAACGCGCTCCAATTCGGGACGGCGCTGGCGGCCACCGGCTACATGAAGATCGTGTTCTCGCTGCAAATTATCGGAGGCCTGCTCGTGCTCCTTGGCTTCGTGCCGCTTGGCCTAACGATCCTCTGCCCGATCATCGTAAACATCCTCCTTTTTCATATTTTGATGCTGCCGGAGGGACTGCTCCCTGGTGGCGTTGCCGCCCTCTTCGCGCTCTTCTTGATCTGGCGCTACTGGGCGAACTTTGTCGGTCTCGTTAGGCGATAGCGCGTGATTGTTTTTCATGATCCGAGGTGCGCGGAGTATTCCGCGACCGGACATCCCGAGGGCGCGGAGCGCGTCATCGCGAGCGCGGCACATCTCCGCGCCACGCGTCCGGGCTGGGAATGGCGTTTGCCTAACGACGCCTCGGAGGCGGCGCTGCAAAGAACTCACACAGCCGAGCATCTCGCCCGCGTTCGCCACGCAGCCGCGGACTTTGATGCCGATACACCGGCCTACCCGGAGATTTTCAAGCATGCCACGCGCGCAGCCGGCGCCGCCTGCGCCGTCGCCCACTCATCGTTAGGCGGAGAGCGCGCCTTCAGTCTCATGCGCCCGCCGGGCCATCACGCGACCCGCGATCAGTCGATGGGCTTTTGCTATTTCAACAACATCGCGGTCGCGGCGCTCGACGCGTTGGAGAGCGGCGCAGACCGGGTCGCGATCTGGGATTTTGATGCACATCACGGCAATGGCACGGAAGCGATCGTCATGGGCCATGCGCGGATTGCCTTCGCCTCCGTGCACCAATTTCCCGGTTATCCCGGCACCGGCACGCTGTCGTTAGGCAACGTGAGCAACTTCCCGGTCGCGCCTTACACGCCGCGCGCGGAGCATCGCGCGGCGATCGAGCGCGCCCTAACGACGCTGCTGAAATTTCAACCCGATCTGCTGCTCGTTTCCGCCGGATTTGATGCCTTTTCCGGCGATCCGATCACGCAGATGAGTCTGGAGCTCGAAGATTTCGCGCTCTTCGGTCAATGGCTGCGCGAAACGGACGTGCCCGCTGGCGCCATTCTCGAAGGCGGCTACAGCGACTCCTTGCCGCAGTTGATCGACGCTTTCCTCACGAGCTGGGACGCCTAACGAATTGAGGAAAAGTCCTCCTGCGCGTTTCTCGGGGTAGGAAAACATTTGGCAACCGCAACTGGTGCGACGAATAGTTTCGGCGAAATCGGGCCGTAGCACAGCTTGGTAGTGCGCTTGAATGGGGTTCAAGAGGTCGTGGGTTCGAATCCCGCCGGCCCGAGGCCTCTTTCATCCTTCCGCCTTCATCTTTTATCTTTTCTTATGCTTAGCGCCGGAATCGTCGGTTTGCCTAACGTGGGCAAATCGACTCTTTTTAACGCTGTCACGCGCACCCGCAAAGCGGCCGCGGCGAATTACCCTTTTTGCACGATCGATCCGAACCTCGGCATCGTCACCGTGCCGGATCCGCGACTCGACGTGCTCGCGAAACTTTCCCACTCACAAAAGATCATCCCGGCCGCGATTGAGTTCGTAGATATCGCGGGCCTGGTGAAGGGCGCGAGCGCAGGTGAAGGCCTCGGCAACCAATTCCTCAGCCATATCCGCGAGGTAAACGCGATCGTGCAGGTTGTTCGTTGTTTCGAGAGTGAAGACATTCATCACGTCAGCGGAACGATCGATCCGGTGCGCGACATCGAGGTGATCAATACCGAGCTGATTCTCGCCGATCTCGCGGCGCTCCAGAAGAGACGCGATCGGTTGCAAAAAGAAGTCCGTGCCGGTTCCAAGACCGCGAAAGCCGAAGCGGCCGTGATCGAAAAATTATTGCCGCATCTAGATTCCGGAAAACCGGCAATCACGCTTTCTCTCACCGATGAGGAAAAAATCGTCGCCCGTGACTTTTTCCTGCTCACGTCGAAGCCGACTCTTTTCGCCTGCAACGTGAGCGAATCCGATCTGAGCGCGATCGCTCAACAGGATGAATCCAATCCCGCGCGGCGGAATGTGCGGGCCGTAGAAGATTACGCGCGGAGTCATTTCGCGACCGAAGCAGTCGTGATAAGCGCGCAGATTGAGAGCGAGCTGGTCGATCTTTCCGCAAGCGAGGCGCAGGAATATTTGCAGGACCTCGGCGTGGAGGGGAGCGGCGTCGGCGCACTTATTCGCGCGGTTTACCACCTCCTCGGATTACGCACCTACCTAACGACCGGTGAGAAAGAAACGCGCGCCTGGACGATCCATGAAGGCGACAAGGCGCCAGCCGCCGCCGGCGTGATCCATACCGATTTCGAACGCGGCTTCATCGCGGCGGAGACGGTGCATTTTGACGACCTGGTATCGTTAGGCTCGTTCGCGAAAGCTCGCGAAGCCGGCAAGCTGCGGATCGAAGGCAAGGAGTATGTGGTGAAGGACGGCGACGTCGTCGAATTTCGATTTAACGTCTAGTTACGCTCTTTCTTACTCGACGAAATAGAGAATCCGGCCGCATTGCTCGCAGCTAACGATCTCTTTGCCGCCTTTCACCCGCACCGCGGTCTGGGCCGTAACTTTCATGTGGCAACCGGTGCAAACTTCATGCTCCAGCGCCACCACCGCCGCGTCGCCTTTGCTCGCAAACAGCCGAGCGTAACGGTCGATTAGATCTTCGTCGATTTTCGCGGCGACTTCCGCTCGGTCCTTCCTTAACTCCTCCAGCCGGCCCGTTAAGGTCGCCTGCTTGGAATCCAAATCTGTGACCTGCCGCGCGATCGACTCCTTCTCGTTTGCGGTTCGTTTTTCTTCTGCGGCCAGCTCCGCTTTGAGCTGATCGGCCTGCTCCATTAGCTCGAGTTCCTGATCCTCGATGGCGCTAATTTCATTCTGGTAACGCTCGATCTCGCGCCCCATCGCGGAAAATTCATCGTTCTTGCGCGTCTCGTATTGCTGCGTCTTGAGTCGGGCGATGCTCTCGCTACGCACGCCGACGTCGAGCTCGAGTTTTTTCTTGTCCATCTCGACTTGGCGCGCGCGGTGTTTGAGGTCCTCGAGATTCGCTGCTGCGGCGGCGGCCTGCGCGGCGAGCGCTTTGCGTTCTTGCGGCCCAGTTCTTAGTTCCGCTTCGACTTGCCGAATCTTCTGATCGCGCTCTTGCAGAATGAGCAACTGCTCCAGCTCGGCTTGCACGCGCGCATGTTAGGAGCGCGCGGCAGCGCCGTCAATCATCGACGGCACGCGCCCGAGAACGATGCAGGCGTTGATCCCCCCGAAACCGAACGAATTGCTCAAGACGTGATCGATCGCCAAAGCGCGGCCGTGTTGCGGGACAACGTCGAGATCGCACGCCGGATCGGGGTTCTCCCGGTTGAGCGTGGGCGGGATCCAACCGCGCTCGATCGCAAGAGCGCAAAGGACAGCCTCAATCGCGCCCGTCGCGCCTAACGGATGACCCGTGTAAGCCTTCGTGCCACTGACCGGGATCCGCGCCGCGTGGGCTCCGAAGACTTCCTTGATCGACATCGTCTCGGTGCTGTCGTTGAGCTGGGTGGAACTGGCATGCGCGTTGATGTAATCGATCCGTTCCGGCGCAAGCTGCGCGGCGGCCAGCGCGTCGCGCATCGCGCGGATGCAGGATTCGCCGCTCGGCAGGGGCGAGGTCATATGAAATGCATCATTGTTCAGGCTGTAACCGAGCACCTCCGCGTAAATGTGCGCGTGTCGCGCACGCGCATGTTCGAGTTCTTCGATGACTAACGATGCCGCTCCCTCTCCCATCACGAAACCGTCGCGCAACTTGTCGAAGGGCCGGCAGGCCAGGGCGGGGTCGCCCGTGAATTGGCTCATCGTCTTGATGAAAGCGAATGCTCCGAATGTGAGAGGACTGAGCGGCGATTCGGCGCCGCCCGCTACGATCACGTCGGCAAAATCGTCGCGAATGTAGCGGAGCGCCTCGCCGACCGCGACCGTGCCGCTGGCGCAACTGTTGGAGTTCGTCGTGCCGGGGCCGCGAAAGCCGAATTCGATCGCGATGTTGGTGTGCGCCGAACCGCCGAAGACCTGGAGGGCAAGTGTTGGATTCACGCCGCGGGTGCCCTTTTTTAGGAAATGCGCGTGCTCGTATTCCGCGTT
>Ga0209863_10001129_pt1 | contig 10840 bp, 13 predicted proteins | sample OrgsoiDNA2013046_FD_185796 | JGI IMG/M metagenome (GOLD analysis project Ga0209863, IMG submission 185796) | Permafrost soil microbial communities from the Arctic, to analyse light accelerated degradation of dissolved organic matter (DOM) -... | ecosystem: Environmental > Terrestrial > Soil >...
CGTGGCCGACATGCGGTCCTCAGCACACCATCTACGGTACCCGCCATCGACCGGGCCGCTCATAGGTGAGCCGCCAGGCCCAGTCAGTCCTCGTGAACCTCGCCGTGCACGACGTGCAGCTGGCGCTGCATCGGCACCGCCTCAAGGAGGCGCCGGTCGTGGCTGACGAGCAGCACGGTTCCGGCGTAACCGACGACGGCCGCTTCGAGCTGTTCGATCGCGGGCAGGTCGAGGTGGTTCGTCGGTTCGTCGAGCACCAGGCAATTCGTCTCGCGCGCCATCAGCAGGGCCAGTGCGGCCCGGGTGCGCTCGCCTGGTGACAGTGAGCCCGCCGGCCGCTCGACGTGCGCCGCCTTGAGCCCGAACTTCGCCAGCAGCGTGCGCGCCTCCTCGGGCACGAGCAGGGTGGCGCCTCGCAGCACGTCCACGACGGTGGTGGCTCCCGCGAACTCACGTCGCACCTGGTCAAGCTCGCCGACGACGACGCCACTGCCGAGGACGGCGATGCCCGAGGTCAAGGGCAGCTGACCCAGCAGCGCGTTGAGCAAGGTGGTCTTGCCGCCACCGTTGGGTCCGAGGACCGCGATCCGATCAGCCCACCGGACGTCGAGGTCGACCGGCCCAAGCGTGAACCCGCTACGGCGGACGACGGCGGCGCGGAGCGTTGCCACGACATCGCCCGACCGGCTCGCGACCGGAAGGTCGATGCGCAGGTCCCACTCCTTGCGCGGTTCGGTTACCGCCTCCGCATCGAGCCGGTCGAGGCGGGTCTCGAGGGCTCGAACCTTGGCCGCCCCGGAGGTCGCTGCCTCGATCCGCGCACCGCGGGCGATGCGGTCGTTGTCGGGGGCCTTGCGGTTGGCTCGCAGCGCACCACGCACCGACTGCTCACGCGCGGCTTGCATGCGGTCGCGCAGGTCTCCTCGTTTGTCGGCATAACTGTCGAACTGATCGCGCAGGTGGCGCCGGGCGATCTCGCGTTCCTTGAGAAATGCCTCCCACCCGCCGGAGAACTGCCGGGTGATCTGGTTGTGTGGATCGAGTTCGATCACGTCGGTGATCGTGCGCGCGAGAAACTCGCGATCATGGCTGACGACGGCGAGGCCGCCCCGGCGTCCGATCACAAATTCTTCGAGGCGAGCCAGGCCCTCGAGGTCGAGATCGTTCGTCGGCTCGTCTAGCAGCAGCAGGTCGTACCGACTGAGCAGGACGGCGGCTAGCGAAGCCCGCGCCAGCTGGCCGCCCGAGAGGCTCGCGGTCTCGAGCGCGAGCGCGCCCGCGTCGAGGCCGAGCTCGGCGACGACATCGGCCGCGCGGCTCTCGAAGTCGCCGCCGCCGAGCTCGAGCCAGCGGTTCAGCGCTTCGTCATACGCCTCGGCCGCGCCAGGCAGTTCAGCTGCCAGCCCGTCGGCGGCCGATTGCATGGCAGCTTCGGCCGGGGCCACCGCGGTGCGCCGGCCGAGGTAGCCGAGCAGAGTCTCGCCAACCCTGCGGTCGGGCTCTTGCGGCAGCAGGCCCACCGACCCGGACGCCACGACGGTGCCCGCGTCGGGCCGGATCTCACCGGCGAGAATGCGGAGCAGCGTCGACTTGCCCGCCCCGTTGGGACCGACCAGCCCGATGCGGGAGCCGTCGCTGATCGTCGCGTCGACGTCGTGCAGTACTTCACGTGGGCCGAAGCTGACGTGAACACCGCGCGCGGTAAGGGTCGACACGGCCGAGATCCTGCCATATCTGACAGTCGTAACGGTGGTACCCATTACTGGGTGTTCTGTGGTGTGGCAACGACGCGGTAATGGCTTCATCCGTTACCGTGTCCGCCGTGACTTCCGAACCGGTGCGTCCCGATACCGGCTTTCGCTGGCTCGACCTGGTCGGCACCCGCCTGAACTGGCCGGCGACCTCGAGCCCCGCCGTCGAAACCCTGCCCGACGCCGAGGCGCTGGCTGGCTGGCTCGCGGAGCACGGGCTCGGCCCAGAAGCCACCCCAACTGCAACTGAGTTCGCGTTGGTACGGCAGGTCCGCGCCGCGCTGCGGGAGTTGGCGGTGGCCCGCGTTCACGGTCGCACGTCGCACCCACAAGCCCTCGATACAGTGAACGCCGCGCTGGCGAAAGCAGCTCGAGTGCCGCGGCCAGTCGTGGTCCCCGATCCGATCGAACCCGGCTACCTACGGCGGCGGCTACCCGACGTCGACGCCGCGCTGCTGCTTATCATCGAGGAGGCGGTCGACACGATGGCAGGGCGGGACGCCGTACACCTGCACGAGTGCGAAGAGCCGGGCTGCGGAACGCTGTTCTTCGACCCGAGCGGCCGACGTCGCTGGTGTTCGGGCCAGGCGTGCGGCACCCGGGCTCGGGTGCGCGCCCACCGTGAGCGTCGGAAAGCAGCCGCGAGTCAGGCGGTCGGGTAGGTGAAGCGCGGATCCGGCGCGGCATAGGCGGCTGCCGCCTGATGCTGGTACGCGGTGGCACGCGTGACAGGCCAATCCGAGAACGCGAAGACGAGGAACATGACGATGTTCAGCATCGGGACGAAGCCGGTGAGCACCCACCAGCCCGAGTAGCCCGCCTTGCGTACGATCGCCACGCTGCCGATGAGCATGAGAACGGTGATCGCCCCATAGATGAGGCTGAGTGAGCCAAGCAGTCCTGCGCTCATGGTGTTCCTCCTTGGGAGCAGGATCGGCAGCGAAGCCCGGTTCCTTCACCTCGGCGGCGCCACATTTGGGAGATCGTGGAGTGTGGGGATTGCTCTAGCCACCTCGGGACTCCACGATCCCGGAGGTCGCGCCGCAAGAGGGGAGGTGAACCGTTGACCAGGCGCCACCGTTCCCCAGGTGTGGCCGAGACGGAGCGAACCACGGACGAGGAGTTCATCCGTGCGCTCTACGAACAGCACGCTCGTCCGCTGCTCGGCTACGCACTGCGGCTCACCAACGGTGATCGGCAGCGTGCTGAGGACGTTGTGCAAGAGACCTTGCTCCGCGCGTGGCGTCATCCGGAGGCCATCGAGCGCAGCCCGGAGACAGTGCGGCCCTGGCTTTTCACGGTCGCCCGTCATATCGCGGTCGACGCTTACCGGGCCCGCCGAGCGCGGCCTCAGGAGGCCGGCCCGGACGGACTCGAGATCATCGCGGTCGACGATGACGTCGATCGGGCGTTGGAAGCTTGGCAAGTCACCGACGCCATTGCCGGTCTGAGCCTGGACCATCGACGGGTGCTTATCGAGACGTATTACCGAGGACGATCCGTCGCAGAGGCGGCCACCGAACTCGGGGTGCCTGCGGGCACCGTCAAATCGCGCACCTACTACGCGTTACGCGCCCTACGCTTGATTCTGGAAGAAAGAGGAGTGACCGAAGCATGACCGCCGGTGAATGCGCGGAGGTGCGGATCTCCCTTGGCGCTTATATGCTCGGGGCACTCGATCCTGCCGATCGTGGCCGCGTCGATGCCCATCTCGCAACCTGCGCTGACTGCCGCGAGGAGCTGGCGTCACTCGCCGGGCTGCCCGGGTTGCTCGGGCGGGTCAGTCGGACGGATATCGAGGCCGAGCCGACCGAGCCGGGCCCCCAGCTTCTTGAGCGGTTGCTCGGTGCGGCGGCGGCCGAACGGCGGCGCGACCGGAGCCGGCGCTGGCTGACCTCGGCGGCAGCTGCCGTCGTTGCGGTCGCGGCGATCAGTGTCGCGGTCGGTGTGTCCCACAGCGGTCACCACACCACCACCGCCACACCGGCTCCGGTCGCCACGTCGCAGACCTTCACTGCCACCAATGCGCAGACGCACGTGCACGCCTCGGTTACCGAGTGGAAGAAGGGCTGGGGCGCATCGCTCGAGGTGACCGTCACTGGAGTGACCGCCCAGCTCGCCGGCCCGAGCTGCCGGCTCGTGGCGGTGGGGCCTAATGGCACGACGGACGTCGCCGCGAGCTGGGCCGCACCGGCCGCCGGGTACCTAGGGGTCACCAAAGTGAGCGCCAACGGCGCGACCGCCCTTGCGTCGAAGGACATCACTGCGTTCAAGGTTGTCGGCTCAGATGGCACCACCCTGGTGTGGGTGCCAGCGGTCTGGCACACCTAGGCGCACAGCTCGGCGGGACTATCGACGGCCCTCGTGCGGTTAGATTGTGACGTGCCCTCGACCCTCACCACTGCCGTCATTCTGGTGGCGCTTGTCGCGCTCACGACGGTCGGCGGCCTCATCTGGCGGGCCTGCAACGGCCGGGTTCGTGAGCAATCGGGCCGCACCATCCTCAAGGCGTCCGATATCGGGATTCCGTTAGGCCAGCGCGCCACATTGGTGCAGTTTTCGACCGCGTTCTGCCAGCCGTGCCGTGCGACGAGGGTCACGCTCGGCGAAGTGAGCGCCATGGTCGACGGGGTTTCACACGTCGAGATCGACGCCGAGTCGCACCTCGACCTCGTGCGTCGCCTCGACATCATGCGGACGCCGACGGTGCTCGTGCTCGACCAAGGCGGCAGGGTAGTTCAGCGGGCCAGCGGCGCTCCGCGCAAGGCCGACGTGCTCGCCGCGGTCGGCCGCACCGCGCCAACCCGAGTACCGAGATGACAGGGACTGGACGTCGTCCGTACCATCGAGGCGTGAAGGCAGAGTTGAGGCGACCCGCTGATGCGGTCGTGCTCGTTAAGAGGCGCGCGGTCGACCTGTGCCGCGTGGCGGCCTGCCTGTGTCCGATGCCCTGACCGGGTCGGCCAAGCTCTTACATCCCACACACCCAGGCCGGCCCTGACGCGATGAGATTCCCTCCCCATCCATCGTCCCCTTGTCAGGAGTGTTCGTCATGGCCGGTTCGACGGGTCTCGTCGATCCTCGCGGTCTGCGCTTTGCTGCGACCTTGACCGCAATCGTTCTCGCGGTCGTGCTGCTCACGAGTAGTGCGGTTCTGCTCGCCGTCCAGGCAGTTGTTTTTGCTATTGGTGCAATCGGCGGGTTACGCCGGGCTCCGTACGGTGTGCTGTTCCGGCACACGCTTGCGCGACGGCTCGGGAAACCGACCGAGCTCGAGCCAGAGCAGCCACCCCGGTTCGCGCAAGCGGTCGGGTTGGGGTTCGCCGTGGTCGGCGTGCTCGGGTACGCCGTCGGTCTTGGGTGGCTCGGAATCGTCGCAACGGCGTTCGCCTTCATCGCCGCTTTTCTCAACGCAGCCTTTGGTTACTGCCTCGGTTGCGAGTTCTATCTGTTGAGCCGTCGTGTTCTCACTACTCGTAAGGGAGTTCCAGCATGAGTCGCGAAGCCGTCCTCGTGGACGCCGATTGGGTCGAGGCCCACCTGTCCGACCCCAGCATCGTGCTCGTCGAGGTCGACGAGGACGTTGCCGCTTACGACAAGAACCACATCCGGGGTGCCGTCAAGATCGACTGGAAGAAGGATCTCCAGGATCCGGTCCGTCGTGACTTCGTCGACAAGGCCGGCTTCGAGGCGCTGTTGTCGTCGCGCGGCATCGGCAACGACGACACCGTCATCTTGTACGGAGGCAACAACAACTGGTTCGCGGCTTACGCGTACTGGTACTTCAAGCTCTACGGCCACGAGAACATCAAGCTTCTCGACGGTGGCCGCAAGAAGTGGGAGCTCGACAGTCGCGAGCTCACCGACGAGGTGGTTTCTCGGCCGGCCACGACCTACAAGGCGCACGACGTCGACACGTCGATCCGCGCCTTCCGTGACGACGCGCTGAGCGCGATCGGCAAGCTCAACCTGGTCGACGTCCGCTCGCCTGATGAGTTCTCAGGGAAGCTGCTTGCACCCGCGCACCTTCCGCAGGAGCAGTCGCAGCGCGGCGGCCACATCCCCACGGCGAAGAACATTCCGTGGAGCAAGGCCGCGAACGACGACGGCACGTTCAAGTCGGACGACGATCTGCGCACGCTCTACGGTGACGCTGGCGTCGATTTCGGCAAGGACACCATCGCGTACTGCCGCATCGGCGAGCGCTCGGCACACACCTGGTTTGTGCTGCACGAGATCCTCGACCAGGCGAACGTGAAGAACTACGACGGTTCTTGGACCGAGTACGGCTCGCTGGTCGGCGTCCCGATTGAACTCGGAGCTGGTGTCTGATGTGCGGAGCTGTCGCCGGCGGTCTGCCCGCAGGGGTCGATGCGGGCAAGGAAGCCGTCATTCAGGGCGTCGTGCGTCGTGACGGTGAGCCCGTCGTCGGGTACGTGCGGTTGCTCGACGGCACGGGAGAGTTCACCGCCGAGGTGCCGACGTCGGCGACCGGGGAGTTCCGTTTCTTCGCCGCCCCAGGCACCTGGACTGTTCGGGCATTGGTTCCCGGCGGTACGGCCGATCGGACCGTGGACGCCGAAATCGGTTCGGTCTCCGAGGTCGAAGTCTCGGTCAGCTAGCGCTCGGCCTTACCCACTTCGCATCCCTGGTGGTTGTTGCGGTCGCCTAAAACCGGCCGTTTCACGACCACCAGGGATGCGAAGTTGTTTCGGGGGCCAGCGGTTAGGGTCGTTGCATGACTTCAGGTGATCCGGCGTCCGCGTTCGCCGACCGTTTCCAAGCGCCTTTCGTCCCGGACGACGTGGTGCCGGCGTTACACCGAGCGCTCGAGCCGTTCGCGTTCCTGCTCGGAGTGTGGCGTGGGGTGGGCGTTGGGGGGTACCCGACCATCGAATCGTTTCGGTTCGGCCAGGAGATTGTTTTCGGTCATGCCGGCAAGCCGGTGCTCACCTACGTGAGCCGCAGCTGGGTGCTCGACGACGATGGCGCGGTGCTGCGCGCCGGCGCGGGCGAGTCAGGATTTTGGCGGGTCGACGCGGCCGGTGAACTCGAGGTGGTGTTGGCGCATGCGAGCGGCGTCGTCGAGGTGTGGATCGGCAACCTCGCGTTCGGCCGCATCGAGTTGACCACTGATGTCGTCGCCCGCACCGCCTCGGCTAAGGAGGTCACCGCAGGGCGGCGGCTGTACGGCACGGTGGACGGCGATCTGCTGTACGCCTACGACATGGCCGCGGTTGGGCAGCCGCTTGGCCCGCACCTGTCCGCGCGCTTGAAGAAGGCCTGACCCGGAGTCAGTGATGGGGCGAGCGGCCGAGCAGCCCTACGAGTTGGTCAAGAGCCGGTGCGTCGTCGGGAACCGAAACGATGTCGCCGAACGATTTGTCAGGGCCGCGGTACTCCGGCTTCAGACTGGCCTGAGCTGCGTCTTTCGCGGCGGTGATCGACCTCTGCGAGTACGGCGCCGGTTGGTCGGTCGCCATCGCGAGATCCCACCCGTGCCCGGTGTACTCCATGAGGATGATGCCGAAGATCATCGAGCCGGGCGACGGACCGTTCCCGAGGTCGATGGCGCGGTCACCCGCGCCGTTGTGGAACGCCGCAGAGAGTCGCTGCGCCGAAATGTTGAACTCGGCGACCGGGTCGCCGCCGACCTTGAACGAGGCCGGGTCATGGCGCGGGGGTTGCCCATTCGCCCCGTCGGCGAACACGCTCACCCACCCCACCATGTGGTTGACCAGGGTGCCCACGTCGTAGTCGGGGCATGGCGTCGGCAATCCGTACTGATCGGAATGCACGCCGCTCAAGATCTTTTCGGTGGTGCGCATGACGTCGTCAAGCGCTTCGATGTCGACCATAACGACATCCTTGTCCACCGGGCCGACAGCGAAACCGGCGGCCGGACATGGGTCGACCCCCGGACGTTTCCGCGTGCGTCGCCGCGCGAACGAGACGGGCAGCGGGCCGGCTGGACGATGTCCGGCGGTCCGGGGGTCGGATGGAGCTGTCGTGGTTTCGCCATCGCCATCCGATCACCCTGCCGAAGATGGACACAGGGTTGGCGACGTCGCCTCACAGAGGGCACGTCCGAAGGGACGGCGGCTAGCTGACAGCCACCTCACGCGTCCGATTACGACACATTCTGCGGACCACCTCCTCTCTCGTGTCCGTCTAAAATAGCCACGGCCCCAGCGCTGGGCAATGGGAATTCTCGCCGAGTCGACCGCCAACCCCGAAATCGCCCTTGAGCGTGAAACGGGGCAAATGCGCCGGATCTATCACCCCATCGGCGGGTCAGCTGGCTGTGCCGGATGCCGATCACTAGACCGTGATGACACAGATAGATCCTGCTGAAGACGTCCCGATGCACCTGCTGGCCGAGCACCTTCCGCTGTCCCTTCTGTGGGATCTTGCCGACCCCGCGGGGCCGGACAGCGAAGATCTGATGGCGCACGAGGGCTGACCCCGGCGCCAGCTGTGGCGCCTAGACTGGGCCCGTGACGGCGGTTACTGCAGTACCAGACAGGGCGGACGCCGAGGGCTACCACAGCCCCATGCTTGATATGCCCGGGGCGGTGCCGAGCGATGGTGGCGTCGACGCGGGCGTCGCTGCCCACTATGGCGATCCGTTGCGCGAACAGCGCCAGCTGGCAAACGGCACCGGTTTCGTCGACCTCAGCCATCGTGCGGTGGTCAGGATCGGCGGCGCCGACCGTCTGAGTTGGCTGCACAACCTCACGACGCAACGCCTCGACAAGCTGGCAGCGGGGGGTAGCGCCGAGGCCCTCGTGCTCAGCCCGCAGGGGCACGTCGAGCACCATCTCCAGCTCGTCGATGACGGCGAAGCTGTGTGGGTGTATGTCGAACCGGGCGCGGCAACAGCGCTGGTCGAATTCTTGACGTCGATGCGGTTCATGCTGCGGGTCGACGTCGAGGACGTGAGTGCCGCTTGGGCGGTGGTGTGGGAGCCGCGGCTCGACGCGCATGATTCGCTCGTCACCCGCGTCGACGGACAACTCGATGCGGTGTCCGGTCGCCAGGTGTTTGTACCGCGCGCCGACCTACTCGCGTTCGCGACCTCGTCCGATCGCACTGGCCCGCCGGCCGGCGTCCTGGCCCTCGAAGCACTACGGGTTGCTGCCGGGCGCCCGCGTTTGCATATCGATACCGACCACCGCACGATCCCGCACGAGATGGGCTGGATCGGTAGCGCGGTCGTGCTCGATAAGGGCTGCTACCGCGGGCAGGAAACTGTGGCGCGAGTGGCAAATCTTGGCCGGCCACCGCGTCGGTTGGTGCGGTTACACCTCGACGGAAGTGCTCGCGAAAACCTGCCGGTGCCGGGGAGCGATGTCAGCACCGACGACGGGGTGATCGGTCGGGTGACCAGTGCCGCCTACCACTACGAACTTGGTCCGATTGCCTTGGCTGTCGTCAAATACGCCACATCTGACGACGTCCCTGTTGTCGTTGGAGCTGATGACGTCACTGCGTCGGCGACGATCGAATCGATCGTTGAGCAGGATTCAACTCCGCGGCCAGGGCAGGCCGCGCGCGCGGCGTTTCGAACCCTCGGGAGTCGCTAGGCGTCGACGTCGATCACGAGTGTCATCGGTCCGTCATTCACCAGGCTGAGGAGCATGTCGGCGCCGAATCGGCCGGTCGCGACAATGGCGCCCGAGGCACGCAGTGCGCCGACAAAGGATTCGACCAGTGGCTCGGCGACCGCGGCGAGTGCGGCGTTGTTCCATGACGGCCGACGGCCCTTGCTGGTGTCGGCGTACAACGTGAACTGGCTGATCACGAGAAGCGGTGCGTCGGTGTCGGCGCACGATCTTTCGCCCTCGAGAATTCGCAGCGTGTGCACTTTCGCAGCGAGGGCGTGCGCCTGCACGATCGTGTCGCGGTGCGTGACACCGACCAGGACGACGAGGCCCGGGCGCTCGATTCCGCCCACCGTCTCGCCGGCGACGACGACCTTCGCTTCGGTGACCCGCTGCACAACCGCACGCACCCATGCATCCTGACACGGGCATTCATTCGGGACGCCGATCAGCGCCCGAACAGGCCACGCCTTCTCTTCTGCTGGTTGGCAGCGGTAGTCGTCGGACGAGGCGCGCTCGGACCGGGGTTCTGCCCACCGGGACGCGGGCCGCTCGGCGCCGGCGGCTCGTCTTCGAACCCGAGGCTGGACAGTTCGCGAAGCAACGACGCGGTGTCGGCGAGGTCGCGTTGCGCAAGGGGATGGAACGCCGACTCGTACTCGCCCTCCTCCGATGACTCGGTGTCGGAGTAGGCGTCGTCGGTGTCCTCCGAGCCGGCGGTGGTGGCGCCGGTGCGGCTGAACTCGGACAGCATCGCGTTCGCCGATGCGAACTGGCTCGGGTCGGAGGTCGGCGCCGATGCCTGCGCCATCATCTGATTGACCGCAACAATACGGTCGGCCTCGGCGCGCTCGGCGGCTTCATGGGCCTGCTGCTCGGCCTCGAGGTGCGCGGCTTGCTCCGCGGCAGCTTGCGCGGCCGCGAGTTGTGCGCGAGCGTCGTGCTCGGCCGCGATCCAGTCGCCGTTGAGCGGTTCGGCGGCGAGGCGTTCGGCTTCGAAACGGGCTGCTTCCTCGGCGGCGAGGCGTTCGGCTTCGAGGCGTTCGGCTTCGAGGCGGGCTGCTTCTTCGGCGGCGAGGCGTTCGGCGGCGAGGCGTTCGGCTTCGAGGCGTTCGGCTTCGAGGCGTTCGGCTTCGATCCGCTCGGCGGCGAGGCGTTCGGCTTCGAGGCGGGCTGCTTCTTCGGCGGCGAGGAGTTCGGCTTCGAGGCGTTCGGCTTCGATCCGCTCGGCGGCGAGGCGTTCGGCTTCGATCCGGGCGGCTTCTTCGGCGGCGATCCGCTCGGCTTCGAAACGGGCTGCTTCTTCGGAGGCGAGGCGTTCGGCCTCGATCCGGGCGGCTTCTTCGGCGGCGAGGCGTTCGGCTTCGAGTCGCGCGGCTTCGAGCAGCGCGACCGCTTCGGCTTCCAAGCGCGCAGCTTCTTCGGCGGCGATGCGTTCGGCTTCGAGGCGTGCGGCTTCGAGCAGCGCGACCGCTTCGGCTTCCA
>Ga0209863_10001130_pt1 | contig 10840 bp, 7 predicted proteins | sample OrgsoiDNA2013046_FD_185796 | JGI IMG/M metagenome (GOLD analysis project Ga0209863, IMG submission 185796) | Permafrost soil microbial communities from the Arctic, to analyse light accelerated degradation of dissolved organic matter (DOM) -... | ecosystem: Environmental > Terrestrial > Soil >...
TCCACTGACACCTCAAAAGCGCAAGCGACGAGAGTTTGCCATTGCGGCCTGACGCGACGCTTGGTTGCCGCGCCCAAAGTGCCTGCTCTGACTGCCTTACGTCTCGCGCACCGCAGAAACCGTTCTGGCACGACAGGTGCAATACCACGGGCGTAGTGCAAAGAGGGATTGAACGATGTGGATCGTTAAATTGGCGTTGCGTCGGCCGTACACCTTCGTGGTGATGGCCATTCTGATTCTGGCGATGGGCGGGATTGCGATCTTTCGCACGCCGACCGATATCTTTCCCAACATCGACATTCCGGTGGTGAGCGTTATCTGGAACTACAACGGTCTGGTGCCCAAAGACATGGCGGACCGCATCGTCAGCGTCACCGAGCGAAACATGACCACCATCGTCGACAACATTGAACACGTCGAATCGCAGTCACTCTATGGCATCGCGGTCGTTAAGGTATTCATGCAGCCCAACGCCAGCATCGACCGTGCTGTCGCGCAGATTACAGCCAGTTCGCAAACCCAACTTCGGCAACTGCCCGCGGGCACCACTCCACCGCTGATCATCGCTTATAGCGCGTCCAGTGTGCCGGTGATGCAGTTGGCCCTCTCCGGACAAGGGCTTTCCGAACAACGGCTCAATGATTACGGCCTCAATTTCATTCGTACCCAGCTCATCACAATTCCGGGAGTATCTGTCCCCTATCCCTATGGCGGCAAACAACGGCAGGTACAGGTAGATCTGAATCCCGCTGCCCTTCAGTCGAAGGGTCTTTCGGCGTTGGACGTGGTCAATGCGATCACTCTGCAGAATCTGATCCTGCCAACGGGCACATCCAAAATTGGGAGCAAGGAATACGACGTTGACATTCCCAATGCGGCCCCGCAGTCGATCGCGGATCTGAACCGTATTCCGATCAAAACCGTAGGTAGTACCACGATCTACATTAAAGACGTTGCCTGGGTGCGTGACGGATTTCCTCCGCAGACCAACATCGTGCGCGTGAATGGGCAGCGCTCGGTGCTGCTCACGATTCAGAAGGCCGGAGACGCCTCGACCCTAAAGGTCATCTCTGGCATCAAGTCTCTCCTCCCGCAGATTGCTCAAACGGTTCCGCCACAGCTAAGGATGGATCCTCTCGCGGATCAATCCATTTTTGTGCTGGGAGCAATCAAGGGCGTGGTTCGCGAGGCATTGATTGCCGCATGCCTGACTGCGGTGATGATTCTCATTTTCCTGGGCAACTGGCGCAGCACCCTGATCATTGCGACCTCCATTCCACTGGCGATTCTTACTTCGATCATCGTGCTGAGCCTGATCGGCCAGACAATCAACATCATGACTCTCGGGGGGCTAGCCCTTGCGGTCGGCATCCTTGTCGACGATGCCACCGTGGAAGTCGAGAACATCAACCGGAACCGGGAAGCGGAACCCGGCAAGAACCTGGACGAAGTAGTCCTGGATAGCGCCATGCAGATCGCGACCCCTGCATTCGTCTCTACGCTGTCGATTTGTATTGTGTTCGCGCCGATGTTCCTGCTGTCGGGCGTGGCGCGGTATTTGTTCCTGCCGCTGGCCGAGGCTGTTGTGTTTGCCATGTTGGCCTCTTATTTCTTGTCCCGGACGATCGTTCCGACCATGGCAAAGTATCTGCTGCGCGGACAAAAGATGGGAGAGCACGCTGCTGGATCGCGCAACGTATTCGTGCGACTCCAGCAGCGGTTCGAAGGTGGCTTTGAGGCTTTTCGCGAGAGATATCACCGGTTGTTGGAGAAGTGCCTTCATCACCAGCGGGCATTCTTAATCATTTTCTTCGCAGCTTGCCTCGCATCCCTGGCACTGATCGTTCCATGGCTGGGGCAGGATTTCTTCCCCACAGTCGACGCGGGAAGTTTCAAGCTTCATATGCGTGGGCCAACCGGGATGCGCATTGAGGACACGGCGTTCTTGTGCGACCAGGTGGAGGAGTCGATCAGGAAACAGATCCCGCCCGCCGAAATGGCGAGCGTGATCGACAATATCGGCCTGCCCTATAGCGGCATCAATCTGTCGTATAGCAACTCCGCCCCGATCGGCACTTCCGATGCGGACATCCTGGTTACGCTCTCGGCGGAACATCATGCGACCGCCGACTACGTCAATCAGCTGCGGCTAAGTTTGGCAAAGCAATTCCCTGGCGTGATGTTTGCCTTCCTGCCCTCCGATATGGTCACGCAGATCTTGAACTTCGGTCTGCCCGCTCCAATCGACATTCAAGTGATCGGCAACAACCTGGAGGGCAACCGGCTGTGGGCTAGCCAGTTGATGCAACAAATCAAGTACGTGCCGGGTACGGCTGATCTCCGAATCCAGCAGCCGTTCGATGAGCCGTACATGCACCTCAGAATCGAACGCACAAAGGCTCAGGAACTCGGCTTCTCGGCGCACGACATCGCTCAAAATCTCCTGGTTTCGCTGAGCGGCAGTTTCCAGACGTCGCCAACGTTCTGGGTCGACCCGAAAAACGGAGTGAGTTATTCCATTGCGACGCAGACACCGCAGTATCACGCGGCCACGCTACAAGACTTGGTGAACACGCCGGTGACGGGCAGCAATCCCTCGGCGCCTTCATCGATCATGGCAAGCCTGGTCTCTACCCAACGCGGAGCCGGCATGGCGGTTGTTTCGCACTACAACGTTGCGCCGGTGATTGACATCTTCGGCTCGGTGCAAGGCCGCGATTTGGGCGGAGTCTCGCGCGACATCAACAAGATGATCGATTCGGCGCGCAGCCAGTTGCCGCGCGGCTCGCGAGTTGTGCTTCGCGGCCAGGTACAGACCATGAGGTCTTCTTATACCGGACTGCTCCTGGGTCTATTGTTCGCCATCATGCTGGACTACCTCCTGATCGTGGTGAATTTCCAGTCGTGGCTTGATCCCTTCATCATGATCTCGGCATTGCCCGCCGCCTTGGCGGGAATTGCCTGGATCCTGTTCATCACGCACACGACTTTGAGCGTACCCGCGCTGATGGGAACGATCATGTGCATGGGCGTCGCCACGGCAAACAGCATCCTGGTCGTGAGTTTCGCCACAGAGCAGATGGCGGAAGGAAAAGACGCGGTCGCGGCTTCCCTGCAGGCGGGCTTTACCCGCTTCCGTCCGGTGCTGATGACTGCCTTGGCAATGATTATCGGGATGGTCCCGATGGCATTGGGGCTCGGAGACGGTGGTGAGCAAAACGCGCCCCTCGGACGGGCCGTGATTGGAGGTCTTATTTTTGCGACTGTCTCCACGCTGCTCTTCGTTCCTACATTTTTCAGCGTATTGCATGGCTACAAACGAAACAACTTATTGGATGGAAAGATTGGTGAGTCAATATGACGCAAACGCAACTTGATGAACAGGTCGAGAGGCTGAAGGTCGCTCTGGGAACTGCTAAGCCGCGAAAGTCGCTTCGTCCCTGGCTGATACCTGCCCTCGCAGCACTGGCCGCAGCCGTGGTTTTGATTCTTGGAATCCGGTCTCGGGTGCGGGCAGAGTCCGCGCTTCGGGCCGTGACTGATCAGATGGCCGTACCTTCAGTGTCGGTTGTGGCGCCCAAGCAAACTGCCCCGGCCACCGAGATTATCCTGCCCGGCAACATGCAGCCATTCATAGCGTCTCCCATTTACGCCCGTACTGACGGTTATCTGAAGAAATGGTATTTCGATATCGGGACGCACGTAAAGGCCGGAGAGTTGCTCGCCGTCATTCAGACTCCAGAGGTCGACGAGCAGTTGGCCCAGGCGCGCAGCACACTGAATACAGCGCAGGCCAATCTCGAACTCGCCCAGATCACAAGGAATCGGTATCAAGGGCTACTCATAAAGCATGCAGTCGCCCAGCAGGATGTCGACAACGCTGTTGGCACCTACACGGCGAATAAAGCGATTGTGGACGCGGACATGGCAAATGTTCGCCATTACGAAGCCCTTGTGTCCTTCGAAAAGGTGTATGCGCCTTTCGACGGGGTGATTACGGCACGTAACACCGACACTGGGGACCTCATTAATTCCGGCAGCAGCACCGCTCCCAGGACCGACCTTTTTGACATTGCCCAGACTCGCACGTTGCGCGTATACGTGAACGTCCCCGAGGAATACTCGCAAGGCACCAGGCCCGGTCAGGCTGCAGCGGAGATCGCTCTGGCCGAGTTTCCAGGTAAGAGGTTCGCGGGAAAACTAGTCCGCACCTCGGAGTCTATCAATGCAACCACGCGCACGCTGCTTGTGGAAGTTGATCTTGATAATCCCGGCGGCAGTCTCTTTTCCGGTTCCTATGCCGAAGTGCACTTGAACATTCCCGTGCGGAATTCGACCTATCTACTCCCGGTCAGCGCTCTGATCTTTCGATCCGAAAAGTTGCAGGTTGGCGTGGTGAGAAACGGAAAGGTTGCAGTAACTGACGTTACTCCAGGCCACGATTTCGGGGACCAGATCGAGATCGTTGCCGGTCTCAAGGCGGATGACCAGGTGGTTTTGAATCCGCCCGATTCTCTAGTGTCCGGACAGGAAGTAAAGATCGTACAAGCGGCACTCCCGGGAGATCCCCAATGAACAGCTTGATTCACTTGACCACACGCATGCGGCATGGGATTTGTGCAGTGCTGATTCTTGGCGGGGCGCTGCTGTTCACCGGCTGTGCCGTCGGGCCAAAGTACAGGACACCCGCAGTTCCGGTTCCGCCCGCTTACAAGGAGATGGGAAACTGGAAAACCGCGCAACCGAATGACCAGAATCTTGGCGGGAACTGGTGGGAAATCTTTCAGGACGCGCAGCTGAATGCTTTGGAGCAGCAGATCAATGTTTCGAACCAGAACTTGAAGGCTGCGGTGGCGCAATATCGGCAGTCCCGAGCCGCGCTCCGCTATGCTCGCGCCGACTACTATCCCACCGTAACGGCGGCCCCATCGGCTACGCGCGAGCGATATTCAAATAACCGCCCGCCGCAGAGTTCCAACCTGGACGGCATAACGTTCGACGATTTCGCAGTGCCGGTAAACTTTTCTTATCAGGTCAATGCGTGGGGAAGAGTGAGCCGCAATGTAGAGTCTTATCGAGAGCAATCTCAAGCGAGCGCCGCCGATCTGGCGGTGGTGAATCTCAGTATGCATGCGGCATTGGCCGTCGATTACTTCGCGGCGCGGAGTTTGGACGCCGAAGAGAAATTGCTGCAGGACACGGTTGCGCAGTATGTGCAGGCATTTCAGCTAAATGAGGACCGGTACGAGGGCGGACTTGCTTCTGAAGTAGAAGTCGAGCAGGCCAGGACCATATTAGAAACCACACGGGCCCAGATGGTGGATGTCGGCGTGGCTCGCGCGCAATACGAGAACGCGGTGGCGGTGTTGGTCGGCAAAGCGCCCGCGGACTTCACCCTGCCTCCGCTGCCACTCGCTACTCCGCCGCCGCCAATTCCGGTCGGGGTCCCCTCAACCCTGCTGGAACGGCGTCCTGACATTGCTGCCGCCGAACGCCGCGTAGCCTCGGCGAACGCGCAGGTTGGCCTTGCCAAAACTGCGTACTATCCGCTGGTGAATATCCTGGGCTCGGGCGGCTTCGAGAGCGGAAGTATCACGACCTTACTGCAAGGACCGAGTGGGTTCTGGGCGGTTGGATCGTCTGCTGTTGTGACTCTCTTTGATGTAGGCCGGCGGCGCGCGGTAAACGACCAGGCGAAGGCCGGCTATGACACTTCGGTTTCGTCCTACCGCGAAACGGTGCTGACGGCCTTTCAACAAGTGGAAGACAACTTGGCCGCACTACGCATCCTGGAGCAGGAAGCAGGAGTGCAGTCGACCGCGGTCGAAGCAGCGCAACGATCTCTCAGCCTTTCAAATACGCGCTATGAAGGCGGAGTCACCAGTTATCTCGAAGTGATCACTGCTCAAAATGCCGCCCTGGCCGACGAGGTTACCGCCGTCAATATTCTAGGCAGACGCATGGAGAACGCGGTGCTGTTGATTGAGGCTCTAGGCGGCGGATGGGATAGCGCAAGTTTGCCGCAAAGTCCCCAGTGCTGCGAAAAACTGGCGAGGAGTTCCAACTGATATCGAGTCGTGGTCGAAGTTGTCGTGACAATGTTGAAATGAAAGAATGAAGAACGGAACTTGGAGGAGAAGACATGAACAAGAAAGAACTTTCTGCAAGTCACGCCGGGCAGGTTTCACTCGGCAAAGAGATTTCAGTGAATCGTCTTGGCTTTGGGACGATGCGCTTGACTGGTGAAGGGATCTGGGGTCCCCCGAGGGATCGGGCAGCAGCGCTCGCAGTCTTGCGCCGGGCCGTCGAGTTAGGTGTGCAGTTCATCGACACCGCCGATTCCTATGGGCCCGACGTAAGCGAGGAACTGATCGCGGAGGCTTTGTCTCCTTATCCGGCTGGTGTTGTGATTGCGACCAAAGGCGGATGGAACCGTCCCGGTCCCAATCAGTGGACCCACGATGCAACCCCGGCGCACCTTCGCAAGGCCGTGGAGGGTAGCCTGAAAAGACTGCGACTGGAGCGTATCGACGTCTATCAGTTGCACATTCCCGATCCCGTTGTGTCCTTTGATCTCTCGGTTGAGACCCTGGCGCAACTGAGGGAGGAAGGCAAAATCCGCAACGTCGCGCTGTCGAACGTAACGCAAGAACACATCGAACGCGCTCGCAAAATAGTTCCCATCGTCTCCGTGCAAAACCGTTACAGCTTCGCAGACCGTGAATGGGACTACGTTGTGGACTATTGCGAGCGTAGCGGAATCGCATTCATCCCTTGGTTCCCCCTGGGAGCGGGCAGGATCGCCGGTGAGATTCTTCACCAAATCGCCGAAGCGCACCACGCCGGCCCGACGCAGGTGGCGATTGCTTGGCTGTTATGGCGATCGCCAATTATGCTGCCGATCCCGGGAACGTCATCAATCGAACACCTTGAGCAGAATGTCGGAGCGGCCACTCTGCACTTAACCGAAGACGAATACGAGAAGCTATCCGGTGTTCCCGAACTCGTTGGAACGCGATAACGACAAGGCAGGGGGAAGGGGCGGCCAGCCGGCATCCCTGGCGGTTGGATGCATTCCTCGGCAAATCGTCATGACGAGGCGCGGTTAGGCTTTTTTAGTGGCTTGCTAGGGATTCGGCCTCACTAAGCTGAGCGAACGAACTTTGTAGCGCTCGCCATCGAACTCAGCCAGAATCCTCACATTGGCATTCTCCTTCAGGAGTCCGAGGCTCGCAGAGTCCAGAGAGTCGATGGCCAGTTCACGAATGCTGTCGTCCGTATCGTTCGACAACGACAGAACACGCGAGCGCAGATCGACGGCAATAACTTTTCCTTGAAACGTGAACGAATGGCCAGGCTCGGCGAGAATCTCAAGCTTGGTCACCGTTCTTTGCGCCCCCGAGAACCACGCCCGCACCAGAGTTCCGGCCACAAGATTCTGAGCCGAAGTGGCCTTGCCCTGATTCAGAAGCACGCTGCTCGAAGTAATCTTTACCGAGAAATTTTCCGGGCTCATGGGATCGCGCAGTGTCAGTTGCGATTTCGCGGCGTCGTAGCGCACCACCTGTCCATCCATTTCTGACGCCGTCGTGGTTCCTGCCCTCACCGAGACCGCGAACAGCTTGCCACCGTCCATCACCGTATCGACCGATACGACCGATCCAACAGGAAGGCTCGTGAAAGGAGTACGCTCATTGCCCGCCAGCATCTGAGTCCGCGGATCGAAAGCCACGCGTACATCGCCGCCACCAAAAGCATGGATCAGCAGCTGATCGTGAACCGGATCCAGCCGCTTGAGCACGCCTCGCACCAGACTGGTCTTGCCGCGCGGCAATTCGGCCGGCCCTAATCCAGGGCCGCCAGTCTGATTCTGAGGAGCCTGATTCTGAGAACTATTGTCAGCCGGCGTGATCGAAGCCGCCTGCGGGGCAGCCTGACCCAGCGCGCAGCCGCCGATCAGGATCGAACTGCTCAGGATACTGGTGAGGATCGTTGAGCGGAGAAGCCTTAGCATAGGCCATTGGATGCTAAACACCACGGGCGCCGGATATACGGTGTTTCCTGTAGGCCACGCGAATTTCCAACCGCACACGCCTTTTCGACATCATAGTGTCGGCTAAAACGTGGCCGCTGACACGATGAAAATATCTCGAAGCCGGATTGGGCGCTGCCTTGCGATTCCAGGCTGCCTTGCCCTCCAACTGCTCGCTGGCACACCGAACGCCTCGGCGAGCGACCTGCGCGTCTCGATTCCCGAGCGCAGCATCTCCACGCCCACCCAAAGGCTCAACCGCGAAGGCGTAGCCCAACTCAAGCACGGCCATCAAGAGAAGGCCAAGCGCCTATTCTACAAAGCGTATTTGCTCGACCCGAACGACCCGTTCACGCTGAACAATCTCGGCTATGTCGCCGAACTGGAGGGCGACGCCGATCGAGCCCTGCGTTACTACGCGCTGGCCTCCCACGATCAATCGAACGCCGTGATCGACCAGTCCAGCGAAGCCGACCTGAAAGGGAAGCCCTTGCAGGACGCATTTCGCCAAGCGCAGAGCGCCGATATCGAGCTCAACAAGATCAACGAGCGCGCCATCGTTCAGCTTCAACAGGGACATGTCTTCGAAGCCAGAAACATGCTTCAAGCCGCGCTTCCAAGCCACCCTCAGGATCCATTTCTCCTCAACAACCTCGGCTATACGATGGAAGCCATCGGCGACACCGAAGGCGCCCTGCGCAGCTACTCAGCCGCCGCCAGCCTGCATTCGACGAAGCCCGTGATCGTGACCCCGCGCCTGAAGTGGCGTGGCCGCCCCATCAGCGAAGTCGCCGCCGAAAACGCCACCGCCCTCAGCCGCCAGATTGCCCAAGGCGAAGGCGCCGAAGCCGCGACCGCCCGCCTGAATCTCCGCGGAGTCGCCGCGCTCAACGACAACAATCCATCGGCTGCAAAAACCTTCTTCCTCCAGGCCTACGAGCACGACGCGCAGAACGCCTTCACTCTGAACAACCTCGGCTACATCTCCGAGATGTCCGGCGACCGCGAGAGCGCCCAGATGTACTACCAAGCGGCGCGCTCAGGACGCGATGCGAAGGCCAAAGTGAGCTACGCCACGCGTCGCGACGCCGAAGGCCGCAAGATCGACACCCTGGCCGACACCAACCAGACCGACGTGGAAGCCACTCTGCGAGCCGTCCAGGAAGCCAAGCGCCGCGCCCGCCGCCCCATCGAACTCAAGCGCCGCGACGGACTCTCCGCAAACACCGAGAAGGACACAACGCCCGTCCCCTCCATCGGCGTGCAGGCCCCCACCATGCCCGCGCTCCCGCCCCCGGATTCTACGGAGCGAGACTTCCCCCCGCCGCAGCCAGTGAATCCACCCCAGCGATAGCAAGACAATGGAGCCCCGGACGCCTCGTCCGGGGACTGCCGACACTACCCCGGACGAGGCGTCCTGGCTCCTCAAATTAAGCAAAGAAAGAAATTCGCGCAGACCCGCGCGATTCAAGCAGGAAAATTCGCCGGATCGTCCTCGTCTTGCCACTTCTGAATCTTCTCTCCCACGATCCGGGCCAGTCCATCCGATCTCAGCATAGGACCATCGCGCCGCATCGCGGCCGCCAGCTGCAGCACCTTCACCCGCTCCTCTTGCCGAAATGAGTTGATATACTGCCGCACGATCTGCGGCATGCTCATCGACACGCCCGCCTCATAATTCTTCCACGCCATCTCTGAAAGCAGCTCGGGAGAATTCAACGCAGTCAGCAATTCCTCCACAAGACTATCGGCATCCCCCGGAACAAAGAACCGCATCGAGATGTTCTCGTGGTCCGCGAGATCGCGAAAGTCCTGAATGCCGGAGGCGAGCACCGGAACCCCATACTGCGCCGCCAGGTGCGCCACACCGCTCGAACCCGCGGAGGATGTATAAGGCATCACCACCAGGCTCGCCTCGCGAAACAGATCAGGAATCGCCTCTTCCGCTACATATCCCAGAAACTCAATGCGCTCGCTCGCGTACCGCTCCGCCATCGAACGGATGTAGCCCGCCATCTTCGGATGATCTCCCCCGCCCACAATCAGCTTCATGTTAGGGAACGTTTCCGCCGCGCGCTCGAACGCCTCAATCAACAGTTCGAGACGCTTATACGTCCCCCACTTTCCAAACGCCAGAATGCGATGGATCGGATTGCCGCGTCGAGAAAAGTCCGGAGGATCCGGGCTGCCTGCGAATATCCCGTGCGACCGCGCACTGACCCGCCCACGCCGGTACTTCTCGTCCAGCGTCTTGCGATACGCAGGCATCAGTACGGAAAGTGAATTCGCGGTCAGTAGAAGATGCGTGGCCAGCCATCCCCCAGCCCGATATAGCCGGTGCGAGCTCACCGCAGCATCTTCAAGATTCACCGTCTCGAAAAGCTGATGCAGGGTCACATGCGAGTGCACGCCACTCATCCGCGCTAGCGCCGGTGCCGCGAGACCAAGAATCGCCGAGGCAGGCTTATCGCCAAAGCTGGCAAACCCAAGGTTGAACCAGGCCACATCCGGCTTGGCCCTGCGAATGGCCCGCGCCAGCGTCGCAACGTTGCCGACCTTCCCGAATCCCCAGCAGCGGACAATGTTATAGTCCGGCAGTTCCGCCGCCGAAGCCGGAACGTAGTCCCCCAAAATCGTCAGTTCAATCGACGACTCCCGGCGCAATTGCTCGGCGACGTGGAACCCGTATTCACAGAGCGCGTGGCGGCTCGGTGGAAATGAGGTGATGAACGCAATTCTCATTGCTCACTGGAACGCAACACCAGATCGCGCGACAGCCGGCCAAGAAGATGCAGGTAGTGCAGCGCA
>Ga0209863_10001131_pt1 | contig 10839 bp, 10 predicted proteins | sample OrgsoiDNA2013046_FD_185796 | JGI IMG/M metagenome (GOLD analysis project Ga0209863, IMG submission 185796) | Permafrost soil microbial communities from the Arctic, to analyse light accelerated degradation of dissolved organic matter (DOM) -... | ecosystem: Environmental > Terrestrial > Soil >...
GATTCCCCGATGCGCAATTGCGCATCTGAGGTCTGGTCCGGAGCCTGTCATCGGGCGGCGCAAAGCGCCGACCCGTTGGGACCATCCCGGAATGACGGTGTCTGGACCCAGGCGGCTGCCCTTTGGCAAAGACCTCTGATAAACCGGCTGCTAACAAGAACGTCTGAGGAAATCCCCATGCTCACTTTGCATCATCTCAACGACTCCCGCTCGCAACGGATCCTGTGGCTGCTGGAAGAGCTTGGATTGCCCTATGAGATGAAGCGCTATCAGCGCAACGCGCAGACGCGGCTGGCGCCGCCGGAACTGGAAGCGGTGCATCCGCTCGGCAAGTCGCCTGTGATCACCGACGGCGATGTCACCATCGCGGAGTCCGGCGCCATCGTCGATTACATCATCCGCCATCATGGAAAGGGCGCGCTGATGCCCGCGGTCGGCAGCGCCGATTATGAGGCCTATAACGAGTGGCTGCATTATTCGGAAGGCTCTGCCATGTTGCCGCTGATGCTGAACCTTTATGTCGGCAGGCTCAAGGAGGCGGGCGCGCCGTTGCATCCGCGCATCGACAGCGAGATGGCCAATCATCTCGGCTATGTCGATTCCGCGCTGAAGGGCAAGCAATTCTTTGTCGGCGACACGCTGACCGGCGCCGATATCCAGATGAGTTTTGTCGGTGAAATGGCCAAGGTGTTCGACAAGCTCGGGCCGTATCCGAATTTGAGCGCGTGGCTGTCGCGCATGCACGCGCGCCCCGCCTTCCAGCGCTCGATCGAGAAGGGCGGGGCGTACCGGTTTGCGAAGTAGGGGGCCCACAGGCGCCGGTATCGTGTCCCGGGCGCAGCGCAGCATGAGCGCAGCGAATGGTGTGCTGCAGAACCGGGATCCACACTTTCGAAGCACCGATGGGTCCCGGTTCTGCGAAGCCGCGCTGCGCGCCGCATCGCGCCCGGAACACGAGGCTGGCAATCCCCACCATATCTTGCATAAATAACAGGCCTGCACCGCAAGCGCTTGGCCATTGGGGTCCGATATGGTATCCCCCGAGCGCCGCTTCCGATCGCCACCCGTGACCGACCGCACCTCATCTAACAGGTTGCGGCGGTGGAGATATTTCGTCCATGAGCCCTTCGTCTTCCAGCGCCAAAAGCGCCTCCGCGCCCGACTCGTTTTTCACCGCGCCCCTGACCGAGGCCGATCCGGACATCGCCGCCGCCATCCGCGGCGAACTCGGCCGGCAGCGCCACGAGATCGAGCTGATCGCGTCGGAAAACATCGTCAGCCGCGCCGTGCTGGAAGCCCAGGGTTCGGTGCTGACCAACAAATATGCCGAAGGCTATCCGGGCGCGCGCTATTACGGCGGCTGCGAATGGGTCGACGTGGTGGAGACGCTCGCCATCGACCGCGCCAAGAAACTTTTTGGCGCGGGCTTTGCCAATGTGCAGCCCAACTCCGGCAGCCAGATGAACCAGGCGGTGTTTCTGGCGCTGCTGCAGCCCGGCGATACCTTCATGGGTCTCGATCTCGCCGCCGGCGGACATCTCACCCATGGTTCGCCGGTCAACATGTCCGGCAAATGGTTCAAGGCGTCGCATTATACGGTGCGGCGCGAGGACCAGATCATCGACATGGATGCGGTGGCAAATCAGGCCGAACAGGTGCGGCCGAAACTGATCATCGCCGGCGGATCGGCCTATTCGCGTCCCTGGGATTTCAAGCGCTTTCGCGAGATCGCCGACAGCATCGGCGCCTATCTGATGGTGGACATGGCGCATTTCGCAGGGCTGGTCGCCGGCGGCGTGCATGCTTCCCCGGTGCCGCATGCGCATGTCACCACCACCACCACGCACAAATCGTTGCGCGGTCCGCGCGGCGGCTTGATGCTGTGGAACGACGATGCGCTCACCAAGAAACTGAACTCGGCGATTTTCCCGGGCCTGCAGGGCGGCCCCCTGATGCATGTGATCGCGGCGAAAGCGGTGGCGTTTGCCGAAGCGCTGCGCCCGGACTTCAAGGTTTACGCGAAGAACGTCGTGGAAAACGCCAAGGCGCTGGCGGAAAGCCTGCGCGCCCAGGGCTTTGATATCGTCTCGGGCGGGACCGACAACCATTTGATGCTGGTCGACCTCAGGCCGAAGGGTCTCAAGGGCAACGTCTCCGAAAAGGCCTTGGTGCGCGCGGCGATCACCTGCAACAAGAACGGCATTCCCTTCGATCCGGAGACGCCGTTCGTCACGTCAGGTCTTCGTCTGGGAACGCCGGCGGCGACCACGCGCGGTTTTGGGGTGGCCGAATTCAAGCAGGTCGGCATGCTGATTTCGGAAGTGCTCAACGCCATCGCGCAGTCGTCGGACGGCAAGGCGCCGATGGTGGAAGCCGCGATCAAGGAACGGGTAAAGGCGCTCACCGACCGCTTCCCGATTTACCAGTAAGGTCCAGTTGAATGCGATGTCCCAGCTGCAACAGTCTCGATACGCAGGTGAAGGACTCGCGTCCGACCGAGGATTCCGCCGTGATCCGGCGGCGGCGGGTGTGCATCGCCTGCAATTTCCGCTTCACCACCTTCGAGCGGGTGCAGCTGCGCGAACTCACCGTGATCAAGCGCAACGGCCGCCGGGTGCCGTTCGACCGCGACAAGCTGGTGCGCTCGCTGCAGATTTCCCTGCGCAAGCGCCCCGTCGAGCCGGAGCGGGTCGAGAAGATGGTCTCGGCCATCGTCCGCGAACTCGAAAGCGGCGGCGAGGCGGAGATTTCATCGGAGGCCATCGGCGAGATCGTGATGGAGCATCTGCGCGCACTCGACGACGTCGCCTATGTCCGCTTCGCCTCGGTCTACCGCAATTTTCGCGAAGCCAAGGATTTTGAAGCTGTGCTCGGCGAGCTCTCCGGCGACGACGACGCGCGGCTGGCCTTGTTACGCAAATGATCTTCCGCATTCTGGAGGACCAGTTCGCGCAAAAATCGAAGGCGTCGAAAGCCGCCGAAAAAGCTGCTGACTTGCGCTTCATGCAGCTGGCGCTGGCGCTGGGGCGGCGCGGGCAGGGGCGTAGCTGGCCTAATCCGGCCGTCGGCGCGGTCGTCGTCAACGACGGCGTCATTGTCGGCCGTGGCTGGACCCAGCCCGGCGGCCGGCCCCATGCCGAGCCGGAGGCGCTCCAGCGTGCCGGCGAGGCGGCGCGCGGCGCCACGCTCTATGTGACGCTGGAGCCATGCTCGCATTTCGGCAGGTCGCCGCCCTGTGCCGATGCCGTCATCGCCGCCGGCATTGCGCGCGTGGTGTCGGCGGTCGAGGATCCCAACCCCGAAGTGGCCGGGCAGGGCCACGCAAGGCTGCGCGCGGCCGGCATTGTTGTCGATGTCGGGCTTGGCGCGGCGGAAGCCGCGGGCGACCACGCCGGCCATTTCCGCCGCATCCGCGACAAGCGGCCCCATGTGATCCTGAAGCTCGCGGTATCGTCCGACGACAAGATCGGCGCGGCCGGCCGCAAGCCCGTCGCGATCACCGGCGAAGCCGCGAAAGCGCGGGTGCATCTGTTGCGCGCCCAATGCGACGCCGTCCTGGTCGGGATCGGCACCGTGCAGGCGGACGATCCGCTATTGACCTGCCGGCTGCCGGGCATGGAGGCGCAATCGCCGGTCCGCGTCGTGCTCGATCGGGCGTTGCGGATTTCAGGCACCAGCCGGCTGGTCCACTCGGCGCGCGAGACCCCGTTATGGGTGATGACATCCAGCCTGTCGGAAGCGCCCGCGGCCATGAAGCTCGGCGCCGCCGGCGCGCAGGTGATCCGCGTCGCCACCACGACCGCGCCGCCGCCGGGGCTGGATTTGTTGGCCGTGCTGCATGCGCTGGCCGAGAAGGGCATCACGCGGCTGCTGGTGGAGGGCGGCGCGCGCGTCGCATCATCCTTTGTCACGGCAGGCCTCGTCGACGAAGTCTGGCTGCTGCGCGGGCCCGATGCCGTCGGCGCCGACGGCGTCGCCGCACTGGACGCACTGCCGCTGACATCAATCACCCAGTCGCCCACGTTCGAACGACGTGCCGGCGAAACGCTGCAAAACGACACACTGACCATCTACGAGCGCGCCTAATGTTCACCGGCATAGTCACCGACATCGGCGAGATCGTCAGCCTGACGCCGACGGCGCAGGGCCAGTTGCACCGGCTGCGCATTGCCTGCCGATACGACCGCGCCACCATTGCGGATGGCGCCTCGATCGCCTGCAACGGCGTCTGTCTCACCGTGGTTGCGTCGGGGGTGGAGCAGGGCAAAACCTGGTTCGATGTCGATGCCGCCGCCGAAACGCTGGGCATGACCACGGCGAAGCATTGGGTTACCGGAACAAGGCTCAATCTCGAACGCGCCTTGAAGATCGGCGACGAACTCGGCGGCCATATCGTCGCCGGCCATGCCGACGGCATCGCCACCATCGTCAAGCGCGACGACCTGCCCGACATGGCGCGGTTTGAATTGAGCACGACACGCGAACTGGCGCGCTTCATCGCCGCCAAGGGCTCGGTGACGCTGGATGGCGTATCGCTGACGGTGAATACCGTTCAAGATGTAGTGTTTTCGGTCCTGATCATTCCGCACACGCTCAATGTCACCACACTTGGCGGCTGGCACGCGGGCAGCGAGGTCAATCTCGAGGTCGACCTGATGGCGCGCTACGCCGCGCGGCTGAGCGAAATGAAGTAATCGATTGCAATATTCGTCATACGCGGGCTTGACCCGCGTATCCATCCTCTTAAGGAGATGGATTGCCGGATCAAGTCCGGCAATGACGACATTTCCTGGATGAGCTGACGATGGCAGACGCGCGGCGCGCACAGTTGAAGGATCAGACCGACATATGCGGCGCCCGCGCGCTGATCGTCGAGGCGCGCTTCTATGACGACATCCAGGATGCTCTCATGGAAGGCGCGGTCGCGGAGTTGAAAGCCGCCGGCGTCGGCCACGACGTCATCACCGTGCCCGGCGCCCTGGAAATTCCGGCGGCAATCGCGATCGCGCTCGATGCCGCCGAAAGCCGCGGCAAACCCTACGACGCCGTGATTGCGCTCGGCTGCGTGGTCAGAGGCGACACCATCCATTTCGAAATCGTGTCGATGGAATCCTCCCGCGCGCTGATGGATCTTGCGGTCGCGCGACGGATCCCGCTCGGTAACGGCATCATCACCGTCAACACCGACGCGCAGGCCTGGGCGCGGGCGCGCGCCAGCGAGCTCAACAAGGGCGGCGACGCCGCGCGCGCCGCATTGGCGATGCTGCGGATCAAGCGTCGGCTGACGCGGATCTGATCATGGCAGACAACAAAAAGAGCCAGGAAAAGAAGTCAGCCAAGGGCCCGGACAAGAAAGCCAACCGGCGTGGCGCGGCGCGGCTCGCCGCGGTGCAGGCGCTGTATCAGATGGACATCGGCGGCGCCGGGATCAACGACATTTTCGCCGAATTCGAGAGCCATTGGCTCGGCGGCGAGGTCGAAGGCGACAAATACCTGCCGGCCGAGGCGGCGTTTTTCAAGGATGTCGTTGCCGGCGTGGTGCGCGATCAGGGCAAACTCGATCCCTTGATCGACGATGCGCTCTCGAAAGGCTGGCCGCTGAAGCGGATCGACGCCATTTTGCGCGCCGTGCTGCGCGCCGGCGCCTACGAACTCGAGCATCGCAAGGACGTGCCCGGCCGCGTCGTGGTGTCGGAATATGTCGATGTCGCGCATGCCTTTGTCGACGGCGACGAGACCGGCATGGTGAACGCGGTGCTCGACCAGATCGCCCGCCAGTTTCGCGCCGATGAGTTTGTGCGCGGGTAGCTGAGATGATTGTGGCCGGGTCAAGCCGGGCGATGACGGCTGCGGGACGGGTTACGCGTGATGGCAGATCGACAAGACAATCCATCCGGTGAGGACGCGCTGATCGCGCGTTATTTCCGCCCCATCGCGACCGATCCCGGCGCGTTCGATCTTGATGACGATGCGGCGATCCTGAACGCAGCGGGCGGCGACATCGTGGTGACGACGGACGCCATCGTCGAAGGCGTGCATTTTCTCTCCGACGATCCCCCGGACAACATTGCACGCAAGGCGCTGCGGGTGAACCTCTCCGATCTCGCGGCCAAGGGCGCAACACCGGCGGGGTTCGTGCTGACGCTGGCATTGCGCAGCGCCGACGATGCGTGGCTGCAACCGTTCGCGCGCGGGCTTGGCGAGGATGCGTCGCAGTTCGGCTGCCCGCTGCTTGGCGGTGATACGGTTTCGACGCCGGGTCCCAGGATGATCTCGATCTCGGCGTTCGGGCGCGTACCCCAGGGCAAGATGGTTCATCGCAGCGGCGCAAAACCTGGCGACCGCGTCGTGGTGACGGGGACGATCGGCGACGCGGCGCTGGGGCTCGATATCCTCACGGGCGGCGCGGTCGCTACGGTTCTCGCCGATGACGCTGCGGCAAAAGAGATGCTGGTCGGCCGTTATCGCGTGCCGCAGCCGCGCAACGCGCTGGCCGAAGCGGTTCGCGATCATGCCAGTGCCGCGATGGATGTGTCCGATGGTCTGGCCGGGGATCTCGCAAAACTCTGCGCTGCATCCGGCGTATCAGCCGTTATCGATGCCGGGAGCGTTCCATTGTCCGCGGGCGCTGCGACATTGCTGGCGCGCGGCGCCGTCGGCATTGAAGCGATCGTTTCCGGCGGCGACGACTATGAGATCCTGTGCGCCATCTCCGAGGGTAGCTTTGAGGCGTTCGCGCAGGCCGCGCGGCAGGCCGAAGTGGCCGTGACCTGCATCGGAACCGTCATCGCCGGGCCGGCGGTTCCAAGGTTTTTGGACAATGAGGGCAGGGAGATAGCGCTGCGGCGCCTTTCCTACAGCCATTTCTAGGGGTTTGCGAAAGGCCGGCGTCAATGCAAATACCAACTTAATACCTGCCTAAATCGACGGTTTATGCCCTCCGCAGCGTTGCGCCGGAGATACGATTTTGGCATGGTCCCGCCGATTTGAGGCCGCCTTTTGGGCAGGGTGCGCCTTCTTTTTATGCGCCTGCCGCTCCCGCGGTGATTGGCGTGGGGTGAAAATCAGGATCCGAGGCAAATTCAATGACAGCATTATGGGTGATTGTGCTCTGCGGAGCGCTTTCCATCGTTTACGCCATCTGGGCGACGGCATCGGTCATGAAGGCCGATGCGGGCAATCCGCGGATGCAGGAAATCGCGGCCGCGGTGCGCGAGGGCGCGCAGGCCTATCTCAAGCGCCAATACATGACGATCGGCCTGGTCGGCATCGTGATCTTCGCCCTGCTGGCCTACTTCCTCGGCATGCTGGTGGCGACGGGTTTTGCCATCGGCGCGGTGCTGTCGGGTGCTGCCGGTTTCATCGGCATGAACGTCTCGGTTCGCGCCAACGTGCGCACCGCGCAGGCCGCGACCACGTCGCTGGCCGGCGGACTTGAACTCGCCTTCAAGGCCGGCGCCATCACCGGCATGCTGGTGGCGGGCCTGGCGCTGCTCGGCGTCACCATCTATTTCGCATTTCTGACGCACTACCTGGATCTCGCCGCCAATAGCCGCACCGTGGTCGATGCGCTGGTGGCGCTCGGCTTCGGCGCTTCGCTGATTTCGATCTTCGCGCGTCTCGGCGGCGGCATCTTCACCAAGGGCGCCGACGTCGGCGGCGATCTCGTCGGCAAGGTCGAGGCCGGCATTCCCGAAGACGACCCGCGCAACCCCGCCACCATCGCCGACAATGTCGGCGACAATGTCGGCGATTGCGCCGGCATGGCCGCCGACCTGTTCGAGACCTATGCGGTGACCGCGGTCGCCACCATGGTGCTCGCCGCGATCTTCTTTGCGACCTCGCCGCTGCTGGTGAACATGATGACGCTGCCGCTCGCGATCGGCGGCGTCTGCATCCTGACCTCGATTGCCGGCACCTTCTTCGTCAAGCTCGGCGCCAACCAGTCGATCATGGGTGCCTTGTACAAGGGCCTGATCGCAACCGGCGTGCTGTCACTGATCGGCGTCGCCGGCGTGATCTACTGGCTGATCGGATTTGATACGCCGCTGCGTGCTGGCCCGGCGTCGTTCACCGGACTGACGCTGGTCTGGTGCGGCATTGCCGGCCTGGTCGTCACCGGGCTGATCATCGTGATCACCGAATACTACACCGGCACCGAATATCGCCCGGTGAAGTCGATCGCGGCCTCCTCGGTGACCGGTCACGGCACCAACGTGATCCAGGGTCTGGCGATCTCGATGGAATCCACCGCCGGTCCGGCGATGGTGATCATCGCCGGCATTCTCGTCACCTATAGCCTTGCCGGCCTGTTCGGCATTGCGATTGCCACCACGACGATGCTGGCGCTGGCCGGCATGATCGTGGCGCTCGACGCCTTCGGCCCGGTCACCGACAATGCCGGCGGCATTGCCGAAATGGCCGGCCTGCCCAAGGAAGTCCGCAAAGCCACCGACGCGCTCGACGCCGTCGGCAACACCACCAAGGCGGTGACCAAGGGCTATGCGATCGGCTCGGCCGGTCTCGGCGCGCTGGTGCTGTTCGCGGCCTACAATGAAGACCTCAAGTTCTTCATCGCCAATGCCGTGAAGTTTCCCTACTTCCAGGGCGTGCTGCCCGACTTCTCGCTGAACAACCCCTATGTCGTGGTCGGCCTGCTGTTCGGCGGCCTGCTGCCCTATCTGTTCGGCGCGATGGGCATGACGGCGGTCGGCCGTGCGGCGAGCGCGATCGTCGAGGAAGTGCGGCGTCAGTTCCGCGAAAAGCCCGGCATCATGCAGGGCACCGACAAGCCGGATTACGGCAAGGCGGTCGATCTTCTGACCAAGGCGGCGATCAAGGAAATGATCATCCCGTCGCTGTTGCCGGTGCTGTCGCCGATCTTCGTCTATTTCGTCATCTTTGGAATTGCGGGCGGCGGCGCGGCCGGCAAGTCGGCGGCGTTCTCGTCGGTCGGCGCGATGCTGCTCGGCGTCATCGTGACCGGCCTGTTCGTCGCGATCTCGATGACCTCGGGCGGCGGCGCCTGGGACAACGCCAAGAAGTACATCGAGGACGGCCATTACGGCGGCAAGGGTTCCGACGCCCACAAGGCCGCGGTCACCGGCGACACCGTCGGCGATCCCTACAAGGATACGGCCGGCCCCGCCGTCAACCCGATGATCAAGATCACCAACATCGTGGCGCTGTTGCTGCTGGCGATTCTCGCGCACTGAACGCGAACGGCGGCCTAACAAAGACCCCGCGGTGAGAGCCGCGGGGTTTTCTTTGGGAGCAGCAGTAGTAAAACCCAAAGCCTCAATTCACGTCCTGCGCGGGAAATCGGCAAGCTGACGGCTTGGTCCGGGTGCCTGCTCGGAAACGTAACATAGGCTCGACATTTTTTGATGATGCGGATGCTCGATATAATCACACATTCCTGGGCACAAACCGGTAGTGACCGGTGAGCGGAAATTCGAGCAGCCGATCTTCGATCTTCGTACCCTGCCCAATATTGTTGATGATCAGCGGGCGTTCGCCTTCCGGGGTTTTACGGCCCGACACAAGGCCGATATGCGCCAGGTTGCCGGGCAGCAGACATGTGTAGAGATCGCCCGGCACATAGTCCTCCGGACTCTTCGCGAGCGGCAATTCGCGGCCATGGCGCCGGAAGAAGACTTGCAGATTGCCGACGCGGCGATGGTCGATGTTGGAATCGGGACGGCTCAATCCCCAATTCCGGGGATAGGCGGCAAAATCGGCACTCATGTCCTCATGGACAAGCTTTTGCAGATCGCACCCAAAGGCATCGCGGTAGGCGCGGATCACCACATCGGTGCATACGCCGCGGTCGCGCGGAACATCGCCGTCAGGATAGGGCATCCGGACATAGGCTGCTGAATAGAGCGTCGTAACGCCTACCTGCGCTTCCGCAGCCGCGAGCAATCGTTGCGCCCAAGATTCGGTAGCGGCAGGAGCGGCATGAAGTGAGGTTGAGGTATTTGCGGCGAGAATTGAGCTGATTGCGCAGAGAAAAGTCCGGCGTGCAATCATCAATCGATTTCCCTTTCGCCGGCTCATGCGATTGAACGGCACCGGATGGCTGTCGATAAGCCTCAGTTGAAGCTGAGAAGCTTGAACAGCGGCGTCAGGTAGCTGAGTTCCTGGCCCGAGGTCGGCGTGGTGCGGCTGATGAAGTCAAAAATCTTGCCGTCCTGCAGGCCGTAATTGGCGAGCCGCTGCACCTGGCGTTTCTTGTCGAAATAGATCGCGATGACCCGCTGGTCGACGACCTTCTGGTTCATGAACGCCACCGGGCGCTCGGAACGTTGCGAAATGTAATAGAATACTTCGCCGTTGAGGGTTGCGACCGTGGATGGCGTTCCCATCACGATCAGCACCTGATCCTGGCTCGCGCCGATCGGAAGTTGCTCGAGCGCGCCGGGCGGCAGGATGTAGCCCTTCTGAAACTGCTCGCCGGTACAACCGCCCAGCACCGCGCTCACCAAGGCGATGGCGGCCAAGGCGCGCATGCCGCGCCAGCGCGCGGCAAGGCCCCGCGGTGAGCACGCGCGTGGGCGTGTCTGGCTCGTTTCAATCATTCCGGAACTGATCCCGTCCTCTTGCATCGCGCGAGGCGTTGACGTACCGGGCAGCAAGCAGGATTGCAACATGCGCGGGCCGGGTTGGCTCGCTTGCGGAACCCACAATGCTTTGGCCGTTCAATCACTTCAGGAAACCCCGGATATCATTGCGCGGCACCATTGAGGCCATCTATGGCATGATCGTGACGCAGGCGCGAGAACCGTTGTTTTATCGGGACTTGGGCGTGCCGGATACGGTTAATGGCCGTTTTGATCT